>Ga0307515_10001145_pt1 | contig 60773 bp, 52 predicted proteins | sample 17_EM_MG_FD_194513 | JGI IMG/M metagenome (GOLD analysis project Ga0307515, IMG submission 194513) | Populus trichocarpa ectomycorrhiza microbial communities from riparian zone in the Pacific Northwest, United States - 17_EM | ecosystem: Host-associated > Plants > Roots > Unclassified | place... | reverse complement strand
GGGAACCGTTTGGCACAAACCCGGACCGAACCGGCCAGGGCCGGGTTTTCATGGAACCGCTATAATAGAAACGGTCCGAAAACGGAACCGTTGCTAACACTAGTATTGCATTGTTCCAAAATTGAGTTTTACGTGGTCAGTATTGTCAATATGGCAATGTATACCACTTCACAAATGTGCATGCAATGTCTCACACATCTGACTTCTTTTGCATGTAGCTCTAGAGTCAATATTTAGGAAGCCGCATTCTACATTGCTATGATGTAACTTTCACCGATCTCTTGAGTTGAATTGCCCAGCTTTCAAATTCTGATTGCGATGTTGTATTCAAAATCTTTCAATACCATATTGATAGAGGTTTTGATCGCTTCCAAAAATGAATGGATCTCTATTCGTGATTCGAGCGACCTAACTTCGCAAGTCATCTTCGATGCTGGCTGGGCATCAATGAAGGTGGGCTCAAAACGTTCTATTGCTTGGGATACTTCAAAACATGCACCTTCGTGGCAATAATAATTCCAGTGCTGAATTGAGGAGAATGGCAGCGCTGGCATCTTATGAATTGTTTGTCAACAAGTTCTTCGCCATTCATCAGAACATGGGACCAGCTCAATGGGGAAACACTTGCTGGCAAAAGCTCACATCGCAGAGATATACAAATTGACAGAGTTGGCAGTTACTGAGTTGATTAGTTCCACGGTCGATGAAACAGCTTTGGCCATCCTGGGCAGACAAGGGAGTTGAGGAATCACAATAGTAAGTCCCCAAAGGAAATCCATATTGGACGTTCACGATTGATCCATATTGACTGAATTGACAGACTAATCGCTCCACACTGGCAGCGAACGACTATGAAATTTGCCAATTTTTCCAAGACACGTGGAATTGGTACCTGATGTTAGGATTGGTTTCAGCACATAGTCCGGGGAATGCTATAGCAAATCTGGAGCTAACATGCTGTTGTAAAGCTTCACCAAGTGACCTAGTACTGCCGTCCACAACCACCCTTAGCTACATTTACTGGAGACAATACTCATTGACCATGGATGCAATTATGAAGTAATTGCCATCACAAAATAGAGTGAGTTTAGCATTGGACGGCTGGACCTCAACGAACAAAGTAGCAATAATGCCTGTCATTTCTGACTATATGAATCAGCATTGGACATTGCAAGAAATACAACTCGCTTTTAATGAGGATGATAGCCTACTCTGTTCCTTTTTCGAAAGCTGCTTAAGGGTGATAGGTCCAGGGCGAACATACTGGAGCGAGGGTAGCTGTACATTTGGAGGACATTCTTGATCGTTTCCAGCTTACCGACAGCCATTTGGTTGGAATGGCAACTGATAATGCATTCTCAAATTAGGCAATGACTTGTGAGCAGCAATCAACCCTCGAGGCCTCCGGAATCGAGTGGCCTGCATTGAAGAACCACCTGCCATCCATGGCGCACGCCATACAGCTGGGTTTTGGTGCATTCATCTGCAGGTTCAGTTTCAAAGGCTACACCAAGTCTTTGGATACCCATCAGCGTGATCAGCAATTTGGAGAGAATGAATGAATGGACATTGCGAAGAGTCAATGACTTAGAAAACAAGGCAACGCTAGAAACAACAAGGTGTCGGCCTTGAGACCAGGTTTAACAAAGATAATTGAGCATGTATGTATTTCAAGATATTTTGAAAGTCCTGAAACTGAACTTCATATAGCACAGAATACTTGCTATATTAATTACGCTGACACCTGGTCATCGAAACGAGTTCATTGACTCTCAACAAGCGGTACTACATATCATGGATGCGAATACACTTCAGTCTGCGACACTAGAGTTGCTTCTGGGAGCCTACCGATCGCTAGAAATCACCTGTGAGTGCCTCCAGAATCCACAATACAGTCAATACCGGCCACTCTTCACAACACAGAATCAATGGACCATCATCAAGTAGGTGATGGAAGTTGTGAGGCCATTCCGATACTGGACCCTGTGGATGTCAAAATGACATACTGTCACATCGCATCATGGTATCACAGTCCAGAATCACATGTTCAATCATATCGATGGTCTTATGCAAGCTTTAGCAAAGAAGCAGATTCCATTCAAGGAAGATTTGTACTTCAGTGTGAAGTTAGCACGACAGAAGCTGTGCAAATTTTATGCTGAAATTACTCCAACGATGGGTGTGCTTCTCATTTCAGCACATATCCTTGATCTTTTCCGCAAGCTGCAATCGTTCAAGAAGTGGGACAATGGAATGGATATCAATCCTGCGGACGAGACTTCGTATGCTACCCAATACCAAGAGGCATCTCTGAAGTATGTGGAGAATGAATACTGTGTGAAACTCGGATGTGTGCCAGTGATCAAACTCGAAAGCGTACCGACCAACAATCTTTTCCCCTCTGCAACAGCTACAGGATCCGGTCAATGTTCCATTGATCTATATGATTGGTTCAGCGATCATGAACAATACTTGATGTCAGACAGTGTGGCTGAAATGACACCCGGACCAAGCTATTGCACAGCACACTTTTTGACTGCTGCCAGGCTCCATTCAGATTTCACTGCCTGGATCATCAAACAATTGGGGGCAAATTATTCCCAATCTCAATGATTACCACTCCGACCCAAATGCAGATTAGCAGTACATGTTCAATACCGGATAACACAGACTGGTGGCAACATCAAGAGGAAACACACTCAACGTATGCCAATCTCTCTCATTTGTCACGAGACATATTCTTGGTCATACCACACGGTGTCGGAGTGTAGGCCAGTTTTTCCCTTGGGTGGGATGTTATCGGCTGGAAGCAGTCAAAAACCACAGGCAACACCCTTTGCGACCAAGTCGTTGTAAGGCAGTTGGCTGGAGCCCATAACAGGATATTGGCAGGCTATGACCCAGCATTAGATACAATGAACACAGAAAATGACTCGGAAATGAAGAGAGTGGCAGAGGAAAGTAAATTGCATAAAATGGCCAAGGTCCACGACTTTTTGGAGATGTGGCAGGGCAGCTAAAACATACGTGCTACACAGGAGGAATCTCACGCCAAAATGGAGCAAATGACAGCAGTAGGATACATTTTGGATATGGAAGAGATCATCGAAGCTTCCTGATCATCCTTTCAACCTGATGGTCCAGCTGCATTTAAATTGTCGGAAAAATCACGTTTGCCACCTGCTTTGTCTCCAGAGGACCTCCCTGGAGGATGAACTCAAATATTAAATGTCCGCCAAATCAGAAGAATCGAATGTGATCCAATCGACAGTGATGAGGATAGCACACCTGCAAGCATTTCACACACCTGATATTGGATAAGCTCGAATAACGACTTGGCTAATCCAAATGACACTGAAGACGATTGCGTGGCTGCAAATCAATCTGATATGAAGCGAGACCCTGGCATTGAGGATCCGGAAAGCCCAGAGCAGCAGGATGTGATTGCCACACATAACGTTCCTGGAATGATTCGGCCAACACAGAAGGCATAGAGACAGGCTGAAAAGGTGTTGGTGACAATCAATACAATGTACAAAACGAGGAATAAGGGAATCAAGAAAAAGTATGATTGAATGTGTCTATATGTTTCAAAAGCTCATTTATATAGCTTGACCAATAGTTCCATTTAGAGTTCCATTATGGGTGAATGGTGAGCACTCGCTTTTGACTATCCTTTGATAAACAGATGTATAGCAGCTGCAATCATTCATTTGGCAAGATATATACATTTTAATCGTATGGGTGCCAACAGTGCAAGAATATTTCCTGGGTCGTATTTCCAACAGTGCCGAGTCTCATTCTCTCTGAAAGCCAACCAATAAGTTCAAAACATTCTGGTGACAATTATCAATGCCAACAGATGTCGAATGGACGACATATTACGATGAATGTCAAAGGAGCGTCAACGATTTTTCGTCTTGTGAGTATGGTAATTGAATAGTGATTTGGTCGCTGTTAGGCCTAACTGATGTATTGGCAGCTTTGATAGGGAAAAGAGATAGCAACACGGTGACTGCCCCATTCTATGAATGAGCATCAACAGAGCATCAACGATTGTTGGTCTGGTAAGCATTGTTATGGAATGGTGACTTGATCACTGTTGGGTATCACTGATGCATTGGCAGCTTTCAGAGGCAAAAGAGACAGCAACATGGTCACCACCCCATTCTGCCAATGAGCGTCAACGGAGCGTCAACAATTTTTGGTCTTCTAAGTATGGTAGTTGAATAGTGATTTGGTCGCTGTTAGGTAGTGTTAGCAACAGGTCAGGGGCATGCGCCAGTGGTCCAGGTTTGGACCAGATGAATAGTTTGGTTCGGTTCCAGATCCGTTCAAAACCCAACCCTCTGTGTCTCGACGTGGGTGTTAGCTGTACCTGACATAAAACAATTGGTTTTTGGCCAGGTTCGAACTGGACTGCGGTTCAAAGTATATGGTTCCTACAGCTTTTTCTGCAATTAAGTGTTTGAGTTCTGATTGTATCAAGACATCATGAATACGCAGATTGTGTAGTTTTAGGAGCTATATCACCTCCAGCATTGAGATTCGCAATCTGACTGATATTGGTTGAGTGGTTGTAAAATATGGGAGAATTTTGAGCTAGATTCGCGGGTTTTCGATAGCGACTGCACGAATATTGGTCGGATCGCAAATCTGTAAGCGGGAGGTTGAAGAGCGGCTAAGACTGCACAAGCTACATATTGACCATATCGCGATCCAATCAGAACTCAGATATTTAATTGTGGCCAAAGTTGGGACGTTAAAGTTCCGGGTTTTTGGTAGTGAAACCGGCCCAATTACAACGGTCTGGGTTTTGGTGTGGAAAACCAGCTTGCATCGGTTCCGTTCTGGTCCCAACCATAACCAGCAACGATTCTACCGTGTTCGAACTGTTGCTGAAACTTCTGTTAGGCAGAACCGATGTATTGGCCGCTTCCATAGGCAAAAGAGTCCACAACATGGTCACTGCCCCATTTTGAGAATTCCCGTCAACAGAGCGTCAACCATTTCTAGCTTTGCATCTTTGGTAATCTAAGTTCTGATTGGTCACAGACATCCATTGGGGAGATACTGGCAGCCTTTAGGGGCAAATACAACAGCGACATGCTCCCTGCCACATCCTGAAACCGAGCATCAATGGAGCGTCAATGGAGCGTCAATAATTTCTTGCCTTGCATATTTGGTAATCAAGGCATCACGCGGATATTCGAGCACTACTAGAACCATTGACCGCCTGGATAGGCAGGGATATAATCAATCAAAGGAAAAACACTGATTCCAAAATAATCAATATCGCAGACTGCAAAACATGCAAAAACACATTATTGGCTGTTGAATATACAATTTTGATAAGACACTATTATCAACCAGCAAAAACAAGAGCCTGATGTGAATATATAGATGGACCCCCTGGGCGACCTGCTGACAACCCGCCTAGTTCAGACTGGTTGGGAGATTTCCATTAAACTGTAGCTGAGTTGCCAGTTAGGGTGTATTGTAAACCCGGACCGCCAGTTGGGCAATGGCTCGGTTTGGACCCGGACCCAGACATGAAGTGACAGTCCCGAACCATTGCCGACACTAATCAGCAGCCACCCAGGATACAGATCGTTCAGAGGAGAGAAAACAATGACCGGAATTCCAAATGGTACGCACATGGAGTTTTCAGAAGTGTAGATGGGGGGAGACAGGAACTTACAGGTGGTTGATATGAAATAACCTTCGGGAAGAAAAATGTGATTGGTGAATGTGTATGATCAGTTACTTCAGTAGGGGGGAGTATGGAGTAAGGGGAGATCAGCATGTTAGGCAAGGTGGAATGAGATTATGGGGCACGCAAGAATCCTTTTGGGAGGAGACTGGAATGCTCACAGCGATAGATGTGACCCACAGTACCAACCAACAGGAGGTGCAGGCTTTTTCAAAAATCTTATGGATGAGTATGATTCGACTGATGTAACGTATGGGGTAGCAACCCATATGAATTTGAGAAATGTCAAAACTTTGGAATCACTGATTGATTTTTTCATGACAAAGGCCTTGATGGCCAATCAAAAGGACATATGCACAGATTTGCCAACCACTTTGGATCACGCAATTGTGTCTGCCCATCTATGATGGGATGCAGAGAAGGGAGTCAAAGTATCGAGAAACGTCATACGATGGGATATGGATGGGCTCAGACAAAAGGAGGAAAAACAAAATTTTGAAAATGGACAAAACCAGTCGAAGGAAAATAGTGGAGGGAGAGCTATCCTAAATGAAGAGAGCAGCAGGAAAGAGTTGCAGAAGGAAGCTGAGTGGGTGCAGAGGAATTTGTTAATCATCTCAATAGGTACTGCAAAAAGGTGAAAGTTTGCACGAGATGTAAGTGGAGGTGGACACAAGAGACCACACACAATAGAAAAATTTTGTGATCGATAAACAAAATCCACGAAAAGAGGGGAAGCATCGCAGCGACAGGTACAACAGCAGCGAAGCAATCTTCCGAGGCTGAATCAGCAGACAAACACGATAATGTGTCTTAAGTTTTTACATTCGGCTTTGGGAGACCAAGGCTGCCAGGTGTTGAGATTCATGAAACCAGGAGGACAACAAACAACAAAAACTTTGAAACCCAGGAGTGGAGCAGTGGCGGAGTCCTGGGAGGAAAAGGCTGAGTTGATACAAGAAGAAGCATTTCCGAAACCTTTGAACGGGGTGGAAAGCAAGGCCCAAGAAAAGGGAGGAGAAATGTGGAAAAGAATAACTGAAGAGAACATTCAATAAGTTTCATTGGATGAGTCAGTTTTGAAGTCACGAGAGCCGGAGAGACTGGGGTTCAAGGGGATACGGTAATGATGGGACTGGGATTCCCGGAGAATAATTGAACTTGTTAAAATGTTGTTTAGGTGGGGTGTACATCCGCGAGGTTGGAAAGATGCAAGGGGAGTCGTTATACCGAAACCAAATAAGCCAGATTACAGAGTCGCTAAAGCATACAGGGTGATGTCTTTGTCAAATTGTCCTGGAAAAGTGGTAGAGAAGGTGACAGCCAATGCAATAGCAGATCAGTGTCAGCAAAGGAGGCTACTACATGATGGACAGTTTAGGTGCATAGAGAGAAGATCAGGAATTGACGCAGTTGGACGGTTGATGAACAGAGTTCAAGAAGCATTGGGAAAGGGGAATACCGCGGCAGTGCTGTTGATGGCTGTGTAGGGAGCTATATACATGTGGCGAAGGGAAACTTGATAAACAGAATGGAAGGAATGGGGATTGAAGCCAATCTGGTGGGATCAGCGGTAAGCTTCATGGAAGAAAGAAAAGTGATCATGTCGATGGACAGGGAAGAAGGAGACAGTAAGGAGGTGGAAACAGGAGTTCCACAGGGGTCGGAAATGTCACTGGTACTTTTTGTATTGTACCTTTCGGGGTTGTTCGGCAATGTTGAAGAATGACAGAATCAGTCTGGAAGTAACGTTATATCTTTTGTTGATGATGTGGTATGGGTGGTACAAGGTGAGGATGCGGGGGAATCCATACAAAGACTGGAGAGATGCGCCAAAGAAACATGAAAATGGGCAAATGAAAATGCTTTTCAATTTGATATGGAAAATGCTGAAGCGATTAAGTTCACCCAGAGATGGGAGAACAAGGAGCCGAAGATGAGGGCCAGATTGAAGTTTGGCGATCATAAGGTTTAATCGAATAAAGAAGCGACAGGATGGTTGGGAGTGTGGCTGGACAACATGCTCACATTAAATGACCATATGAAGAAACCTCTTGCAAAGCAAGAAAGGAGCAAAATAGAGTGCGATCGTTGATCTCAAAGAGCGGATTAAACTGGGAATGATGCAAAGGAATTCAAGTTGCTGTGATACAGGCTGTGGCATTGTATGCACCCGAACTGCGGTGGAAAGGATACAATATGAGGGTGCCATTGGTGCAAAAAATCCTATCCCAACAGCAAAGGTGGTCTACTGGATGTTCTAGGAAGATTCCGCAAGGAGGGTTAATAAATGATGCTGCGCTTTGACCGGTGGAAGCTCTTCTTGATCCCCATGTAAGGAGCTAAATGTTGAGACAAATGATGATACCCGATGCTCAAGGCGGAGGGAGTCAGATTAGACAGGAAGGGCAGATGCATCAGCAAAAACTAAATTTCCTTCAATAACTTTATTTGGTTTATTTTACCCACAAACTCAAAAAACTGACATCGAAGTTTCCCTGAAATATAGCAATGGTTTAACACTCCAGTGAGTTCTTTGAGTTGTCGCAATGCTGTTTTCAAGTGTCATGACCAGTGTACCCACTTTTGCAAATCTGACAATGAGCACTTGACAAACAGTTCACACTTCCTTTGGCAATAACACAAATCATTAATCGGCATAGTCATAGGTCGCCCAACTCAATTTGTCCTCAGGTTGATGATAGTACTCGCTCCATACATTTAATAAAGCGTCTAGTGTTTGTTTTCGAAGACCGTCAAGGCTTATTTTGACCAATGATAGTTACCATGCAGAAGTGGTTCACAGTATTTAATTTGTTCATACCAGATGATTCAGTACCTTGCAGTTGGTCCACTGTCGCGGAAGAGTCATGCATCATCGCGATTATGATTTCATGCATTTCTGATCAGCCTTCAGTAAACCATGAGTTCTGTTACATTTACTACTATTATGATATATTGATAGAATCTAGAATAAAATAGCACACAGAGGAAATGCTAAATCCCATCACTTAGGCCATTCCTAACGTCCAAGCAACATTGCACAATCTACAATGGTACTTCTGTCGACTGATCCCATGTTCTCAACAACAGTTCCGTTGGTGATGTCATTGCAGTTGCTGTTGCTGTCGCTGCAGGGGACGGGCTGGCTGCTGCTGCAGATGGCAGATCTGCCCATAGGCAGAACAGCTAAGAATCGCACATTACCTTCAGTAGCAGCAAGGAAGCTGATGAGACAATTAAAACGATTATCGGGCTGCTGTATCAGCCACTCCTGGATTTATTTTGGGAAGCCCTCATCGATGCTGCCCTGAGTGTTGTGAGGTTGTGCCATCACTGGGTCCATACCAGTTGAGTGGATCCTTTGGCGAATCAAGCTGCTGATATTGTTTATCATTTTCGTTTCAACCTTTGGCGAGAAGAAACAAAAATCCTCCTTAAGACAAAGACATACATCTGTGCCTGCATTATTAACTGCGTGATTGATGTTGCTTGTATCGCACATATGTTGTGCTCCACCTGCTGTACCACACTCCAGCGGGACACTAAACTCGCAGGTTTTCAAGGCTGACAGACAATCCTGTATGGAGGTGGCATCGTGCGCAATGACTATCAGGTTGATTTTATCACTCAATGATCTATCATTCGTGCCCATTTGTCGTCTGCCATAAAAGTATATCCGGTGAATAAGATCCACAACTTCAGTAGCTGCATATCGAAACTTTCACTCCTAAATTGATCGTCAAGACGACGATTAACCAAGATGGGAAATTTGAACTTCCCTCACAAAGGTTTGTGCGGAATGTAAACCTGTCCTTTGCCAATAGCCAGGCAACAATTTTCCTGATCTCTGCAGTCGACTGTGTTCCAAATTCGTCAACAGAGTCGATAGAAGTTGTTCAGTGGTATGCCATTGCTACACGGGAGAAAGAAATCATTTCAAGAGCCTCGTGCACAATGTCAGCAATGAAACCAATCGTTGAGATGATTTGTTTACCACTGACATGTAGGCATCTGGAGGGTCTGCGTTTCTCTGGGCTGGATCGATCCTGGCGGTTGCCTCATACCACCAACAATGAATCTGGGCGGTCTTCACCACTTTCGTGGCAAAGAGATTCACAAACATCGCATAATTGATATCTATAGGCTGTACATGTACCATAACCATCGCCGGAACACCTGATACAGTTGGCTAGGTGTTGTATTCTGCACCGACGATGAGGCCTGTCACATCCTCAACAAATGGCTCCTGTTGCCACAGGTTTCCAGCTTTCCATGCAACCAATTGCTCAACGGCTTCATTTGAATCCTTCCTCTAGTAACAATATACATTAGCGGACGAATTCAATCATTTGAATACTGAATCATATACCTTCTTGGATGCCAGCGGCGCAAGCTCGCGTTCATCCTCCTCCTGCGGGACAATATAGACCTCCCAACGCTCAGGACAAAGGGGTCGTGCCAATGTAGAAGTGAATTGTGTTGCCGCAACTGGCTTTCCAAGCGATGACATGAAGGAATGTTTCGATAGCCAATTCCCGAATGCTTTCCTGGATGGTTGCCGAGGAAGCTCATGTTCGGATTCTGAAATGTCAAGTCGACAATCATTCTGATTAAGCCGGATCGTGCCAAGATTCTTCTCGAGATCCTTATCGTGGATAGTTCGTCCGATTCTCCTTGTGCTAGAACAAAGAGGAGGAGTAGGAGAAGTGAGGCACCTTAGTGTCTTGATATAAAAAGGCGGTGAGTAATAAGTATGAAAACATTAAAGGAGTGACTACTGGGAATGCGAATGAATGTATCGGAAATGAATTGAACCGTTGTGTGACTGAAACAAGCTTTCATATGATTCAAAGCATTGTCGTGATGCGCCTTTTTATCCTGTCCACGATTCTAGGATCTTGGCATCTGCCACACCCCACTCGTCCAACACCTTCGATGGACGGGAACTCAGAATAAAGAATGGAAAGTGAGAAGCATGCCGCTGGATTGTTGAATGGCGTCTTTTGACAAAGGTCATTGTCGCAAGCAGTTAAAAAGCATTTCCATTTCACTGCTCTTTCTGGCAAACTTCGGCTGGGTAAAGATACCAAGCTACCAATTACATGATAGCCATACACGGAGTCCTATCGCTGCTAGTATGCCTTTCCCAAATACAAATGTCTTAATGATCAATTCCAACATTGTGAACTCTCAAAACAGCCCTTCATGCATGAATTTGACAGTTGTAATATTAAAATGAACAAAACACCAAGAAGAGACTCAAAACCTCACCAAATAACTCCAACTTATCACCCATCCGTCCACCCTCCAAAGTGCCAGAAAACTACCCACCCACAATGCATGTCCTTGAACAACCGTCCAGCCAGTGCATTACATCCTCACAACGACTAATTTGCAGCTGGGGGGCTAATTGTACGCTTCATAATGGCCATAGGTTTCACAGCGGGAGGATGCACAATGTGATCATACTCACATAGCCAGGCCACATCCTCATCAGCAACAATGCCTTTCATGTAATCGGCAAAGAGACCAAGAGCATGGTTTCGGATGACTTGAAGGTATCAATGCTGTTTGATAATCCTCCTTCAAAACTTCCTTTCGAACTTTGGGAAGCCTGTTTTCTTCATCGGAGAGCTGCTTGGAATTGGGTGCCACATATCCACTTCATCATCCAATGCCTCCCCGATATCAGCGATCATATCCTTGGCTGGATGTGGCAGGATGTCATGCGGAGGAAGGTAGATGCCACCACCATGCATACGCGTCCGGGCACCAGATATTCCATCGGCTTGTTGGCCACAATAAACGACCCAACAACGCGTTGGGTTGTTCAATATCATCGCTTCCTATCCCCATCCGGCAGCAGTATCATTATCAAAGATGGGGGTGACATTGCAGGCATGCAGACCACCATCTCCATTAGGCTCTTCCCGGCTGCCCCAAAGCTCTCGGACTTTCCAGCTGAGGTCTGGCAGACCGGCGATTGCCACATTCACGATTGACAAAATTGTGGTATCTACAATGGATGTAACTATCAGACGTATCGATTCATCATCCCGAGGGCAGGGGCATGAGAATCACTGGGTATGGTTTTCACCGATACTCTTCACTGCAATTTTGGGATCCACATTGCAGATGGCAAAGCTAAATGGCGCGACATGCAAATCGATCGAAGCGTCGCAACGTGCCTTGTTAGGTGACGATCGGTGAGCCGCAGTTTCTTCCTTCTCGTCTTCTGTATCTACATATCATCAGGAAGACCAAAAGAAGCATTGGGGCGATGAAATACATACCAAGTGGCACACATGTCCTGTTATTAGTTGGGCTTTCATCGATCCAATTGTTCTTTCAGTGTAGGCCACCCTCCACGATCTCGTCCAGTGCTGCCTGGAGTTTCAGACCATCCAGGATACTCCTGTCTGCCAACTACCGTGCTGAAAGCGGACGTTTAGACGGCAGATCACCTATTCGACGAACACAAGGATCGATCAGGATATCCCATTGATTGGGGCTGGTGCCTTGCTTGTTCCTGATGCTCATGGACTGGGCAATGTCCCATATGCGCCCCCTCAGTTTATTAGCTTTCTGTTGTTTTGTCATGCTACCCTTCTCCTGCCAAATCCCCAATGTATCTGCTGCCCATTCACTGACTCCAACACTGGCGTTCTCGGCCCAGACCCAGACTGGGAGAGTTGGCATCTGGATCGTATTCGCATCTGCGACATCTGGTTTCGGCAGCCAGAAGGCATCACATTACATTCTTTGTTCGCAACGGTGCTCGATGATTGACTGGTGGATATCAAATGCTTGTTCCTCTAAACAATGGTTGGGGGTGTTGAATATATTGTCACAGGAGTGGCGATGTGGTAGCAGCCGTGAGGAGAGTGTGTCGAAGGTTCTGGATATTGTAAGTAAGGTGGGCAGGGAAGGTAAATATATATATGGCCTTGGAGGGGTTGTCTTGATCCGGCAACATCACCTTGGCTGCAATTCTGCTAGGAAGCCATTTCCTTTGCATCATCTAAGCGCCCTAATTCATCGACTGAACGCTTAAGTATATCCCAAAGATGATAAAACCCATATATCTCACTCGGTTGTCCTTGCGCTAGTTCTTGTAACCCGCGATGATGTCGCTGGGTCGGGATCTAAGGCGAATGCACAGTTCATATGAGGTATGAACTTAACAAAAAGTGACAACCATAAAGCACCCAATGGGCGTAGGAGGATCTTGCGAGGGTGCAGATCAATCACCGCAATGTGCTGACAGCCGATGCTGTATAGTTTTTGCGATCCAAGGCACGTTGAAAATGAGAGAAAAATCCAATACTTTACAAATTTGTGACTGAGGATGAGAGACATTCTACCAGAGTGGTTGGACCCCTTTTTGGAAAGTGTCCATTGAGGTGAGGCTTTTTCCGAGAACCAGGTGGCTTGCAATGGTGGGTATACTTACAGAACCATCGACATGCTCCTTGACATTGTTGCAACATTTCACTTTGCAAAGGAAACATTGGTATTCATCAACAGGGTTTTTATTGCTCGAAGACGTACACCTACAGTGGCACTTACATTATTCAGCACTATCACAACCCGAAACAAAGCATAGGACAAGTCTCAGCTGAACAACTGCCAGATGATGGTTTTGAGATTGAGCACAATATTAGTCTCCATCCATTCGTTCAGGAACTGCATCACGACCGTATTCTTCACCCTTCCCACAATGATTCCAGCCATACGGAAGCCAACAGCCAAAATGAGTCTTTCAATCCAGAGCAAACTCCATTTAGGTCACATATCTATGGTACTCCACACTTGGACGACTGTGGAGCCAGCAAGCTTATTAGGGAGGAGTGTTTCGATATCTTCGACGGTGAAATACATCCATGGTCATCATATTTCTGTGAGGAGGAGTATCGATTTTTACACTGGTTTGTCAAGCACAACTTCAGCATAGCTGCTATCAACAACGTTCTCCAGGAACCCTACGATTTCAACCATCAGCAACTTCATTTCGTCCCACACTTTCTGCCGAAAGTTGTAGAAAATGTCTGACGCGATGGGAATCAACTGTTAGAAATCGGGCACACAGTGTTATCATCGTTTGGCTGATCCAAACATCCTTGGCGACGATGATTACACACAATTCTTTTACTACAATCTTGTAGAATGCATCGTCTTACTCATGCAACATCCTGCATTCAGGGAACATATGTTGTATGCTCTAGCACAGGAATTCAACGATGCTGAGGAACGTGTCTACTCAGCAGTGTAATGAAGCGACTGGTGATGGAATGAACGAGTATGTTCGTTGAATGTTGTCATAGCTACCATGATTTTAACCGCTTCAGTTGATACAGCGGCCGCTTCGAGCTACAATTGACCCGTTATTGGGCAGTACTGACCGGACACATCGTACACACTATTAGGGTAAAATGAAGAAACGGCCAGTAATTATGGGTCTCGGAAACATCGACTGGACGATTCGATCAAATCCTTTGATCCTTCCAGCCATCGTTGTTGTCCTTCCTCCCATTCTTCTTGGGTGTCCCTTTGAAGGACATGGAAAAACAACTACCGTGAAGGAACAGCAAATCCACTATCAAGAGGTTCTAAGGAAGGTCTTCGAGCATATTTTTCTCCCTCCCAATCCGCTGTTCAATGCTGGAAAGCTAACGCTTTCAGCGGATGGTCAGATGCGGCAATGTTTCCCTGTTATCTGTGCATGGATGGCTGACTACTTTGAAAACATTCACTTGGACCCTTTCAAGCAGCCCCATTGCCCTGTGTGGGAAGCGCCACAATCGTCATTTGGACAAGGGAATTCATTGTCGTGGCAGTTGAGAGACTGAGCTATACTTCCAAACAATAATACTTGCCACTCAGGGAGATGTGACAGAGAGACTTGAAGAAGAACAATATCTGCGAGATTGAGGGGTTCGAACCTCAGAAGTCGTCTTCTGGATGATGAAATGCACCTCCCTGACAACAATTATGGTACCCGATATCCTTCAAACCCTCTTGCTCGGTATGCGTAAGCAGTTGATTGACTGGGTATTATCCTGCCTCAAACAACATTCCAGGATTGACACATTCGAGCAGCGGCGGGCAATCATACCTCCATATCTTGGCTTCGCTCGATTCCACAAGCCATATAGCCATGTGCCACAATGCAGTAGGAATGAGATGAAAGCACATGGCTCCGTGATTGTTCCAGTTTTCCCGGCAACTCCTGTAATCCCTTTGGCGAGCCAAAGGATTCCCTTTACATAAGCCCTTTATTGCATCAAGAACATACAATATATTCATCTGATGGCACCATACCAGTACCATACTGAAGCCACAATCGAGTACATGCAGAGTTATCTGGAGGAGTTTGATCGTCACATGGATGGTTTCAGTTGGTTCCACACCAGGAAATCTACATTGAAAGTCTCTGAAGCCTTCAAAATGCAGCTTACTTTGGACAAACCAGAGGAATGGTAGGGTGACCCTGCATGGAACAATCTCTCTGCAGTTTCGAAGCGTCGTGGCGTTGAATAAGATAAAACGCAGATGGAGTCAGAAATTGCACAACATCTTGTCAACGAATCTGATTTCAACTTTGTGATGATGCATCTCCGGTACCACCTCTCCGACTATATCCGCCAGCTGGGCAACCTCTCAAATGCAAGCTCTGAACTCCCTGAAAGAGGAATGATGGATCTGATACAAGCATACCGACAATCGGATTTTCTAGATTCCGGCTTCCAGATATTGTGATCGAACTCCCAGAAGGAGGTGTTTCAGTATCAAGAGCTGAATGGAAACGCCGTGAAACAACATTGGGACAATGAAATGTCTCTAACCAAACCGGCTATCAACCGAATGATGGAAACCCTGCGACCAGCAGTCCAGACCCTTGTTTATTTGACCAAGAGGTATGCAATGCCAAAAGGGAAGCTACATAATCACATGACTTGGTGTTTCAAGAGATTTTCCGACTTTGCAGACTATGTAAATCACGATCACTATGTCAGTCATCTCAATGATGCACAATACATTCGGTCCCACACAATGACAATTGTGGTGACGTCTTTTCAATGCAATGAGCAGGCAGTTCATATGGTTAGTTGCACCGGGTCCACAAGGTGGAGAAAGTATAAGCCACCAAGAAATGGTACAGTGCTTCTCTGGATGGGGACAAGTCCGGATAGCCACATTGGGACCACTGCTGGGGGCATTCCTGCACGGGTGATGTGTCTTCTTGTCATCGCGGATGCTGAATTGAGCTTTAACAGTCTTCTTGCCTTTGTTCAGACGTTTGCAACAGGGCCGATACATCAGACTGCTGGTATGTCGATTGTTGAGGCGATGCATCAACCTCCGATGGATCCCTTGCACAATGAAAGCTACCGTCATATGCCTGGTTTCTGCGTCAGAACCACCTATATCATCCCTATAAGCATGATTGAAGGGGCTTTACACCTTCTTCCGCTGACACCGCAGCCAGACAGCATGTGGTGGTACTTAAGTAACACAATTGACTTTAACGGTGTCATTGTGTTTTACATGTAGATTATTGGGTTCGATGCTTGAAGTAATCGTTGAAGCCATATGTAGAAGTCTGATGAATGTTTACTCTGAATTTTCGTCATGGGCATTGTGCAAACTTGTGTATAATCGATGTCGCAAGGGATTAAATAGTTCAGAATATTCTTGAAGCCAATGGGACAGTTCAAAAAACCAGTGAATCCATTAAGATCTAGAGGACCAACATGAAAGAAACAAGTGAAGTATAGTAGCTGAAATAAGTAAACAAGTTTTTGAAATGTCGTGACAACGCGATCACATCATTGCATGTTTTGAAGCATGGTGGAAAATTGAAAATAATTCCATTACCTTATTTGTGGAGAAGGCGGAGTAGGAACGGTGCATGGGGTCCACTTTCCGAAACCACATGCGCTTTTTGCTTATGTGGCGCATAGGGTGGTGGGGATCGATGAGTCCATCCTGGAGGAGTTTTGCAAAAGGAGGCATTTTGAGTATGTGACACTGCTGGAAAGGTGACAGAGCCTTGGTGGCAAAGCGATAATTCCGAAGGAAAAGCAAGCCAAGAAAGAAGCAAAGGTGGAAAGAGAGCACTTGGTTTTCTGGACTGATGGATCAAGAAAGAAGATGAGTGGGTAGGATGTGCTGTGGTATGGAAACAAGAAGAAAGGTGGGAGAACAGGAGATTACATCTGGGCCGACAACAAGAGGCATTTGATGCAGAACTGTATGCAATATTGGAAGTGGTGAAGATCGCGGAAGGGAAGTGCAAAAACGAAAATATGAGGAGGGTGGCGATCTATACGGACTCAAAAACACCACTAAAACCAATTCAGTCGGACCAACCTGGACCGGTACAGGCCCTTGGATTCCAAACAATGACATGGGAAAGCGGCATTCATAAAAAAGCAATCCCTGTTGAGTACCGCTGGGTACCGGCACATACGGGGATTGAGGGGAATGGAGAAACAGACAGAGAAGTACCAATGGTGGCATACAACCATCGAAGAAGTTATACTGAGATGCAGAATCCTGTTAAGAGTTACGATTATGTTACATTGGCCCATATTAGCCGAAGACTTATGGAGGCACAATGGGAGGAGAGTAATAAAGACATTACAGAGATTGGAGAAAAATCATCACATGGTTACCGGTATGAGTTGGTGAACAGGGGAGGCAACAGTGAGGTGAGAAAGGCTTGGAAAGCAATCGTAGCAAGGTTTTACCAGATGAAGGCAGGACATGCTTTAATGGCGCTATACCTAAGATGGATTGGAAAATGAAGACATATGAAATGTTGGTGGTGTGGACATGAATATCAGACAAGAGATCATTTGTTTCAATGGTGCAAAAGATGGAAATGAGAACAAAAGAGGCTATTGGTCGATGGGTGAAAGGGGGTAGACGGCTATGAAGGGGTGGAAAAGGTAATGAAATTGTCCAAGACCAGTATGCCTATGTCCCTTGTTTTCGCCAAAGAAAAATGTTCGCGAGCACTATTGTGTTTTTTGTCCTTTACTGATGTTGGTAAAATCAGCGGAGTGGTGGAGGAGGCTGAGAACTCTTATCACAAGGAGTCAAGTGATGGGGGGGTGTAAAAGTTGATGTTGGTTTTGGCAGTTTTTGTTTGTTTTGGGGGAAGAGGACTCGTGAAGTTGCTTTTGTTTCTTTATATTACAGAAGAAGTGGGGGGTATGTCTGTAGGGGATTATGCCATGGCCGCCTGCAGCCGAATGGAATATGATTACAAAAAAACAAAGTATACCAAAGTGGGATAATTGCTATAAATTTGTCCTATATAGCTGGATGATCTATATATATAAATAATAGAACTAATGTAGTGGAAAGGTAGTCAGTATGTCTATTACATTAATCTGGTTACTATATTGTTTTGAACAAGTAGATATATAGTGAAGGCTATTTTAAATTTTGGTGTTAAAAATGGCTTCAATTTACATAATCGGTATAGATTGTTAATATCTGTTTAGAATTTGCTCATGTTATAATCGAACTTCAATGTGCTGTTTTATTTACACTCTCGATAGACATACAGCAATTTATTGAAAGCATTCGGGAAGGGTTTTGGAGATCAAACCTTATGTTTTTGCAAATCAGAAACCTTGTTTAGATTTTGTACTATACAGAAGCTACTTTTTACATCATACTAGAATTATAGACTTGTTTTCAAAACTTCAATCAGTTTGGGGAATATTCAAAAGTACTCGTGATGTATCTGAGAGTACTTTGAATTGCAACTGAGTGCTGACAAATTCTATGCAGATATTTGGGTGTAATATTGTAGTTAATAAGAGTGCCTGTATAGTGTTAGTGAATACTATGTAAACTGTGTAGTAGTATCCCAATACTTACCTACTCAATTCAAATTGACCACCATTTGATTCACAGTCTTGAGATGGACCTCTTCTCAATTACTACCTTCTTGCGAACCAACTTCTATTTGCCAATTACAAATTCAACTTTATATTTAAACTACCATGTCATCTAGTACATTGTCCAGTTAATTAGATTATAGTCTGCATGTATAGCTCCAAACTTACTGAATCATAGCCTTTACATGCCTCTCTATATTTGCTCAATCATGACCTCCAAGTGTATTTCCAATATTACATATTTATACTCTCCAAGTATATATTTCAAGTATACTCATTTACAGTCTTTAAGCTTATATTTAATAGTTCAGCAACTTTGTCTCCAAGTGCATCTCATAACTCCCTAATCAAGGTCTGCAACTATATATTGTAGTTAACTTGATGATACTCTCCAAGTACATCACTAAGTTTACCACAGAATAACCGCCACGCAAATCACCCAGTTGTCTTGAATATATCCACAATCTTTTCTCAAAAGATATTCAATTATGGTCTCCAATTCCCCTTTCACTGGGTGTATTGTTCTACGTGCTGGTTCATCCAATGGCAATCTCCAACATGTACCAACAATTCCACTCCAGCAAAATATAATACAGGCTCCAAAAGACAATTTTTAAATTGACAAATCGAATTATAAGCAGATTGATAGATGGATACATTGATAGATATATAGATACACAGGTCAATAGAATGATGGAAAGATAGGTCGATGGATAAATAAATAGATAGATGGTTCAATAGATCAATAGATAGACGGAGAGATCAATAAATGAATTGATGTATAGCAAGATAGAGTGATAAAAATATTAACTGAATATATGAATTCTATAATTGATTAACAATGAACAGCAATGGCAATCTCTTTATATACTGATGACATTACAAATAAATATATTATTCTTTCTTGCTTCTCTGTGGTATCTTAAAGTTATTCCAGCCTTTTTAGGCATATATTGAGATATTCTCAAATTGTTGCCTATTTTCAAATATTTTTGCAGATTTATTCCCAGAGCTTTTAACAATATTTTAAGGCCCTCATCTGTTTTCTTTGACTCCAGGCATTTATCATTGTAGAATTTTTGTGTAACTACGATTGTATACACCCAGAGGCCTGTGGTGAATAAGTTACACTTTGCTGATATAATTATTAAGTAGTGGGTGCAATTGTTTACATTTCAACCAGCCAATGGTAGTTATTGTTTCCAGCCACTTTACATTATACACTATATTATTCCTGGTAACAAAATTTCATATAAAGTTTTTAGACTTTCTATCTGTCAAGTATAGTAGCAGTTTGAGCTATTTGACAAATACTAATGAACTACATTCCTGTTATTATTGTTATGAGTAAACATAGCGATGATATTTAAGAAATATTACATTGGTTTGTGTCATATTACATATTTGGGTAACAGTACTGTCTTAACATATAATGCAATGCAGAATACAATTCAAATTGAATTGTACAGAATAGATAGGCTCCATAATTCATTTCAGAAATATACAACTTTAAAACAATGTTGAATTGAATTTTTGAATATCTCATGACACAGTAAAAAGTACACATTATTTACTTATTGAGGAAAATAGAAAATTGTTAAGCTCTTTTTGGAATGATTACCGTGATTGTAATAACATGTTTGATCGATGGGATAAAACTATACAGTTACCAATAATGATCGTAATCAACATACAAGAACAAAATTGATTGAAGTTTGGAAAATGTTAAATATTTCAACTGATATGGTAATACTAATAGAGGAATTTTATTTCAACTAATGTGATTGGAAATTATAACTACAGTGATTTATATATATGATACCACATTGACAGAAGAGTAAAATAACCACAGGCTGTACTATATCTACCCGGATGCAGATATATTTCAAAGCAAGTTTTCTATACACCTCAGCACAACTCCCATTTAGAGTTATATATAGTCAATTCCTCAAAATGTGTGTGTGGGCCTACAGTACAGTATACACCTAGTATTTGGAAATTCATCTGTACCTATCCTAGCCACCTGGCTCTTATATAACCAAAGTAAATGGTATTACGAAGTAAGCTGGTAAGTTGGCTGGTGATTGAAAGCCTGCTTGAAAGCCAGCTTTTCAGCCTGCTTGATAATCTGCTCAGAAGCCAGAGTCATAGCCTGCTTCTGAGGTTGCTATGGAAATATACATTTAAAAGCCACCCTTGCAAGAGCTGTACCATGGGAGGAATAGAGTTTTTCAGAGGAAGCTTTTGGCTAATAGACAACTCTGAGTTTGTGTAAGCTTTGGGTATTAGGAGTCTCTAAGTCTGTGAAAGTTTTGATACTAACATTACTGTAGCCAACTGACTTGCCTAAGTACCTACAGTATTATAATTACCATCATCAACATTATTACTCTCTCCATCATCACCATCACTATTAACAAAATTATTATCATCACCATTGCCATTATCACCATTGCCATTCTCATCATTGCCATTTTCACCATTGCCATTATCACCATTGTTGTCATCACCATTGTCATCATCACCATTACCATCATTACCATTGCCATTATCACCATTGCCATTGTCACCAATTCCATTATCACCATTGCTATCATTACCATTGCCACAATTGCTATTGCCATCATCACCATTGTCATTAACAACATTGTTATCAACATCTTTGGAATTATCACCAACAGCTCTGCATCCAATCATTATTAATTCGCTCACATTTAGTCAAAAGTTAGCAGCTCCATCCACTGCAATATATGTCATAGAATTCCCCAAGATCAAATTGGCTACCCTTCCTGCAGAATTGAATGCTGCAATTATCATCATCATGACAGGGAGGTAATGAGGGATGTAGTCATGATGGCCAAATAAAATATACAGTTCAAACTGTAATATTGACTAACATGATAATTTTAACTACAATACTTCACCCAAGACTAGTGTTAGCAACGGTTCCAAATCTGCGGTTCAGTTCTAGTTGCGGATTAGAACCAAGGTGGAACCGTTGCAACGGGATTTACCCCATCCAAAGACTAAACCTCATCAATGCTGCGGTTTTTTAGCCAGTCTCTCAATTTAGGACACTCAGAACTTTAGCTACAATTAAGTATTTGGGTTCTGATCGTATCACAATATGATATATACATAACTGATGCACTTTTGCATGCTCCTTCACCTCCTGTTCTCTGATTTGAGATCTGATCGATATTCGTGGAGTCACTGTGAAAAACGAATAATTTTCGGCATCATTGCACAGCGACTCAACCAATATCGATCAGAGCGCAAATTGGACAAAAGAAGGTGAAACAGCATGCAAAAGTGCATCTTTTACGTATATATCATATTGTGATACAATCAGAACTGAAATACTTAATTGGAGCCCAAGTTATGTGTTTGCGAAAATGAGGCTCTGCAGTAGGTAAAACCTGCCCAAACAACTGCGGGTTTATGTCTGGTCCGGGTAACAACCTGGCACTAGTCACCCGGTTTGGGTTGCTTGGTGGTTCCTGACCCAGACCTGGGATTTTGGTTTGGTTCAAAACCGCACCGAAGCCGGGTAACCCGGAACCGTTGCTAACGCTACCCAAGACCCATCACATGCAATTTATTGGAGGCTGCATTCAACACCCTGCTCTTCAAATACTGCCCACCACATGTTCCATCTCTGCCTCACCTTGTTCCAGGCACCTTCAATGTTACTGAGGAGTATACAGTCCAGCAGACTCAATGTCTGTGATTGAGTGCAATTGGTAGTATAGAGTTATGCAGGCTGGGAGTATTCCAGTGAGTGCTATTGGAAGTATAGAGTCAAGCAGGTAGGGTATATGGTATCCAGTGCAGTTGGAAGCATATATCAGAGTGTACTTGAGAGTATACTTTACAGTGTACATCAGAGTGTTCTTCAGAGTGCACTTCAGCATCTAGTTCAATGTGTACTTCACAGTGTTCTACAGAGTATACTTTTAAGTCTAATTTAAAACACACTTTGGATCATACTTTGGAGTGTGGAATGAAGTTCTTTTGGCAACTTAGTTGTGAGTTTGTTGTATACAGCATAATGTATGGTATTAAGAACAGAAAAGTACATTGGAATCATATGAAATTTGTCAATGAGGAGGTTTACAGGACATTATAGTGCAATCCATCGTATATAGTACGGAATACCATCCGAGAAACACTTTCCTTATATGCCAGAAGTCATGTTGGTTTTTATTTCCCAGAGTTACTAACATCAATAGTATGGTTTTTAATGTAGATATGAGTACTGTATCGATTGCAATATATAGAAATGCTTTTCTGACGTTATATACCAACTTACTATCAAAGCTTGGTTCGAAGAAAATAGTAAAAATAGTTTTCTCTTTTATTCAAAGTCAAGCATCTTCATAGTGTCAATACCAATTCACTGGTTTGATGTACTGTATGTCTGTACTGAATTGTTTCTATTGGTGTTGAAAGTTTCAAAAATGTACAAGAATGTCAATTCAAATTCTCTAGTTATAATACTCTCTTTTAGTACCATTGTACTCTTTCTATCTTATTGCACATGCAGAATACAGGCAAAATCCAATCAAATTGATACTATAGCAAGAAACCAGCAGCTGAGAAGCCACAGAATGTACTCTCTGCATACCAGATAGGGTTGTTGTTTGATATTCAAAATTCCTATTTGCGGTACAGTTGATTTTCTCGTGCCAAATCGCTGGTGGTTGGGCATGAGAAAACGCAGTTGACTTATTTTTCAGACTCTATATGAACTAAAAGATATTCCCACGTATTGTACTACACATCCATCATGTATTTTATTTCACGTGCTGGGTGAGGGTGTAAATCACATGAGCGACCTCCTAGACTATACACTCTACCCCAACGTCAGGTTCAATCAGACCAAGTCACGTCGTCCAACAATTCAATCGGAAGCCGTTAAACTGTCTTCATACCACGCCATGGCTCCCAAATCGAATCTTTGCAACAAAAAAGTGACAGATTTTTTCAAGCCACATGGTACAACTGTCAACCACGAGCACACTGAGTCAATCACCTCTACCCCAAATCTCTCCAACCAGCTGAGTCCTTCACACATTCCTGCCACGCTCCCTTATGGCATATCCCATCAGGTATGCCCTGTTTCGAGGTCGGCAAGGTTATCGTCGTCCCCGTCATCACCCCAGGCTTCAGCAAAACCTCGAGTGATACCAAGCTCAGACGGAGAAGACAGCGCAGATGACTCTGACCTCGATGACCCATTTGCACTGCTTTCTACACTGCAGTTTATGTCTAAGCCTTCACTGAAGTCAAAGTGGAATCGGGAAACGGTCGATACCCTCACAGTTCCTCCCGAGCCAGAGCCAGCCGTATACAAGTTCTCGCTGCAGAAATTACTTTCCGATAGGAATAAAGCGAACGCTCTTGAAAATGATATCAAGCGAGCAAGGAATCTTCTCGACGTCTGTGCAAACAAACGATATTCACTGAATGATGCGCTCTCCATCTTCACCGAGGACACCGCTGATGCTATCATGGGTCATCGTGGGAGCGGGGCTCGTCTCCTGGAAGCATTGGACAGAAAGGAGGCATGGCGGATGGATGAAACATGGTCATTTTTTGACCACGGTGTGGGGCCCATTAATAAAAACGAACGGCCTTTTCCAAGTTCAGTTGTGATATGTCATACGACGTTTGCAGCAATTGAAGGTTAGTCGCCATTTGGGGTCTTGTAATCGTGCTGAAAGACATAGATGTCTCTCTCCGCGAGCACATGTTTCTCTCAGGGGTATTTACAGACATGTCCGCAATTGGCGAGATCTTGCCGGATGAAGTCTTGATATGGATGCTAGATCACAGTCTGTTTCTGCTGATTCCATATTATCTATAATTTACTTACACTTGTATAGTTTGCCTGGACCCAAACGAGCATCTGGCGTTTGCATATCTTCGGATGCTTGAGGTTTGCTAACGTCGATATATGACCAATTACGGTAATTAATAGATTTGCTTTAGGTGCATCTTTTAAAACAGCATAACATTTTGACAATACCAAAAGTGACATCTTTGCTGAAGCTACTGGGCGCGAAAAACAACGCCTTGGATCTCGATCGCCAACTTCAACTAAACCGTAAATGCAGTGCTGCTGTTGCTTATCCTGTTAAGGGTATAGGTTTTACTTTAGACCCGGTTCGGTACACTAATCTCGCAATAGGCTATAACAATTGGAACCTCAAGCTGTTTTTGAAGCTCATGGGAGAAACAATAAACATGTAAGGGCCGTGGAAAAATTCCGGGACTGATTCTAAATGTTATTCAATAGAGAACAGAGTGCGGCGCGATTTGTGTGCGGTATTCTCATTCGTATTGCCTTGGATGATGGAATATCTCAGCAGAGTGATATTGTCATGTCAATAGAGCGTTCCCTTTACACTATCTGGTGCAATATTCCGGACGGTGAATGGGATGAGCAGGTAAATGATTCACTATTTCCCTTCTCCCACCCCTGCTGATCCCTGGACAGTCCCAAGCGATTGGTTATTCCGTGATGAGTACTATTCTGCAACCGCAGTTACGCATCCGTGTCCTAAGAATCCTTCCTATCTCATCTCCTCGACTGCATCTCTTCCGACGACGCCTAGCCTGCGCGTTTTTGTTTGAGGACGGGATGTATTTGGCGAAAAGCCACCAAGGCCTTGTCCATTTAAGTAAATTCGCGAACTTGCTCAGGGAACACCAGTATAGGATTCATAAAGGCACCAATTATGCTACCTTGCAGTCACTTATCTCAATTCTAGACATTGCTATCGATAATGGGGCTACTATGGGTACCACTGCGGAGAAGGACACAGGTATTGATCAACTCATTAACATACTGAGGGTCATGTTTTCCAAAATTGTGGACACCAATGCACAAAATTTGGCTAGAACTGAGGCTAAGGATACGATTGAGAGGTTGCAATTCAGACTAACGTTTTCTGTTAGGTCGAGGCAAAAGATGGCGCTCGATATGGACAGTGGAGGGTCTCAGAACGTGCTGAACTGGAATAGACAGTTTTCCACCATTGTTTCGACTACCAGCTAGAATCTTAATGATGGTCAACACGCCATTAGGGCTTCTGGTGTTGTACATACTTTACATTTAACACGTCTTCCTGTATAAGGATCAGTTGTAATGCAACGGCGTATCAACTTGTTAAGAATAAACAACGCCCAATAACCATGGCTGACAACAAATATAGAAGCAAAACTCCGAAATAATAACCCGATACTTCTGAAGCCCAGCAATTTAATCATAAAATTTCCTGTTCTGATTCTCTCCAAAGACTCTGCCGCGAACTACAGGCAAACAGTCTTGTTCGATAATCTTCAAGCGCTCGTCCAGGGTGTTGTTGATGGTGATTTTCCCACCAGTTCCAGCAATAAAGATACCACCATGCCTAAATAAGTTATTAATACCCTATTGGCGATGCTACTCCCCTGGGAAACATACGAGTCCTCAGGCAAAGTATTGATCTCGTCCAAAGTTATAGAGATCTCCTGGCCAGACATTTCCTTGTATTCCTTGGCAGCCTGTATCAGGGCAGCGTTTAATACAGCTGCATCCTTGTTCCTTGATCTAACCTGAACGTTATCCTCGCTGAGCGCGAAGAGTCCCTCAAGGATAAGATTCGTTAGGACATTCGTATAATTCGTCTCGTCCTTGCTTATATTATGGAGTTCGCCCCTGGCATGCTCAAATATATGATCTAGAAGGTGCTGTCGGGCGGCGAGGACCTTGAGTCGGGTCTTATTGGTGACAGTTGAACGGGCGATCTGCTGGGAGAGTTCAGCTTGCTTGAACTTGCGTCCGTAGTGTGTATCGATTGTAGCGGTCTCCTGCCGAACCAGCTTGGACTTCTCAATCGCAGACTCTTCATCTGCTTTGATTTCAATCTCGCGAGCTTTCTCGACCGCCTCTTGCTTGATAAACGCTACCATCTTCTTCAGTTCGCCGGCCACCTGGGGTTCTATATTAGCAGATTTTATTTCTTCTACAGATGGCAGAGGGCCCGCTCTAACCTAAGGTATGTGATATTAGAACTATACTCTTGGGGTGAGGTAGGCAACCTGTGGAGGACGTCATACATACCTGTTCGTCACTGAGAGCGTGTGCCATTGTACAGAAAATTCAACGATACGGATTCCAAGATTTTCAAGTACCAATTCGGCTCGATTTCCAGTAAGCAACAGTTAACGGTAGTAGTGAAGGGTAACTGGGATGACCAACATGCTGAAGTACAGCCACTGTATACTCGTCGGATATAAAGCCTCTGAACGCATCAGGATAAGCGCCCTTGGCGACACTTCAAACGTTTGGTGACTCGCCATCCAACTTGGATGACAGTTGCAACACGGCCTAATGAGTGCATACAGTATACTGCAGCAATATTTGACACTGTGTGCCTTGAAGCCAGTCTTAATGCTTATTCAGATCATTATGAGGATTCAAATATCTTCATCTGATTTACATTTAGTGGCCAAAGTATATTACTATACTACTCAATAAGATTGGTACATACTATTGATATCACTTAATGGTTTATTAGTACTTGAGGTGACTTGTTATCATTGAATGAAGTACAATGTTTGAAGGATAAAATTGAGAAAAGTGTATGTAATATAGACTATAAACAGTATACCTGTATACTGGAGTAAAATATAGTTTCAATAGAAAATAGTATTATATATATAGTTAAATCCAATCATTCTGTATGAAAACATTTAAGGGAAACAGAAATTTTAAATAATTTTATTTCAAATAAACTCCTTCGAATATATACACTCTTTAAAAGTAACTATTAATACCTAGGTTTCTAATAGTTCAGTATATTATACATAGTACTTTACATTATCATATACTATATATATATATTATTACAAATAAGGTACTCAATGTATTTACAGCTATATTACTTTTCAAATCATTATATGCATTATATTGATATAATTTTGTTCAATATTTCTATTTCTAATAATGGCAACCAATTAGTATATTACAACCAATGCTGATTATTTGATAATAACCACACTATTAAAAGAGTTTTAATTAAAAATCTATCCTTTTGTTGATAAAGAACAAGACTATAAGCTGCTTTAAAAAAGATTACAATATAGTAGTTTCTTTTATAGTTTTTCTATGTACTGGACTACTTTCTAATCTACTCAAATTCACCTTCTATAAACAGTAGCTACAGTTACAATAGAAATATATATTTTGTTGATATTTCAGTGATGAACTGTATCAGAGAGAAGTGCTCAAATTCAAATTTATAAGGCAAATTAGAAAGTAGCTATTGTATAGTACTTTTAAAACTAATTGTGCTCATGAAATTTCCCCCAAGTTGCTACTAACATATGTGGCAATAGATACAGACAAAAAGTGAAATTATATATTTTCATTTTAATACTATTAAAAGATTTCATTTTGTATTTTGTAAATAGTATGTATTTGGATATTGATGAATTTCATTGCTAGATAATATATCTTTCCATTCGCTGTGTTATTATTGTGTGAAGTTATTCAGTCAGATATTACTGTTACAATACAATGACCTAGTTCAATACTATTGATTTTAACTATAAGGTATGGATTCTATCTCTCTATAATATAAATGTCCTTACTTTTCAAATACTGCTATTTCTATGATATTGCTATTAACATAAGGGTACATTGTTGTATATTTTTGTATATGATTATAGATTTTTGATAGGTTTCACAACTACTTTAGATATATAACTACATTAAAGTATATATCTACAAAATACATTTTACGTAGTAGGCAGTTTTGGAAGTTAGTAATCCAATATAAAGTATATCTTGGTGATAGCCTATAGTATCAGGTGGTTATACAGAGGAAGAGGTTTTTAATAAGTCTAGAAGTAATGTCAAAATGTGTTAATACAACTTGAAAGATAATTGAAATATGTTTACAAATAAGCAAACTGGAAACATAATTGAAGTGGTGGTAATAAACTTGGAAGTGTATCAGAGTACTAGAGATTGTTGTGGAACTATTCAGAATAATCATTCAATTATTGTTGAAATTCCAACTACATCATGAAAATATTCCAAAGTATTATACATTTCAATTTACAAGTCTGCTGATATTACATTAGATGGTTAGGATATCTTACACCAATGTATTGCCCTCTACAGTACATATAATCCATTGATAACAGTTTACTATTTACCATTAAATCACACTATACTGGCTAACATATTCTGTAATAATCAATCAAGTATAATGTGGAATAAATAATCCAATCAATAATGCAACTGATTGCAAGGGCACATATGCCAGGGTTCGGCCTCAGAGGCATACATATGGTAATTTTAGGTATACCGTCGCAATCGTGGATGCATGTGATAGCAAACAGGCATATAGGTAAGGTTATCGCTAGAGATCAAAGTCTCGTGGCAAGCTGACTATATAAAATAGCTGTTACCCAGTCCGGGGTCATGTGTCGCCAGAAAATTATGCCTCTCTTCAGGCGCAGACCACCTGGGTTGCATAAACTGTACAACAGAAAAGGAAAAGAATAGGACGGAAGCATTACACATTGCTGCCATGTATGTACCTGGACGAAATCATAAATTCCGCTACTGATTGGTACAGCTCAATGGCCACTTTTTGGCTGACCCAATGCGCAGCGAAACTGCAGCACCATTGACAGGGGGTACAAGCCCGTGTTGATGCCGTTTGTACCGGGCCGATATCCAAAAAACAGAAGAAGAGAAGAAAAGAGAAGACACATGAAAACATCCAAAAGTGATCCCATCCTTCATATCTCCACTTCCGAACCCATGCTCCAATGACCACCATTCCTGTAGCTTGTGTATCTTGGTGTAGGTTATTGTTGGAATTCGTCAGGGTGGTAGAGAGCTTCTGCTCCTGACTTGGCATGGATGGGAACTTCTGCTGCCGGCAATAGTTGTAGCCATCAATCGTATACATCAATTGCATCCTGTGTAGTCATGTCACATCACTGGACATTTAACATATAAAGTTCTCTAAAGATGGTTATACTTACCAAGATCAAGTATGCCAGGGCTCACTTGAGCCTTCGGGCAATGCTGCATAGAAAGATCTCTCAAGCGGTAGTCATCGGTAAGTGACATCGACTTCCAGATGCTGCTTGGAAAGGTAGTAATTATTGAAAGTCAGCTTCAGTGACCGTCCAGTTGACATCATAGATGTGCTCTTGAAAGATGGCTTCAAAAGAATGTTGGTCGACTTGGTAAACAGTGCTGGTTTATTTCTTGGTTGACTTGTCAGTTGACTTGTCAGTCTGTCTCGGTAGACTAATGCTCTGTGGGCTGTTGGCTCGTCGGTATGATGTATTTTGGAGAAGGTTATTCCCCCTTTTGAAGTTCATTGCTCTGTCGACGACATAGACTCAAATCAGTTGTTGATCGCAGTGGTAGTTATGGAGATTATGATCTTGGGTAGACTTTTGCCGATCTTTGTTGGCCGATGTGTCTCTCAGCTGCGTTCATCTCTGGACTTTGGAGGTCATCAAGTACGCTTGTCTGTTGGTTGGTCTTGGTTGACATCCTATGGGTTGTTACATTTATCAGCTTGCTTTTATGTGATTTTTGCACTTGCTTTCGTATCATTTTTCCACTTGTTTTCACTATTTATTTTGACCTGGTTTAGTCCTTGACTTCCATTGTATTTTGACGTGCTTTATGTTTTGACTTGCTTTGCGTTAACCCTTTGACTTCCTTTCGCGTTTTGACACCTTGCTTGGTCTGTTCTAGTTGTCTCTGACGTTGTGTACTGGTCTCGAATTCTCTGGGTGGGCTTATCATCTTCCAGATGCTACCTGCATATCTTGATTCCTCTCTTTCGCCTATCGCTGCTCTCTGTGTTCATTTATTGCCACTGGACTTGTCAGTTGTTCAGTGCACCATGGTCTGTTATTTCGGCACCTCCGGTAGGGTCTTCATATTTATGTGGAGTTCGGTTGCCGTAGGGTCACCCCTCTATTCAATGATCGTTGCTCTGAAAATGACTTATCCCTTCTAATTGGTGTTGTAGCTTGGTAGTATGGTAGCTAAAGTGTTGGTCAATCCGAATTGCATGGGATGGTACTCGAAATGCCCATACTGGGTGCAAAACTTGGTTTTCTACGTGTTGTCTCCTTTGATTTGGATGAGGTGATAGGCATTACTGAGGTCCTGTCGAGCTTCTCCAAGATCAGTGGGAGAGGATATTGGTTCTTCACTGGGGCTTTATTGAGAGCTCAGTAGTCCACAAACAGCCACAGTCTACCAGTGTTCAGCGCAAACTGGATCAGTGGTGCAGCTGGTGATGATGATGGGAGTCATAGCAGAGTCGGCCATGGTGAAGTGAAGACAGGGTTTAGATCGATTGTATGGTCAATTGGCCGGTGTGGTGCAAGAGTCTCAGGATCTTGCAATGTGGTGACCTCGATAAATTTTGATATTGCACTGGAATGCGACCCTCATCATCTGTTACCATCTCCATGTTAATATGTCTGTTTCTATTCTCATTAGCCTTGCCTGCATTCTGCATTGTAGCATGCTGCGGTGGTATGCAGATGGGTAGGGGTCCCAGGAGTGCTGGGTCAGATGGATTATCACAATGGAACCAAGCCCTGGGGACAAGTTTCTCCAGTCATATCATGGCGAGCTGGTAGCAGTCATTCAAGCACTGTCACTGTGTCACTCGTCTGCCACAACTACCACCACCACTCCTGCTTGTGCATTCAGCATCCAGGAGTATCTCTCCCATTCATTGATGCCTTCCAACGATGCTCCCAGGAACGCTTGACATACTCCAACTCATATGGCAAATCTCTCGAGCATGTCCTGACTAGCTCAGACACGATTGAATGCAGTAGCCCTGAGTCGTTGAATACCCAGGAAAAGTTCACCATTGTTGGATACCTCAATGCATACCAGTAGAGGACTTGTGTGATCTGCTTTAGGAACGTTCACCATGTGTAGTCCACTTGGTACATGTATGGCTGTCGATCGACCTTTGCTCCAGTTGATTTCAGGCTTTCGCGCCATGGCAAGCCAATGACTAGGGCGTATGACTTGATTGGGATGACTCAAAGCTCCGATTTGTCAACCAGTTGAATGTGTTCACAATACTAAATGAAGAGACTTGCCTTTCGGCTCTCTATTGCAGGAATCATTACCCGGCCAGGGTGGAGGCGAATGCTTGTGCGTGGGGTAGATCAAGATTCCTGAATGCGCTCAACAATATCAAGATGGACGTTGTGCAGTTGTCAATTTGTGCTTTGACGGACTGTATATTGCTGTGTATATTTCATACAAGGACTTCATGGATGATATGTGCTGAATCAGATCTCTCTGTGCCACATAAATATTGCCATGACATTGGGGTCCGATCTTCCAATATGACTATTGATTTTAAGGCGATTCGGTACGGTTGTATCTTGTCCATGGTTGCAAATAACACTCGGTCTCCCAAGTCCTCCATTGCTAGCTGTGTGTCAGCCAGCCACTCCTGTCGGGTTGGATATCAAGAGAGGTAGACTACTTCAATCGCTGCTGCATGTCATATGACTTTTGGCAATTCATTTCTTTATCTTCATAGCTGCTGTGATAGTTGGAGTTCTGGTCATGTGGATTCGACTTGCCGTATTTGGTACAACGACTGCTTCTATGGGCTCTGCTGCTGATGCAGGCATATTGCCAGTTTGGCTTTCGGCTTTCATAGACTTCCTCTTCAAGCCAAGGTTCTGCTAATAATTAGGCACAGCTGCCTGCACTGGGCATAATGGACTTGACGGATTTTGAATTCCCGGTATCGGAGTTGTTGGAATTATTGCCATTGCCTGAGGTGATATCCACAGGTTCGGAGATGGAAGGTCAGATGTTACATTTCTTATTGCCACCCTTCTGTGACTTGGCCAATTGCCTTTGTTGTTTTTGTAGTCCTCCAGGCTTCTGCGAGGTTGCCAGAGTTGTTGGTGTACATGACGATTGAAGCAAATGCACTACGCTCAGTTCGAAGGGATGTAGTCACAACTGTGCTTACTTGGTATCGTATCTTGACTTCCCCATCAGTTCCTGGTATTGCCAATTCAGCTGGAAGATCGCGCCATTGATACAAGATTTTCTGACTATTGATCGCACTGAATAAACTGGCAGAAATCGTATTCAATTTCTCTCAATGGTAGGGTCAGATCCTGTACTTGTGAGAATTGGTGTCATTGCTGGTAACACATCTCGTTTGCGAATTGGTCTCTGAACATTTCTGCACTTCTCTCTAGGAGCTCAATTGAATAACAAAATGATCAATGTGCATGATCTCAGTGATCATGCTTAGACATGTGATTTTGCATGCAGTCATCTCTAATGTTGACTTTAGGATGTGGTGTGGCATTACGTAGTAAGCTCACAATATCCCGTCAACAAAATGCATGCATTTACTGAAATGCAATAATAGTGTCAGGGTTCATATGCCAGCGTTCAGCCTCCTAGGCATACATATGGTAATTATAGGTATACGGTTGCAAACATGGATGCAAGTGATAGTTAATAGGTGTATAGGTGAGAGCAGTGTTATCAACGGTTCTGGACCGTCACTTTGGGTACGGGGCTGGGTCCAAACCATACCATTCCCACATTGGCAGTCCGGGTTGTCACTAAACCCGACCCGTCAACTCGGGTACAGTTTGATGGTAAACTCCTAACCTATCTGAATTGGGTGGGTTGTCAGCGGGTCGCCCAGCAGGTCCATCCATACATTCATATAAGGCTCTTGTTTTGGAGTTTGTTAATAGTATCTTATCAAAATCACGTTTTCAACAACCAATAATATGTTGTTGCATGCTTTGCAGGTTGCAATATCGATTACTTTGGAATCGGTGTTTTACCTTTGATAAGTTGTATTTTTGCCACTCAGGGTGGACAATAATGCCGTTATGAACACGAAGATCCGCGCGATGCCTTGATCACCAAATATGCAACAACTGAAACTGTTGACGCTCCGTTGACGCTGATTTTCAGGATGAGGCAGGGAATATGTCGCTGTTGTTTTTGCCAGTGAAGGCTGCCAATATCTCAGAAATGGATGTCTGCAACCAATCGGAAGATAAATTACCCAAGTTGTGAAGTGAAAAATTGTTGACGCTCCGTTGACGCTCATTCTCCGGATGCGGCAGGGAGCATGCCACTGTAGTTTTTCTCAGTAAAGGCGGTCAATATCTGACAAATGGATGTCTACAACCAATCGGAACATAAATTACCCATGATGTGATGCTAAACATCGTTGACGCTCTCTTGACGCTCATTCTCAGGATGCGGCAGGGAGCATGTCGCTGTCTCTTTTACCCATAAAGGCTGCCAATACATTGGTGATGCATCACAGCGACCAAATTGTTGTTTAATTACTGTACTTACAAAACCACAAATTGTTGATGCTCCGTTGACACTCATTGTAAAGTACTGTCCATTCAACATCTGCTGCCATCGATAATAGTTTTTATCATGATTTGCACTTATTGGTAGTCGGTTTGACAAATTGAGACTTGGCCCTGTGGCAAAGCCGAGCGCAGTAACATTCTTGCACTGTTCGCTCTCACACGACTAAAATTTATGTATCTTGCCAAAAGCTTCATTGCGACTGCTATGCATCTGATCATCAACTGATATTGACAAGCTACTGCTCACCATTGGCCAATAAAATATTACTAACTAAAACACTCAGACAAGATACATAAAGAAGCTGGTGAAACATTGACGCATTCTGTCCAACTTTTTCTTCACTCCCTTATTCCTCCTCGTTTCAATTGCATCGACCGTCATCAACACCTTTTCAGCCTGTCACTTTGACTTCCGAGTTGGCCGAATGAATCTGGGAACATTTGGCATGGGGCTCACATCACGCTGCTCTGGGCATTCAGGATCCTTCAAGCTATTGTCTCGCTCTATATCAGATTCAACGTCCTCCGCGCAATCGTCTTCGCAGTCATTTGGATCATCTAAGTCCCCATTCCAGCTAAGCCAATCTTCAGTGTCCAAAATGCTTTCAGTTGCGCTATCCTTATCATATTCGACTGGATGACGGTTCATTCCTCGGATTCGGTGGACATTAAATCTTTGAGTTCGTCCTCCAGGGAGGTTCTTGGCAGACAAAGGTGGTGGCAATGGAGATCTTTCTGACAATCTGAATGCAGCCGCACCATCATGTTCAAAGAGTGACCAGGATTCTTTGATGATCTCTTCAGTGTCTGAAATGTATCCTACGGTGGTCATCTGCTTGTTTTGAGTGCGATCTTCCTTCTGGGTAGCATGTAGGTTTTGGCTGCCCTGCCACATCTCCAAAAAGTCGTGAACCTTGGCCATTCGGTGCAATTTTGTTTCCTCCGCCTCTTTCTTCATTTCCGCGCAGTTTTCTGCGTTTGTTGTATCCAATTCTAAGTCAGTGCTGGCAAAAATCCCGTTATTAGCTCGAGCAAACTGCCATACAACAACATTTTGGCAAAGGATCTCGCCTGTGGTTTTTGACTGCCTCCAGCCAATAACATCTCGGCCTAGGGAAAAACTGGCCTCAACCCGACACCATGTGGTATGATTGAGAATATATCGCGCGCCACAGCAGACCGAATGGTCTAGTTAGAGTGCATTTCCTCCTGTTGAATCCACCAGTTGGTTATGTCTGGTAACCAAAATGTACTGCTGATCTCCATCGGGTCGGAGTGGTAATTATTGAGATTTCGATTAATTTGCCCGCAGTGCTTTGGTGCTTCAGGCAGTTTATTCATGTGGAGCCTGGCAGCGGATAATAAGCATGCTCCGCGATCGCTCCATCCTAGTGTCGTCTCAGCCACACTGTTAGGCGTCAAGTATTCTTCATCATCGCTGGACAAATCATACGGTTCAAAGGATAATTCACAGGATCCTACAGCCGTAGCGGAGGGGATGAGATTGCTCCTCGGTTAGCTGTCGTGCTTATTGAACAGCAGACGTTGATGTTTGGCTCAGTATTCAATCTCCACGTACTTCAGAAAGGCCTCTTGGTATTGGGTAGTATAAGATGTCTCGTCCTCAGGATTAATATCCATTCCCTTGTCCCACTCTCTGAACAATCGCAACTTCCGGAAAGGATTGAGGATATCTGCCGAAATGCGAAGCATGCCCATCAATGGAGTCACTTCAGCGCAATATTTGGAAAGCTTCTGTCGAGCTAACTTCACAGCGAAGAATAAGTCTTCCTTCCATTGAGTCTTTTGCTTAGCCGAAGTTTGCATCACGCCATCCATGCGATTGAAAATATCATTGTACACTGTGATAACGTGATGCAATGGGACTGTATGCCTCTTCAACATCCACAGGGTCCAATATCGGAATTGCCTCAACACTTCCATCTCATACTTCACAATGGTCCAATCATCTTGTGTTGTGAAGACTGGCAGGTAATCGCGGTATTTTGGGTTTTTCAGCCACTCGCGTGTGAATTCATGTAATCAGAAGGCGCGTTCGAGCAACTCCAGGGTCGAGTTCCAACGTATCTTCACATCCATAATAGGATGTGCCGCATTGCGGACATTAGATTTTTGTCAGTTAATGAACTCGTTTCGACGACCAGGTGTTAGCGTAATCAACACAGCAAGCATTCTCTGCTATGTGAAGGTCAGTTTCAGCACTTTCAAAATATCTTGAAATACATACTTTCTCAATTATCTTTGCTAAACCAGGTTTCATGGCTGACACCTTATTGATTCTAGCGTTGCCCTCGTTTCGAAGCCTTTGACTCTTCGCAATGTCTACACTTTCATTCTCTCCAAATTGCTGATCGTACTCATGGGCTTCGCAAGACTTGGTGCGGCCTTTGACACCGAGACTGCTCATGAATGCACCTAAAGCCAGCTGTATGACATGCGCCATGCGTGGTATGTGGTTCCTCAATGCAGGCCATGCGATTCCAGAGGCCTCAGGTGTTGATTGCAGCGTGCGTGGCATTGTGTAATTTGAGGAAGCATTATCAGTCGTAATACCAAGCAAACGGCCCTCGGTAAGCTCGAAATGATCAAGCACGTCCTTCAACTGTATGGCTTGCCTGGCTCCAGTATGTTGGCCCTTGACCTATCATCCTGAATTAGTTTTCGAAATGTGAAAAGAACAGACGATCTACCTCATTGAAAGCAAGTTGAACTTCACGCAATGCCCTATTTCGATCCATAAAGTAAGCAATGACCGACGATATGGCTAGTTTGTTCATTGATGTCCATCCGTCCAAAGCTAAACTAACTTTATTTTGTGATAGTAATTGCATTTTCATTGCATCCACAGTCAGTGCATGTTCCCTCCGGCAAATGTTGCTCAGGGTCCTAGCAGATGGGAGCACTAGGTCATTGTGCAACACCTTACATTTCCGCCATAGCTCAAGACCAGATATAACTTTCCATCGAATCATTGACGAAACAAATCATAACATGAGGTAGCAATTCCATGTCTCTTGGTGAAATTCGGAAGTTTCAAAGTCCTCAGCTTCCAGTTTGGAACGTTTTGTCTCTCATTTCTGTTAATATTGATCAACCTGGATGTCAAATCTGATCTGCATCTGCAAACTTACTATTGTGATTCGTCGACTTCCTTGCCTCTTCAGGATGGCCAAAGCTGTTTCATCGACCGTCAAACTAGTCAATTCGGTGACCTCTGACTCTGTTAATTCGTTCAGCTTTGTGGTGCGAGCTTTTGCCAGGAAGTGTTTCCCCATTGAGCGAGTCCCATGTTCTGATGGATGGCTAAGAACTTGATGACAAACGATACATATGACGCTTGGGCTGCCGGTCTGCTCAATTCTGCAGTGTTGATAGAATCGCCACGAAGGCGCATGTCTTGAATTATTCCAAGCAATAGGCCGCTTCGAGTCTCTATTCATTGAAGCCCACCAAGCATCAAAGATGCTTTGTGAAATAAGGTCGCTCAAATCACAAATAAATCCACGTTCATTTTTGGAAGAGATCATAACCTAGAGCAATGAGGTGATCAAAGATTTTGAATCTGACATGGCGGTAAGGATCAGGAAGCTGGCTATTTGGACTCATAAGACTGCCAAAAGAAACGATACCGGAAACCACACTGAGCGCTCTTAAATATTGACTCTACTGCTACAAGTAACATTATCAAATCTGTAAGACATTGCATGCATATTTGTGAAGTTGTATACAGGGTTAGATTGGAAAGACTGACCGCGTAAAACTTGATTTAGGAACAGCACAATGCAGTTCATTGCTGTGTAGCATTCTGAGCCTCCACAGAAACTGTTGATGCTCTGTGGGCACTCAATTGTAGTAGGCGGATGCGATATCGTCACTACCATTTTCGCCAACAAAGGCTGGCGATAGGTTCATTGTGGGGTATCTGCGTTCCATTTCCGTTAGATTATCCAAGATGCAAGATGGAAAATTGTTGAGGCTCCGTTGAGGCTCCGTTGACGCTCATTCTGGGACATGGTAACGATCTTGTAAGAAGCACTTTTGCCTACAAAGGCAGCCGATAGTACGATTATGGATCAAAGTAGTCCCATAGCCCCTTGATCTTCCAAGATGCAAGGCTTCAAATCGTTGATGCTCCATTGACGCTCATTCTCAGGGCAAAGTGACGAAGTCGGTGAATACATTTTTGCCTAGAAAGGCGGCAGATAGTTTGATTATGGAATAATGCCGCCGCACATCCCTTGCATTTTCCAAGATGCAAGGCCAGAGGTCGTTGACCCTCCATTGACACTCATTTTCAGGACATAGTAGCGATGTTGTCGCAACCATTTTCGCCTAGAAAGGGGGCAGATACTCAGACTATGGCTTAATGTCGCCGCACAGGACTTGCATTTTCCATGATGCAAGCCTAAAAGTCGTTGATGCTCCATTGACGCTCATTTTCAGGACTCAGTAGCGATGTTGTCGCAACCATTCTTGAGTAGAAAGGCGGGCTATAGTTCAATTGTGAGTGAATGCTGCAGCGAAACCATCTGGATTCTCCAAGATGGAATGGCAAAAATCGTTGACTCTCCGTTGACGCTCACCTTTGACCGCACCTTAGAGACATACTTTTAGTCATTGGGTGCTCAGCAATTGTACATAAAATCCATACAGTCTTTTTTGGCAGCCAGTATACCGTTTCTATGTATTATCATTTGAATCCAAAATCTTCGAGACATCTCAGTTTCTGAGCCAGCGCTATACATGTCATTTGCATTATGACTGACGTAGGCCCATCGAGTTTCAGCACTTTCGGCGATCAATTTAGCACGAAATAATCCATGCACTAGTGTTTGATATTTATCGCCTGACGTCCTCACAATTCCTTATCTAGCTCATTCTCCTCGATTTCCATGACTCACCATAAGCAATTTTCGGTTTTTCAACCATGTGCAGGAGGTCTGAGCAGAGAGTTATGTAGTTGGCTGCATGGATTGATGCAGACTGACGGCTGTCATACATCTGGGTTTCGGATGAGCTTTGACCGCTCCTTCAATGAGTCGTATGACATCACTGACTTGAACGTTGTTAGTAAATTTAGTCTCGAATTTAGGTTTTGCTTTATCATTTAACTGTAACAGGCAACACCCCATACAGTTCATTGTTCGTCAACAACTTGATTCGGAGTCTAGAACATTTGTATAACCCTTACAACCCTTCCACACACACTGACAGATGATTCTGTCTCACAATTTGGTCACTGAAATCCAGAAAAAGCTGACATGTAACAAAGTAGGTACAATTTGCTCTTACTGGAGATACAGGGTCAAAAATACATATTTGGCTATGTATTCCGGCGGTGATGCAGGAGCTTCACCATGTGTTCGTCCGAATCCAATTGGTATATCGCAATTGGCTAGCGACACAATATGCTGTGGGGAAAGCCTATGGATTGAACTGGCGTTGCAATCTCCATCCGTGATGAATCAGGTACCTCGTCCGGCATCCGAGACACAATGTGATTGTCTGGCTGAGGTTTCTCCGAATCCAGCCTCATTTGACTACATCCTGGTCATGACGTCACTTGCGGTATTTGTGATCGTCTGGAGACGATATCAAGACCCTGCTTAAGCTCTCGAAAGGTTGTCAGTGATGGTGTGGCTGCTGTCGTGTCTGTTTGGGGCGTCACATCTGCCGGAACCGTCAAATCCGTCGTCCCGTACTTCATATCTCTCTCACGGCAGTAGTCGGCCGCATCCCCCCATCCCAGTTGCATCAGTTTGTGAAGCCTCATCTGCTTCTGCCGAAAGCTCTCCATGCGGTGCTGTACCATTTTGGAGATTATGCCCATCACCCAGCCAGGTTCGTCATCTTTGTTCAGCTTGCCAAGCGCTGTATCTTCGTCATCATCATCCCCATCTTCCCCATCCTGCTCATCTTCGGAACTTGCAAGATCGCTCAGACTGTCCCCGATAGCATTCATCTTCTCCTCCAATGTTGTTTGAGGCTTTGTGGTTGTCGATCGTGCCTTTCCAATATTCCTCATATGTTCCTGCTCTTGCATAATTTGTGTCTCTGCGTCTTGAACTCGCTTTCTGGCCACTGTGGTCTCTCTATCCACATAATGCTCGATCCATTGGTCGTTCTCTTCGTTGCTTACAATGTGCGTTTCCGGTCGTGTCTCTGCCGAAAGCTTCTTTTCAGATCGTAAGCTGCGCAACGCTCCCAACGCTTGGACCCATTCTGCCTCCAAGCCACTCTTGCCTGTATTCACTTGATGACGTCATCGTGTGGATTGCATTGTCGATTTGCCGCATTTGCCCGCCGGAAGTGGTGACAGGATCTGTTTCAGAGCATTGACCATTGTATCTTGTGTTGACCTTGTTGTTGGGCGAGATGTTGGATGTTGCAAGATATGGATCACATGGAGGCAAGCTGCGTCTCTTATGTCAAGGTTGGTAGGTTTGATCATTGAGAACAACGAAAATCAGTGTTTTGACCGTCACTTCATTGGGAAGAGTCATGCTAACTGTACATTAAGACATGATGGTTAGCGTGTGATTCATGTAAGATCCCGGCGATGTCTTGAGACAAACATCAACAGACTTCCTTTCCGTCCAAGAATCCCCTTGTTAAATCTAACAAAAATGAGATATCAGCTGTCGTTGATCACAATGTATCCCTGTAAACAAACAAACAACATCAGACCGACTTACTGCAAATCGCGGGAACATTGGAATCCTCTGCAGCTATACACAGTGCAGCTATACACAGCAGGATTCAGCTTCAATTGATGGTGCAAGTAGGCTGTCACTCGTTCGATTTTGACTTGTAGCTAACTGTATAATCTTCAGGACTTCCCACTTCATTTTGTGATCATCTTCCTCACCATTCCACAACGGTACGTGATAGCTCCAGAAATACTTCACACAGGTGCGATTAGAGCCGAATCGACCCGAATGTCAGGCGCTTTACACAATGCGCCACCCAGGGAGACACAGCAGCAACGCAGACACCAGTTAGTCCACCGCAACGCTGCAAATGTAGCCACTGAAAATATGACCTATGACGCACATGTAAAAATTGTACATAAAACCGGAAGCTGCAAGAATCAGAAGCAGCATGCGATTGGATGTGAGTCAATCCATAACGCTGCACATGACAGTCAACTAACGGTTCAACGCACAGCTGGGGTACGCAGAGAGCTACGTGACCAATTCATCGCTGCCCGAAACAGGAGACCTCCATGGTCCACCAAGGCATCCTTCCGCACGGCTCGCGGAATTGAACATCAAGATGTTGTGAGTTCTGGGATTCCCGCAGATGAATTTGGTGATAAACATCCCCGGGAATGGACGAAACAGTCTTCAAAGACCTTAGAGGAGGCTACGGAGGCATATTTGGTTAAGGTAACAGCCAAATCTCACTCTAGAAGCAGCTACTAATTTCTTGTAGGTTTTCAACATGTTAGCTACTATGGCAAGATAAGGAGGTCGGATACAGCTTGAACAGTCCGACATGAGTCTTGCCTTGAATATGGCCAAAATGGCTAAAGAAGGGTTTTCACGCGCCGTGATTGAGGAAACAGAAAACTAATCAAGAAACCTCGCGCCGGAGTCCGGGAAGAGAAGAAGCTGGGTGTTGTGTTTCCCAGGCATAACAACGTGAAGGCTGCGATAGAAAGACACCTGGCAATGGTTGGGGTAAATCAAACAGACGGCTGTCTTCCTTGCCAACATGGCAACGCAAGTTATCCACAGACCCGCTGGAGGCACAAAGGCATCGGTGCAGCTCCACCACTCCCGGCAGCACCGAGGCCCAGACCACTACCTGCGCCACCTAATCACAGTGAGAGAACTCAAAGCTCTGAAACAGATGGTGTGCCACCCAGATATCTGTATATACATATTCCGCTTCCCAGCACTCGATTTTTCAATCTTGATCCATATGCCAAGGATCACATGCACGATAAAATTTTTATTCCAGATTTGCTGACTGATGAAGGTCCATCCATTGGTTGGTGCACTATCAGCTGCATGGTGATGCAGCTGACAGCCATTTTGTAGACGAGAGCAGCCTTTTGAGTGAAAATGACAGCGAAGACGAGAGTTGACCGAAGGGAATGGGATTTTTGAGTATTATCATTATCTACAATTAGCGGACACTTTAAAGTATATTTTAAAGGGTATATTGATATGCATCATTAAAGAACAATGTAGTTAGAAGGGAGAATGTACATGAACAGCACAGAACGGCTGCCACAATACCATTATTGAAATAGTATGCCAAACTGAATGGTTCCATATTGAGGTTACACCTGTGCCAAATTAGCATCAACGGAGCGTCAATGATTTTTGGTCCAGTCAGTTGGGTAATCAAAACACCATTTGGTAGTGAATACCAATCATGGAAGTGTTGCCACCCTCTATAGGCAAAAAACAAAGCAACACACTCCATGTCCCATCTTGAAATTGATCGTCAACAGAGCGTCAACAATTTCCGGTCTTGTAAGTCTGGTGATTAAGAAGTAATTTTGTCGTGGTTATACATAACGACAGCATTGACAACCTTTATATGCAGAGAAGGAAAGGAGTTGCTCCCTGCCCCATGTTGCAAATGAGTGTCAACGGAGTGTGAACGATTTTTGGTCATGTAAGTTGGGTAATAAAAACATGATTTGGCAGGGAGTACACATAATGGAAGTGTTGCCACACTTTATAGGCAACAATAAAAGCAACACGCTCCCTGCCCCATCTTGAAAATGACCGTCGACAGAGCATCAACGATTTAAGGTCTCGTTAGTCTGGTAATTAAGAAGTAATTTTGTACTGGTTATACATAACAACAGCATTGACAACGTTTATACGCAAAACAGAAAGCGAGATGCTCTGTGCCCCATCTTGGAATGAGCTTCAACGGAGCGTCAATGATCTTTGGTCCTGTAAGTCGGGTAATAAAAACGCGATTTGGTAGTGATTACACATAATGGAAGTGTTGCCATCATTTATAGGCAAAACGGAATGGGACACCCTCCCTGCCCCATCATGAAAATGTGCGTCGATGGAGTGTCAATGATCTTGGGCCTTTGATCATGGTTTATCGAAGCGCGCTGCGGCTGTTAAAATCCTTATACTCAGTTTCAGCCCTTTTTGTAGTCTAAAACTCTCGTGAACACTTCGTCGAACATTTATAAATGAAATAACGTGTTACTGTTCAGGAGGCCATCGCGGGAATATCATTTGCTTATTTGCTCATAAAGGCTGCTAATTACTTGTTTATCGATATGTGCGATCAAGCGCCACTTAGATTACCCAAGATGCAAGACCATCAATTGTTGATGCTCCAATGACGCTCATTTTCATGATGGGGTAGGGAGCGTCTCTCTACTTGTTTGCTATATAAAGGTTGTCAATACATCAGAAAATGACTATGCAGTACCATAGTCAATATTTTGCACTTAACAGTAGGATATCTGAATGCGAGCATACATAGAAAAACCCAATACGCAGAACCGGAGACTGGACCCAATGGGTCTAGCGACACCCGGCACAACCTGTGGGTTGATGGGTATGGGGCCGTGTTTGGAAAGCCAAGAAGCAGCGGGTCAGGTTTTTGGACGGTTTTGGAACTGAGCCCAACTGTTTTTCGGGTCCAAACCCGGACTGCTGGCGGTTTACCTACACCCGTTGCCAACACTAGGTTAGAGTATGACTATAGATCTAAGCCTCGTTGTAGGCCAACTATATAGAATGGCTGTTACTGGGCTCTGTGTCATGCGTCGCCATTACACTGATCTATTAATTTATGGTCAATATACAGTTTTAATACCCTTATACATTGTCTCAATTATATATAGTAATAATGTTTCAACTATATTTACTTATTTTCTGATCTAATTAAACTAGAAATATACATACCATTCTTTGCAAAATAGGATACAAGGTGTGTCTGGTATTGGGTACTGTGACGAAACTGTTCAGAGAGGGCAATTCTGAGAGAATGCTGTGCGCCCCACATTGAGATTCAAGATATACGATCATTCAGAATTTTTTCTAGATGTTAATAATAACAGCGATTTGCAAACAATACAATATATCAGAGTGAAATATAACAGTACAGTATACAAAAGAAAAATCTGGATTCAAAGTGCTACTTGAGATAGAGTAGCAAAACAATAGGATGGAAAAATGAACAATATAGCAGAATACTGTATATGATACTCCAACTGGAAATATTCAGTATCCATTCATTCCATGAAGTACCAATTGGAAGGGCAATAATGTCACCTACCAATGGACTGTTGATAGGTAGTAGCTGCTACCAGAAAATGTTATCTCTCAGAAAAGGAAGAAATTAATCCAATATTTCACTGGAGAGAACATCGCAATAATTTTCTTTCTGCTGTTATGTTCACACAATTCAGCATTAGAAGCTGGAGACAATAGCACTAAAGTTGAAGAAGTAATAGATAAAAAGAACTGAAATGTTACAGACTGGTACTCCTAGCTATTGATAGTGAAGAAAAAAATTGATAATACATCAAATCCAGTACTTCCATTTTGGTGGACCCTCAGTTCTTAACTTTTACAACCTTTCCCAAATAAGTGTCAATGTATAAAAGCTTCTTAACCTGAATCTGAAATTAAGTCTTGAAGTGTAAATCTGAAATATAAGAACCTGCTTCTACAGAGTATTCTTGAACTCACAATCCTCATCAAGTTGCACCAATCCTTCAATTTATCGATCTATTCTGTGAAGCTGATTCAATAAGTCTAAGGTAGAAGCAAATAGATGGAATACAATATATACAGTGTCCTATAGTGCAGATCAATATTGGTTACAGAAGTGTATTGCATTAGAAACATACAGAATATACTGCATTGGCAAAAGTGCAAATCAACTATTGACTGCACTACATGTACAATCACACATGTGCAACTAATATCGAGCTTTCCCCAGAGCCCTTCATAATATGCAGTCTATAGTCATTCATAATCATTCTACAGACATTTGTGTGTGGGACTATGGAACTATATATGGCTGGCAGTCAATAAACCTCAGCAAGTTGTTACTGCCAGCAGCCTTTGCTGGTGATGTACACACTGATTGAGAGCATTTTGAGTGGCCACTTGAGAGCCTGCCTGAGAGCCTGCCTTGGAGACCGCATGAAAGCCTGTCTGAGAACCCGCTTTGGATAGCCATGGTTGAGAGAGCTGTGCTTGGGTGAGCCATGCTCCAAATGGAGTGGCGTTTTGCAAGGGAAGCGTTTAGCTGAGGAAAAACTCTGAGTTGGTAGAAGCTTTGGCTAAGAGAAGGCTCTAAGTTTGCGAAAGCTTTGACACTGATGTTGACATCGCCAATCTACTTGTCTAAGCACTTCTGGTAGTATGAGTACAATTACCAATGTCATCACCAACATGATCACTATCGCCATCACCATTGCCACCATCAGGCCCAGCCTGAATGTACACAAATATGTCTACAATCGGTAGACAGCAAGCAGTAGGTTCTATTGGAATATGTGGGTTGGAGATTTGCTCACCCCAAGATCCAATTGTCAACCTTGTCTGTATTATCTAAGGATACAATTGTCATTACCCTGACTGTGAGGGATTGTGACATCTTGTCATGGTGGGTGTGCTAAAGATATGTTTCAGACAATGATATGAACTAACATTATGATTTTGGTTTTCGTACACCACCTGCCTCCTGTTACATGCAATATGCTAGATACTGCTTGCAGTTTGCCTAATACTGCCCGATATATGCCACCAGCTTTACACCTCTTGCTACCCAGCATCTGCCACTCAGCAAGTCTCCGGATCGAGGATGCAGGAGCATTCATCGGCGCATATAGTCAAGTGAGATTGGAAGTGTCTTTTGTCCTGAGATTGAACTTGGGAGAGTCAAGCCAAGTAGGCTGGGAGTGTACTATCAAGTGCAATTAGAAGCGTACTTGAGATCATGCTGGGCGGTGTACTTGAGAGCAACTTGGAGGGGTACTTGGGAGTATTATAAGAGTATAGCTCTTGGGAGTATACAGTTAAGCAGGCTGGGAGTGTATTATGCAGTGCAACTGGCAGTGTACTTTAGACCATACTCAGAAGTGTCATAGAGAGTGTCTTGAGAGCTTACATGTGAGCATACAAGCCAGTAGGCTGGCAGTGTACCATCGAGTGCAATTGGGAGCATCCTTAAGAGTACGCCTGGAAGGGTACTGGAGAATAAACTCAGAGGTGTACTTTGGAGTGCACTCTGATTGTAGTTGGAATAGCCTTGACAGCCTCTTTTAGAGTATTCAGTCCAGTAGACTGGGAGTGTGCAATCGAGTGCAATCAGGAGCATACTTTGCAGCAATCTTGGATGCATGCACTAAAGTTCATCTGGCAGCTTGCTTTTATGATTGTTGTATGCAATATGATGCATAGTATGTAGTGCGATGTACAGTACCCAGTGTACAAAATCACATGTAGTTTATAGTAATCTTGTTAATGCATAGGTCGATAGAACCTTATAGTATCCTATGACAAATATGCTATGCACCACCATACCCATTTCTGCTTCTCTATGAGTTACATGTCACATCAGGTCATTTTTCCCTGTGTGATAGGAGTATCTGCTGATATATGGTGAAAATGCTAAGTACCAATTGATTGTTTCCTATCATCCTCAATTACAGAATACTTCTCATGATATATGATATTTGAAGAAGTCTTAGTGAATATGACTGTCTTCATTACCCTTTTGGCATTCTGAAAAGCAGCCTGCTGGCATGGAAAAATCATCTGGACTCCACTGGTCTATGGCTGTGAAATGTTGTATTTTCCACTTGTTGTTGATAGTTGGTGTTAATTGGCAGGCACAGGATTGGGTTGTGGTAAGTTGTTGGGAGTAGACTTTGGGAGTTAGAGCAATGAGTATACACTAATTTTAGCTAATAGTGATGAAATTGTAGGAGTAGAGCATATTCTGATGAAATCAGTAAAGTATCATTCAATTGGCAGTTGCATCTTTGTGGTTTGTAATATCATACAACAGTTTTTCTGATGGTAGAGTAGAATCTCTGCCGGGCTATTTATACCAAGTTTTTTGTTTCGGAAAGAAACAGTAGACTCCTTGAAGTGATTAGTGTATTTGGTATCAACTTCCAAATTGGTGTATTTATTATTCTGCTGTTTCAGTGAATAGAATCACTGGTATTACTTATCTTCTATACAATTCTCAATGAAAGACATTAGAAGATATACATGTAATACCCATCTCAGATTTGCAATGTGTTCTAATGATATTGCTCTTTCAATACATAATTCTTGATTTCTCTGCAATAACTCATTGTATGCATCAGTAGGTATAAATTCCTTGCGACAAAACAACTCCATATTGCAGTGGATTGTGAATAGACAGTATATATAGCGAAAGATGATATACTGCTTCAGGTTGACGACTCACAGGAAATTTGTCCAGAAAAGTTACTGCAGTTCTAGAATGGTGTAATTTAAGCTCAGTCTTAATATAGGGTCCAAGTAATAACTTCAGAAGTGTATATTTATATTCCAGATGTCCAATCATTATACTAACTGAGAAACTTACAGGTATACTTGAATAGATGAATTCCCAATACCTAATTAATTAGTATTATATTATATTCCAATTACATGATAATAGAAGGAGAGTTTAAATGAATACATCATTAAATAGATATTATATAATTGAAACCTCGAGACATTGACATTCTGTTATTTGTAACACACCAAGCCACGATCACATGAATCATGGAGTATTTCTTGTTAATAATTACTCCTCTAAATAACAATCCAACGTATACAATTTAAAATAATTGCTCAATTTTTTCTACTGGCTGTATGCTATCAATGTATTATGTGAAAATAGCTGCAGGTCTGGCAAAAGGTATGACTGGTGGGTGGTGACTATTGGGCAGCAAATATGCAAACTGGGTTTGATGAAGAATACATAATGAATTTAAATTTCACCTGTGTATATCAGTGAGTGTATACAGGAAATTTGTTACAGTGACACAATTATGCCACTGATTCTGGTGATTGATAGTACACCGATTCAATTGGGATGGAGCCAGCCATTAGAATATCTTACAATATTACAAATCATATTTGGTAGTTGAATAACTATTGGAACATCAGCCATTGTGAAGATACAGATTGTTAGCCTTCATTGAATGTGGATTTCTCACCCTGAGAAGTAGCAACCGACTAGCAATTGAATATAACAAACAAAGTGTGAATGATATGGCTTCTGATAAAAGGTATCCCCTGGATCGTATCTTTGGCATTCCTGGCCTGTTTGGGCATGGCAACTGACTCCCCACCTGCAAATAATCAGTGATGCAACCACAACTCTGTGGAGGTGGCCTGGGAGCATTATAAACTTACTTTCTTGTGTCTGGAGAGCATTTTGGCAAAAATTAATGACTGTACAGGAATGGGGTGCGGATAAAAAGGGCAGTCTTTGTTGGGAGGGATGTCTCAAGATCAGCTCCCCAAAAACTCGAAAATGGCACTGTGCAGCCCAGATGGACAACTCTGCCCATAACATCCCGAAATATCCTTCAAGCTTAGTGCTAACGACATGCTCTGAAGTCCAAAAATCATTGCACATAAGGAATTCCATCTGCAATGTGTCCGAGAGTTGAGGATCAGAGGGGGGATACCAATACCCATTGGACAGCTCTCATAGTGAACAAGGCTAAAACCCACTTTGTCAAACATCAAAGAGGGCATATCTTTACCCCTCAGCCAGAGTTGCAGTCATGGGCAATTTTCAGTACACCTTGAAAAGGGAAAGTAGCTGGGATGGTGGCTTTGCCAGCAGGAAAGCCTAGCCAGAAATACCAAATCTCCAGCCAAACGTTGCTAAGCATGTTCAAAATGCAAGTAACTGTGGTGTCTCAATAATGAAACGCATCGTTTTGCGGAATTCAATCACCTGTAAAGAAGATAGGTGGGTAGTGGTGCATAGACATGTGGTGGGTTGCCAGTTCAGAGAGCAAATTTTGGTAGGGCTGTAAGACCTACAAAGTCACATCACATATAATTTACTATTCACTTTGACAGAAAGTTTTATTTGCTACTGAAGAAGACATGATAAAAAGAATGGCCTCTGATTACCATTTTTGGACGTGTGGTGAGGTGGTTTTGTGGGCGGCCCGTTTGGGCCGGGAACCGTTAAGATCCATGGGATACTAATCAAATTAGAGGATAATTGGTATATACAATATCGTAAAATCGAGATATGATATAAAGATCAGTTATGGGAAAACCAACCAGCTGAAGTTTTGGTCACTGTGAAGCTTACTACCAAATGGGTAATAGATACTCACACCCATTAAGATTGTATATTTCCCACTCAATAATTACCTACTTCAAATATTTTTTACTCAACACTTTGTGATTCATCCATGTGCAACGTCAGCACAAACTACATTTCCTGCTTAAATTTATTTCGTTTACGGTACCCACAATCTCAGAAAGATGAAAATGAGGTTTCCCTGAATTATGGCATTGGTTTAACATCCCTGAGTGTTCATTGAGTTGTTGTAATGCTGTGTTCAAGTGTCACAACCAGTGTACCCATGTTTGTGAATGTGACAATGAGCACTTGATGAATGGTTCACATGTCCTTTTACAAGATCACACATCATCTGTCGGCATACTCCTATATTACCCAATTCCATTGTGTCTCAGAATAATGATAGTACTCGCTTCGTACATTTAATAATGCCTCTAGTTCTTGTCCTGCAAGCCATACAAGAATCGTTGGGCTGCGCTATCAGCACCTCCGGGATGTAATCAAGGAAGTCATCATCGATGCTGCTGTGATCATTGTGAGGTTGTGCCATCACTGGGTCCAAACTGGTGTGGTGGATCCCTCTCGGAATAATCCTGTGGATATTGTCTATCATTTTGTCTTTAATCAGTGGTGAGGAAGAACTGAAATCTGAGTTGATATGATGAACTACATCTGTGCCTGGATCATTCACTGCGTGATCGATGTTACTCGAATTGCACCTGTGTTGTGCTCCACCTCCTGGACTACACTCCAGTGGTATCCTAACCTTGCCTGTGTTCCAGGCCGATCGACAACGGTGCATGGCTGTGACAGTGAGGGTAACGAATGTCGGGTTGATTTTACCAATCAACGATCAATCTTTCCTGCCCATTTGTCGTATGTCATAGATGTATGTCTGATGAACAAGATTTGCATTGTCAGTCGCTGCACATCGAAACTTGCACTCTGAAATTGATTGTCAAGATAATGGTTAGACTTGATGGGAACATTCAACTTACCTCGCAAACATTTGTGGGGCATGTAAACCTGTTGGCCAATAGCCAGGCTATGATTTTCTGGGTCTCTGTAGTCAACATTGTTTGAAATCCATAAATAGAGTCGATTGCAGTTTTGCAGCGGTATACCATTTCTGCATGGGAGGAAGTAATATTTATGGGAGCCTGATGCACAATGTCTGCAATGAGAACAATCATTGAGATGATTTAATTACCACTGCCATGTAGGCATGTGGAGGGTCTCAGATTCCCTAGGCTGGATCAAACCTGGCGGATTCCTCATACCATCAACAATGAATCTAGGTAGGCTTCACGGCATTTGTGGCAAAGGGATTCCCACACATCGCATCATTGGTAACTATACGCTTTAAACGTGCCATGGCCATGGCCAGAACACCTGGAAGAGTTGTCTGGGTGTTGTATTTTGCCCCGATGATGAGGCCTGTTACATCATCATCATAGGTCTCATATTGCCACAGATTTCCATCCGTCCATGCAACCAATTGCTCACTGGCTTCGTTTGAATCCTTCCTCTAGTAAATATTTACAATGGAGGGCGAAATCAGTTGTTCAAACACAGAATCTATCACCTACTTGGATGCCAGTGGCGTAGGCTGGGGTACATGCTCCTCCTCTGAGACAGTATAGTTCTCTTGACTCTTAGGATGCAGGGGGTCCACTGATGAAGGAGTTAATTGAGTTTCCCAGACCGGTTATCCAAGCATTTACGTGAAGGAATCTTTTGCTTGCTGCTTTCCCGTTGCTTTCCCAGACAGTCGATGAAAAGGATTGTCATTAGAGCCTGAATTGTCATCTTGACAATCATTATCATCATGGTGTATGGTGCTGAGATTGTCATTGATATCCTCAATGTGGATATATCGTCTCCTGCTCCTGCTGCTGGACTGAAGAGGAGGAGGAGTGCACATGCGGCGCTTTGGTGTCATGATTCAAAAAGGCGGCCAATGATAAGTACAACAAAATTAAATGGGAGAGTAAAGGAAATGTGAATCAATGTATAGTCAGGGAATGAAAGTGTTGTGTAAAGGAAAGAAAGTGTTCATATGATTGAAAGCATCGTTGTGATGCCTCTTTTTATCCTGTCAATGATTCCAGGATGTTGACTTGTCCTGCCACCATCTCTTCCAACAACTTGGATGGACAAGAACACGGAATTAAGAATGGCCGGTGATATGCATCCCACAGGGTTCTTGATTGACTTATTTTGACAAGAATCACTATCACAACAAGGTACAACGCTTTCCGCTCTAACGAATCATTCGGGCCAACTTCTGGTGTGCAAACATACCAAACTACCAATTACATGATAGCTATAGATGGAGTCCTATCGCTGCTAATATGTGTTTCCCATACATCAGTGTCTCAACGATTCATCCTAATATCGTGGACTGTCAACCCCAATCTTCATCCATGAATATGACTGATGTAATAATAGAACAAATTCATCACCAACAAGAGACTCAAAGTCTCTCCAAAAAACTCCAAATTATCACCCATCCACCCTCCAAAGTGCCAGAACATTACCTGACCACAACGCAAATCATTGAACAACCATCCAGCCAGTGCATCCCATCCTCACAATGACCAATCTGCCACAGGGCAGCTGCATGTACACTGCCTATTGGCGAAAGAGCTGTCAGCGGGAGGATTCACAATGAGATTGTGCCAGCGTAGCCAGGCCACATCCTCAGCCGTAACAACATACAACCTGCAAGTTAGCTGTCACTCATTCCAGTTTGACTTGAAGCTAACTATATATTCCTCAATACTTCCCTGCTTCTTATCGTTATCATCATCCTCACCTGTTCCACAATGGCAGGTCATGTCCCCACACACACCTCAGCCAGGTGCGAACGGATCTGAATCGAGCTGAATGACAAGCTTATTGTCCAACAAGCCACCCACTGAGGCACAGCAACAACGGAGACATCAGTGAGTCCACCACAACGCTACCAATGCAGTGACAGACAATATGACCTGGGACCCACCTTTTAAAATGGTCAGTAAAACAAGAAGCTGCAAGAATATGAAGCAGTATATGATCCAATGTGACTAAATCCATACTGAGGTAGATGGCCATCAAATGACAAAATAATGTACAGCTGGTGTAGGGAGAGAGCTACGTGACCAAATTTATCGGTTCCCGTCATGGGAAATCTCCTTGGTTCACCATGGCATTTGTCTGCACAGTCCACCAAATCGAACATCAAGACGTTGTCAGTTCTGGGATGTTCGTGGTTTCATTTGGTACTATGCACCCCAGCGAGAGAATGAAACAGGCTTTATAGAGCATAGGGGAGGCTACGGAGATGTATATGGTAGAGGTACTAGCCGAATCTCATTTTTAGAAGCAGCAACTTATATCTGGTAGTATTTCAACATATCAGCAACTATGGCAAGGCAGGGAGGTTCGGTAATGCCAGAACAGTTCAACATGTGCATAGCATCGAATATGGCCAAAATGGCCAAAGAAGGGTTGTCGCATGCCGCGATCGAGGATACGTAACACTTGATCAAGAAACCTCATGCTGAAGTCGGAGAAGAGACAAACTGGGAACTTGAGTGTCCTGGGCATAGAAAGGTGAAGGCTGCGATGGATCATCACCCGTCAATGGTTCATGAGAATCAAACAGACGGCTGCCTTCCTTGCCAACATGGCACATCGAGGAATCATCAGACACGCTGGAGGCGCAAAGAAACGGGTCCACCTCCACCAGACCTGGCGCCACCTCTGCCTGGAATGCTGCCTCCTTCAGCTGTCGCCAATGAAGGAGCTCAAAGTTCTGAAATCGAAGGTGTGCCACCCAGATATATGTAAATAAATATTCCTCTTCACTACGCTCAATTTTTCAATCTTGATGTATATGCCAAGGATGGCAAGCACGATATAGATTTTATGCCAGGTTTGCTGACTGAAGAACGAATATCCACTGGTTAGTGCACTTTCTGCTGTGTAGTCAGTCAGCTAACATGCATTTTGCAGACAAGAGCAGCCTATTGAGTGAACCTGACAGCGATGACGACCATTGATAGAAAGGAAAGGGATTTTTCAGTTTTATTATTATCTACAATTAGCGGACAGTTTAAAGTATATTTTAAAGGATATATTTATCAGCAAAATAAAAGAACGATGTAGTGATAAAGAAGAAAGTACATGAAGACGATAGAACGGCTGCCAAAATACCATTACTGATACTCTATGCCAAATGATATGTTTGCATATTGTGGATACACGCATGGAAAAATGAGCGTCAACCGAGCGTCAATGATTTCTGGACTTGTAAGTCATGTAATTACAAAGTGAGTTGGTTGTTGTTTCCCATTATCAAAGCGTAGCCTGCTTCTATCGGCAAATGAGCCAGCTACACGCTTGCTGCCCTATCTCCAAAATGTGGGTCAACAGACCATCAATGATTTTTCGTCTTGCAACTTGGGTAATCTAAGTGGTGCTTGATTGCAGACATCTATAAAAATGGAGTTGGCAGCATTTATAAGCAGACAAGCAAGAGATGTTCTCGCGACACCCTCTCGGACAATCAAAACTTAGTTCATCCTCAAAGAGGCAACCCAGTGTTTGGGAGCATTTTAGCGTATGAACCAGTCCAAATCATGGTTAAAGACGGTAACGGCCACATTGCTCTTTGATCAGACATGATGCAAGGCCCGAAATCCGTGCTGCTCCATTGTGGCTCATTCTCAAGATCTGGCATGGAGCGTGTCGCCTTGACTTTGGCTTATGAAGGCTTACAATACTGTGATTATGTCTAACGATAACCACATCACTCATTTATTACCTGACTTACAAGACATAAAATCGTTGACACTCTGTTGATGCTCATTTTCAGGAGATAGTTGAGATGTATTCCCACGCGTTTTTGTCCATTCAGGTGGCCAATATGTTCATTACACATTACAATTACCAAGTCTCTGATTAATTACCTGACTTACAAGACCACAAATCGTTGATGCTCTCTTGATGCTCATTTTCAGAATCAGGCAGGGAGTCTGTCACATTCTATTTTGCCAATACAGGTGGTGTATACCTGATTTCTGAGTGTCTGCAATCAATTGCCACTGAGATTAACCGTGATGCAAGGCCAAACTGATTTGACGCTACATTGATGCTGTTTTCGGGATCGGGTAGGAAACGTGTTGCTTCCTCTTTTGTGTATGAATGGGGCCTATACTTCATTTAACAATGTCTGCATCCAATCACCACTCAGATTACCCAAGAAGTAAGACCAAAAATTCTTGACGCTCCGTTGACTCTCATTTTCAGGATGCGGCCGGGAGCATACCTCACTTGAGTCGATCATAAAGCAGGCCAATCCATCGAAAAGAGATGATGACATACCAACGCCAATATTTTGCGATTAGCAGTAGGATATCTGAATGTGACTATAAATTGGAAATCCATAATATCTGAACCAGAGATTGGAACTGATGGGTCCAGCCAATCCCAGCAAAACCTGCGGGTTCATTTATATGGGTCACTGTTTCGCCAGCCAAGAATAAGAGGGTCGGGATTTTGGACCGGTCTGGAACTGAATCAAACCGTGTTTGCATTCCCAACCCGGACTGCTGGTGGGTTACCCAGACCCGTTGCCTACACTAGTGTTACCAAGCCCTGGAAGTGTCACTTCCCACCATGCTATGACTAGGATCTGCTAAATACTGGATTCGACACTGTATCTAATATTCAACCTGTCTAGACATTCAATTTCCTACTGTGGCTTTTTGTGGACAAAATGCAGTGGTGCAGATTAATCATGTCCTCTATGCTTTGTGCAGGAGAATTTTGCAGCATTCGTGAAATGTAACCTCGTGTACAAGATACATTCAAACCTTCCAAATTATCCTCTTGACAATTCAGGTACTTCTAGATCCTTTCAGAATATCTCTGGTGCCTCAGCACCCAATTATGTGCTCTCCCATACTGCAAATCAATGTTTTGGTAAGCTTCACACTACCTGTTGTTGTGCAGGTACATTTTTGACAATACAACATATCATTGATATGATATATAAATGTCACAGCAGCCTAGATCTCTGTACAGATCTGCTAAAAACCTTAACCTTGGTACTGTTCTCTCACAGCCATGGTTCTAAGAGTCTTAGATTCTATTACTACATGCTAGTTTGCCTATCTGATTGCTCCTTATTAGACATGAGTATTTGATCAATACAACAAGACTTGGTACTTTCTAATACAGCATTTAGTGTTGATCAATATCTATCAATTTGTTTGTGAACAGTGGACATGGCTGAAAAATGTACTGAAATACAATTGGAGTAGCACCTGGAGTCAGTAGTTAAATAAACTTAGTGATACAAGTGGAAACTGTAAATGTGCAAAACTAGGAGGCTGTAAATGAGTGAACATAAAGATCCACGTACATAGAGCCATCAGCCAAGTTGAGAAATATCGTTGGGTTTTCTGACTCAAGTGATATTTGACGTGGTGATTGTGTGAACTTGAGATATGCACTTGAAGGTGGTATTTGAGTGAATTTGGAGATAAACTTGCTAGTAGTAATTGAAGAAGTTTGAATTACAACATGGAGGACATGATATATACAAACGATGAGGTAATGATGCAGTGTATTGTGGTACAGTGATTGGAAGCTGTAATTGAATGAACATGCAGGCCATGCTACTTGAGTCTGTCTGTATATGTACAAATAGTTGATTTGGCAGCAAGTGGTTCTGAAGTGTATTTGGTAGAGTATCTGCAGAAGGTATATGAGAGAATGTGCAGATGAACTTCATCAAAGAGATTCAGGAAGATTCTATATATAGTTACAGATGTACCAGCAGGAGGTAATTAAACTTTCTGTATAGAAGCAGAAAGTTAAGGCTACAGTCATGGTGCAACATATAATCATAAGAACAAACAGAAATTTTATAGAAGATAGTTAACTAGTGGTTGCATTTATTCCGGACGGTGGCTTTGGTAGCTGCCAAGTTTCCAAACTGAGCTGTTTTGAAATGTGTTGTAAGGGTCATCAATACACCTGAACTGTCAATTCGGGTACGGTCCAATGGAAATCTCCCAAGTCGTCTGATTTGGGTGGGTTGTCAGCACGTCGCCAACTGGGTTCATCTGTAGATTCATATAATGCTGTTGTTTTTGCTGTTTGATAATAGTGTTTTAGCACAATCACTTATTCAACATCCAGTAATCTCTTTTGCATGTTTTGCAGTGAGCGATATTGATAATTTTAGAATCTGTGCTTTTCCTTTTGTAGTTTGTATATTAGCCTATAAACACGGTCTTTGGTTCTGTTATGAGCTCATGAATCAGTGTGATGTGATCATTGCCTAATTTGCAAGACCAAGAATTGTTGATGCTCCATTAATACTCCTTTTTATGATAGGTTAACATAAATGGCATTCACTGTTTTGCCTGAGAAATCCGCCATTACTTCGTATATGAATTATTACCACAAAGCAACAAATAGATCACACAAAATGCAAGACCAGAAATCTTTGCCACTCCGTTGGCCCTTATTTTCTGGATCAAGCATGGAGCATGTTGCTTTTGTTTTTGCGCCGTCATGCAGCCAATACCTTATTTATGGATGTCTGCAACCAATTGCCACTTATATTACGCAAGATGAAAAGCAAAAGATTGTTGACACTCTGCGGAAGCTGATTTTCAGAATGGGGCAGTCAGCATGTCGCATTCTCTTTTGCGTCTAAAGGCTACCAATATATTCGTTATGGATAACACTGACCAAATCACTGTTCAATTACTTAACTTACAAGAACAAAAATCGTTGATGCTCCGTTGACACTTATTTCACTGGATTGTCCATTCGAAATCTGTTGCCATCAATATTTGCATTCATGCTTATTTAAGCTTATTGGTTGCTTTCTAACTGAGTGAGCCTCAGCCGTTAGGGAAAGCCATGACCAGTAATATTGTTGCACTGGTCGCTCTCATTCTATTAAAATTTGTATACCTTGCTAAATGATTCATTTTGCCTGCTATACTTCTGTTCATCAACCAATATTCACATGTGACTGCTCACTATTCTCCCATAGGATTTCTCTGAAGGAAATTCTCGGTCAAGCGACTGAAACAACCTCGTAAAAACATATTGACGCATTCTGTCCTACATCTTCTTGTTTCCCGTAAATCTCCTCGTTTCCTGTACATTGACCGTCATCAACCACTTTCCAGGAATTTGTGTTGACCTCCGTAAAGGCTGTATCGATCCGGGAACATTTGTTGCAGCACTCACATCCCGCTTCCCTGGGCATTTCCGATTCTCGATACCATTGTCTAGCTCTGTATTAGTTTCAGAGTCTGCCTCCCACTCGTCTTCCCTCTCATTTTGATTATCTGAGTTACCATCCCAGTTATGTCAATGTGTGGCTTTTGGAATGTGTTCAGATATACTAGCCTCATTCATTTCGGCTGGATGACAGTGAAATCTTTTTATTCAGCAGATATCTAATACATGACTTTCTCCTCCAGTGTGGTCTTTTGCATACACAGCTAGTGGTAAAGGTGATCTTTCAGCCAATTCAAATGCAGCAGCGCCATCATGTTCCAAGTCTGACCAGGATGGTTTGATGATGTCTTCAGTATCTGAAATGTATCCTATGACAGTCATTTGCTTGGTTTGTGCGCGAGATTCCATCAGTGTAGCGTGTAGGTTTAGACAGCCTTGCTGCATCTCTAAAAGTGGTGAACCATCACCAAAGTGTAAAATGGTTTCGAAATCATAACCGAACAACTCCGCAACTCTGAACAGCAACACTGATGCTTCCAGATGCTCCCAGATGCTCCCAGATAGGCTGAATGCAAAGCGATGTGCGCTCAGGTGCTCCGGGACTACTTCACTGGTGCTTCTGAATACTCCGGAAGTTGTGGAACAGAATCTATAAACATTCTTAAGAGTGTATAGTTGCCTTCAAAATGCTTCCATATCAAACTATTAGGATGTGCAAATTTCGGAGCTATTGGGAGTATTGGCCGCGTCTCCGAGAGTATTCCGGTGCACCTCAAAACCTGGAGGCATACTCTCCGGGAGTGATTATTATGATGTTCTTATCATATAGTACAATTCAATTAACTATCTTCTGCACACCTTGATTCAGCCATTGTAACTTTAATACACAGTCCAGTAGATATCTAAATCCAGCTGAGTATTTACAAGCCATACACTATCAATTCTATCTGATGCAGCTTTATTCTCTCGCACCAAATGTGCAGGTTCAAAAATTGCTTCGACAGGTACAATATGCAGCGTGTCAGTCTGTTTGACAACCCGGTAGAACCCGACAACACAAACAGCCCAACCATGTCGATCTTTGTTTTTTGTTGAAATCACCACCGCATATTCTTGAGGTTGAGGACGTAATATCCAGTGTTGGGTCTTCTTGCACCTCTTAGAGAAGCTGGATATCGATTTTCCAGGGGGCAGGCACTCCTGAAATTGGAGAATCTGATTCGGCGGAGTCGAGCTGAAGTATAATACGGGAAACCAAGTAACTCGGCCTTTGAAGGTGTTATCGAGATCACTGTTTGTATATTGGACCCAGATGTTTTGAGATTCAGTCACGATCCCTTGGTTGGCATCCATATATTCTACCTTGCAATCAAGTCCCAGATGCTCAACAGATATAGGGCAGTGAAATGGTTGACGGTAGTACAACAGCCCATTCTGAAGCTTAATAAATACACTGTCTATGAGTACATTTTAATCATATCTGAGCACCAGTCCACTAACTTCATGTCCCCAGTCGTCTTCAATTTGTGTACGGAATAGCTGTCCAAAGTTGGGAATGCCGAAATCTACTGATGCATCTCTGAGTGAAGTTAATTTGATACTTCTGCAAACGCCAAGGACATGAGTTTCGCTCAAATGATGTACCTGTTGTGATACGGGGCGAAAAAATGGCTCTTTCTGAGCATGGTGGAGGCGTAGAAGATGGGCTGAGTGGGTATTTTGCCGTTTATCGGCAGCTGACAGTTGGTTGAAAACTTTCGCAGAGTCAATATTGTACCAGCATTGAAGGGCAACATATGACAGTGTCTCCTTCATATAGTCAAGACTGGTGCACCGGTCATTGTGCTTGACCATCTGTTGAATGTAATTGACTGTGTTGGTAGATCGATATGCCTCTTTTACATTGCCGATATGTAGCTGTTCGGAAATATCGGTGGTGAAATTGTCGAGGGAACCCATTTGCCGAATTGACTCTGATATAAGGCTCACAAGATGCATCTTTGGATATCCGCAATTGATTACACGCTGTCCGATGGATTTCCGGAGCTCCTGAACACCAATTGCCTGCAAACCAAGCTTCAGACTTGACCAAGCGGATGGTGAATTACTTTGTGAACCACATCTGGTCTTTCAAAGTGATATGATACATCTCTCTCTGGAGCTGATTCACAATGCGGTCCGTATCAGTGATATTCCAAGTGGTGGCTTCAATCGCAGCATCAGATAGAGAGATCTGAAATTGTACACGCTTGTCGGCGGTCATGTGTACAGCCCCGTAAGCCTCTTTTGCTGCAGCAGTCTTCATTTGAGCCAGTTTTTTAGCGAATATGCTTCTGAGACCGGTTGCCTTTGTCCCGACTTCCTGCAATGGTTGTCGCTCAAAATGTTGGAATAATTAGTCGAAAAGCTTGCATTTAGCAGGTGTCACCGGATGGATTTCACGCTCCAATCGCTTGATTGCCCTTTGCCGATCAGCATCTGACCATCTGGTTGCCACTCGTTGGGCTGTATTCAGGTGCACCTCACATTGTGTTCGTATTGATGTAGAAACCTTTTCAGCCACGTACAGCTGAACCTCCATTGCAGCACGGATTTCATGAATCTTTTGTTGTTGTACATGATGGGATTCTCTTGCCAATAGTTCATCCACTTTGGCCTTCCCAGACTTTGACATTTTCTGATCTCGAAAGGCATTGTTCTTCATGTGAAATCGCTTCAGTGCATAATCTAGTGCTGCGAGGGATATATCTGAGTAATTTTGTGGGATGACAAGTAGAGAGAATTCAAATAATGCCTGCACTGCTCCCATCACCATTTCTGTTGCATATATGGTTTATCTCCCTGGCGTATGGCTTCAGTTGGGCTGATGCATAATCTCTCTAAGATGATGGTCATTCCATACCTCAGCTGGAGATGACAGACTCAGCTGGAGATGCCAGCTGAGTGCGCATGCATGCGTACAAGACATACAAGACATACTCCAAATACCGCGTATATAAGTTCATGAATGTACCCGTACTTGAGAATACAAGCTTCTAGCAATCAGTACATTTCAACAGGTTATGAGCCCGGTTATCGCTACTATCTAAAAACTCACGATCTTTCCTATGATC
>Ga0307515_10001144_pt1 | contig 60811 bp, 53 predicted proteins | sample 17_EM_MG_FD_194513 | JGI IMG/M metagenome (GOLD analysis project Ga0307515, IMG submission 194513) | Populus trichocarpa ectomycorrhiza microbial communities from riparian zone in the Pacific Northwest, United States - 17_EM | ecosystem: Host-associated > Plants > Roots > Unclassified | place... | reverse complement strand
TATCATCCGGAGGTGCCTTAACTACTACACCTTTAAGTCTCCTCCAGCACGCTCTGCACCACAGCATTGCCATAGCTCCCTCAGCGACATTATGTTGCTTAGATACTTGAAACCTCCGCATGGTCGGCACATGCACGAAGGAGGAGATGTAAAGAGACTATAGATGAGAAGCACAGCAATTCACAATCCATCTTACAATGATGGTGTTTTGAGACAGTGAAGTTGCAAATTCAGTGTGATACTACCAAAAACTTCTGCAAGTACAATATAAGTTGATTGTAGCTCTCCAGACAGGGTGTGGGGGCTGGTTGTACTGTAGAGAGATGTGAATTCTCATGGCAAAATGATATTCCCGTAAGTTGACTTATTTGTAAAGTCGCGCACCTTGCAGTCCAGTCGGCTGATTTTGTCAATAAGTCGCCTTATCTACAAACTTGCCTTATTGATAAATAAGGCAACTTGTTTGTCAAACAATTGACTTATTTGAATTTCAGTCGACTTCTTTACAAAGCAGATTTCTTGACGTATAAGTCGGAACACAAACACTACCCGAATCTGCACACCCACACGCTGCGATTTTCCCTCCCGCCACAACCTTGCAGCAGAGTTTCGTTAACACTAATATCCCTAACTCACAACTTGACAACTACAGCCGCCACCACGACTTCGATGTAACTCCGCCCCGGAGACCACTTGGCAAGAAGGTTGAATCCTTAGGTTTTCGGTCTCACTACACTTAATACCAAGGTAGAATAAATGTCCCCATGCTAGATTCAAGAGCGATGAATTTACGCTTTCACGGGCAGGAGCCACGCCCCGTCACTACAAAACAAGCTGTTCTTGGGCAATACCCAGCGACCGATTATGCCCCCCGAGTAGGAACCGACTTCCTTGGCTTCCTTGGCCGAAATCTGATTTTTCCACCCACTCTTCTTCACACCCACCATGTGTGATTTCAATTGATTCCTATCCAATGAATCATTTAGCAGCGGTATCAGCAGGTACGCACGTTTACAGCCCAAATCTCCGGTGATCACATAACGAAGACCCTCCACGCCAGGCCAAAGTCCAAGCCAAACCTGCCGGAGGATCGCTGATCATGAACGTTTGTGCAGTAGTCGTGCACCCGTCCATCGCCTCATGCATGCAAGCAGTACTCTACCCGACCAAATCTAACACTTCCAATAGACACAGGCTCGATGGCGACAAAACTCTACGACGCTAGCCGTCAGGGTTGAAGAGCCAATAAAACCCAGCGGCAGCACTCGAGGGCCAGAAAATCCAACCAGTTCCGACCAGACTAGTCTTTTGCCACCACTGCTCTTGTTCCGATAAGCCCAAGCAGTCCAGACCATCGAGATGTGTATCCGAAGTACTAGTTCTCGACCATTACATCTGAGAATACATGTGTCGCGACCTTACACAGTTGAAGAAACACAGTGCTCTGCGAATCCACCAAAGTCTGGTGGCCTGGTGGTAGGTCTTGATCAGGAGAGCGTTAATCAGACCAGCAGATAATTCACGCCGCCACGAGTTGATGATCGACCTCTACGGCTGAGGGAGATAACCATGTTCAGTGATAAAATCACCATGCAATTATGTAAGTAGTTTATCTCGACCCTCTGACCGGAGAAACCTGTTTGGGTAGCTGCACAACGCAGGCTTGGGAGATAAGATAGAAATTGAAAACCCCCACCGTAGAACCACCGAAGACAACAGAAATCGAGCAGGTCGCGGGTGAGATGGATTCTGGATCACGAACCGCCATGATTGCAGATAAAAGCTAGTAATAACAAAGACTGGAACACCACAAGTTAGGCAATTATTATGGCTAAAATTGATCATTCCTCGCTCGGCTACTGATCGTTCAGCCTTCCGAATGCATCACTGTTGACGGGCTCACAGCAACTCCCTCGCACTACCAATGGTCCCCCAAAAACAGCCTACCTCCATTACCCCAAACCACGAGCAGCATCTCCTACGGCCGCCTGTCTCAAAAGATAGCATAGTTTCAAGGCCAGTCCACTATAATGACTGCCCAAGCTTCAATCCACCATGTCTACTGCTCCTACCCATCCCGGTAACAATGAAAACTCCCCCGAAACAGCCGCCTCCGTACAGATCTGTTACAACCTATGCGAAGAATCACCCAGTCTGCGGATTTCCGCCGATAGGGCGGTTTCCGCAGAAGGGTGTCCCGTTTGTGGAGTTCCACATATGGGGTGCATCTGAAGCACACAACCACCTTACCGCAGCTTTCAAAATATTGCATAATAAGATGTAAGAAATTACAGACTTCATACAAGCTCACTATAACCGGGGCTAATGGTAAGGTACATAAGTCTCCTATATACATCTCTATTCTTTCTCCTTCTCTTCTCTCGTAAATCTATTCACACGGTTCTCCCCATATCGCAACACGAAGATCGCGCAAATTTCGAAAAAATTCCCAAACTTTCCCAGCTTTCCTCTGCTTTCGCAGCGTCTCTCCTTTCGCATGGTGTCTTCTTTCGTATCGTATAATGTGCAATGGTTCTCGTTTCAACTCACAAGTACTGAGCACGGTTGCATATACGGCAGTATGACATTTTTTATCTATCTATTTCTATACCAAGGCCAACCTCGCATGTATCCTTGATGGGAGCTGGCCAGACTCCAGAGATTATGACTCGCAGCAGACCGGCAACTAGCTGGAGACGGGCATTTGGAGACGGTACTCAGGTGCATTTGGGGATGGTGCTCAGAAGCTGGTCGGAGACAGTGCCTAGATGCACTTGGAGGTAGGAGCTGTATGGGGCTGGTAGAGGTGAACTCACCGGGAGGTGGCCGAGAGATGGTTGGGAGATGGTAGAGAATACTAGATACGGACTCACTAGAAACTCCGTCTCTATCCACAGTGTTTATAGGGTCCATATGCATCTTTCTATAGGCTGGATATGTGAGAATTAAAGCATAGTATAAGCTTCTCATTTCGCTGTTGGAGACACCATTGAACTGCCTATCCAACCCATCTGCAGAAATCCGTACATGGGGTGATTCCTCGTATGGGATGCAACAGATCTCACACATGCATCCGCAGTCCTATAGATCTCGAGGCCAATTGCAAAGAATCGGTAAGTCCAGGGCAAGACTCCGCGTGCGAATGTTTCGAAGCTAGTGACGACTCGTGAGGGACTGTTCGAACGAGCGAATGGAGGTGAGCGATGTTTAGTTCAAGAGCCAGCGGGGTTGGAATTTATACGTGGGCGAAGACGAGGGACGAGGAGGAGGGAGAGAAGAAAACCAATCTAGCGAGCGGAAGAGATGTAGGAGCAGCAGGAAAAACCTGCATTCAATTGCTAGAAGCAAGCCCACTAGCACCGCCCGAATGATACCTGCATGACCAAAGCAAACCAACCAAAATGGCACTTTCTAAACTGCATAGCAGACTCGGTGACTTTCGTTGTTAATCCCAGTAAACGTATCCATGACGGAAAAACACAAAGTAACTGTCAGACAGCACTTTGAATATCCCCATTATAGTAGTGAGGGGAAATGAAGTGGGTGGCAATCTCTGTTTTTGGCGAGTTAGCACGTTGCATAGCTAGTATTGAGTACGTAAAGTACCCCGTCAAGGGCATACTTTCCAGCTGGATGGCAAATTGTCCAGTAGCTGACTGATACATAATCACAAACCCATCCTTGCTACGAGATGAAATAGTACAAAGCAGTCACTATGTACCGTTCTACATAACCGCATACTACCCCGGATTCCTTTGGCGTTGGAACAGCTGACTTCCCGATCTAACCCAACGACCTCCGTGTACGTCACAACAACAACATCATCCGATCATGGTCCGCGGAAATTACACACTTTCCTGCAAATTTCGTGCCCAAAAACCCAACTCATCCGCTCAGTACAAGTCGCGCAGGTACGCGGGGTTGCATCAAAAATTCCTCCGATCAGCACCATTACCAAATCTCATACAGATACCGAACCAAAAATTGCCGACTGCATATGCCGATCACGAATGTTCGATGCAGCCGTAGAATCGTGGGGCTGGGGGCCAATGAAATCCCCGGTTCCTCCCGATTCCCATTCTTCCCCCAGAATCATCGCTGCATGCATACAACATACGAGAATCAGGGGTGCTAACGATGATCACTGGGCGGGGAAATGCGCGTCATCATGTACAGTGGTCGTGTGGTAGAACGAATTAGGGCTCAGGGTTACACCTCTGGATTAGCGCGACAAGGCAGCTCGCTCGCTTCAGACTTATATGTGCAAACGAGCACATCACTCCCATGTTTGGATACTAAATGTTGCTGTCTGACCAGACTAATTATCTGCCTTGGAGGGAGGGGAATTTTGTTCGCAGGTTTTCGATAACCGGTAGACTGTAGCACTGAATGTGGGGGGGGGGGGGGGTTAACATAAATAAGAGTATAGCTAACTCTTGGCTCCGGAGAAGGACCGATTGGTTTGCTACTAAACCCCCCACACACGTGCTCATTTTCAGCATCAGTAGGAATTGAATGAATCGACAGGCACACATGCATGCATACTGCAGCTGGAAATTTAAAGAGTTTTCATTGCTGTAACGTCAAACCCGGCAGCATGGTAAAACTCGCATATGGGGTGCAGGGATTGCAGTTTTGCATCAGCCAGGATTGTCGAAGGGAAAACAACTCCAGAGTAGGGTACGAGCATCAGTCTGGGCATCAGAGTCTGGGCAAATCTATACGAGAATTCTCACCCCAGATCTACAGTTGATCCCACCGATGAGAAATTCTCGAACGTTTCCCAGAACCCACAGTTCAAATCCTACTTTACAGCACTCCTGAGTGTGCCCATGTACACATTATGGATTGGGATGAAAAAACGATGATCACCTGCAGGGGGATGTCAATCATTCAGTTTCTGGAACATCCTAGGAATCTCATTTGAAACGGTTCAGACAAATCCCAATCCCCAGTTCCTCAAGAAGCCTCTCGATGTACTTACTACTAGCATTCCCTGCGCGTGGGAGTGGTCTTTCAAATACAATCAAGTAACCCCCATTCCCAAAAGTAAAACCACCCCACAGGATTCTAGAAGTCTACAATCCAACCAGCCAACCACATCGTCGCACCCCGAACGTGTAGAGAAACCTGCCCCGGCTTCCTCCACTACAATAACCAGCCAACCATATTGTCCAGTATGTGCACGTACTGCGGTTTCTTCCGCTACAAATGCTTACACGACCTTGGCAATTGCTCTTGTGATGCGCTCAATCTTTGTCCTTGGTAATTGCGTCCGCGATATCCTCTTCTTGCAGTAGGGAACGCCAAGCTGCCAAGAACTATCGCAATGACGAGTGGGCGGGGTACGCGATCAATTGGCCTCTGTTGATTCGAAATAGGCGGGATATGGGGAATTTCCAGGGTTGAAATACGTCGATGTTGGTTGTGGAGGCTGAAGTTGCACAGGCTGCAGTTGACAGTTGACGTCCAGACAAGCAAATCAGAGGGCGGCATTCGCCCACGCGCTTCAACGACGGGCGCCAGCAACCCTGCACCCGCATGCGATCTCAGCCCGAATTGGGACACTCGGTTTCAAAGTGTAACCGAAGAACCTTAGCGAGAAACTGCACGCTCGTCTAATGATCCCCCACGTTATGGCTGCCAAGCGATGCCGAGCGCTGCCGAGACATTGCGATGCGAGACTCGCCCAAACCGATTTGCAGTGGCTAGGCTTCGCGGGCGGGAGAGCGAGTGGTGGCAAGGCTTGACTCGAGCCAAGGAGCCCCGGCGTCTCTTTCCGGCTGGGTGTGTGGCGTGTAACCAGTTGTTTGGACGAAAATTTCGGAGTCTCCTCCGAACGATTGCCTTCGTCGAAGTTTTCTGTGCTCCCCGCACCTGCCCGACTCCCACTCCCACTTTGCTGCCCGGCTAGACTTCCATTCCCCTGCCGGGGATATATACATATACCGACCATGTCCCCCGATCCCTCTCAATCAATCGCAAGACTCTCCACACCCCCGGGACGAAACCTCCCCAACCGCAACCATGCCTTACCACCAGTACGACTACATCTTCGCGCTGGGAATGATCTTTGCATTCCTTGTTTGTCCTCCCCCCTTCCTCCCCGACATATCTAACAGCAGCCCACCAGGATGCATGGAACATCGGCGCAAACGATGTCGCAAATTCCTTCGCTACCTCGGTATCCTCGCGCTCTCTCACGCTGCCGCAAGCCATGGTGGTAGCCACGTTCATGGAGTTCCTGGGGGCGCTACTGGTCGGAGCTCGAGTCTCGGACACAATCAAGAGCAAGATCAGTTCGTGCCCCGTGTACCGCCGCCCGCCCGCCCGCATCCGCTAATAGCTCGCAGTCTCCCCCAGCGACTTCCAAAAGGAACCGGGCGTGCTGATGCTGGGCATGTTGTGCGCGCTGGTCGGCTCCTCCACCTGGCTCACCGTCGCCACCGCAATCGGTCTCCCCGTGTCGACGACGCACTGCATTGTCGGGGGTGTGATCGGGATGGGAATCGCGACTGTCGGTGCCGAGGGCATATCGTGGAGCTGGGAAAAGAAGGGAGTCGTGCAGATCGTGGCGAGTTGGGTGATTGCGCCTGCGATCGCGGGGGCATTCGCGGCGATAATCTTCTTGATCACCAAGCATGGGGTTTTGCGACGGAGAGACCCGCTGAAGTGGGGGTTCGTGATGGTGCCGGTGTACTTTGGGATTACGTCGGGGATTTTGACCATGTTGATTGTGTGGAAGGGGGTACGTATACACACGCTGGGCGGAAGTGTTGTGTTGACGAGTCGTGACTACAGGCCGCCTCCCTCAACGTCGATGACTGGAACGTGGGCCAAATCTGCGGCACGATCTTCGGGGTTTCCGGCGGTGTCGTCGCCATAGTCGTTACCTTCTTCCTCCCCTTCCTCCACCGTAAGCTCATCAAAGAAGACTGGACACTCCGCTGGTACCACATCTTCCTTGGACCCGCCCTGCTCAAGCGCGGCCCCGTCCCCGACCTCCCCGCAGGCCAGCAAGTCGAAGTCGTCCAAGACTACTACCGCGGCAAGGTGACACGTAAAGACCTGGAGCAAGGCACCACCGCCGAACTCGACGTGGCCAAGGACGGCCAGGACATAATCGACTACCCGCACTCGGTGGACATCGAAACCGGCAAAAAATCCGCAGGCACCAAAGCCCTGGACGAGATCGAAAAGGAAGATGCGGGCGCGTGGTGGGAGCCCAAGAACCTCCCGCGCACTATCATCGACGCACTCATGCACGGAGTCCGCAAAGATGTCGTGGCGGCCCAGAACAAGGAATCCCGGCTCCTCGGCGACGTGCAGGATATGCATGCACGCGCCGCCCACTTCGACAACAAGACTGAGCACCTGTACTCCTTCCTGCAAGTCCTTACCGCGGCAACTTCCTCCTTCGCTCACGGTGCAAACGATGTCTCGAACGCTATCGGCCCGCTGTCGACGATCTACATGATCTGGTTAAAGAGTGAAATTGAGAAGAAGGCGCAGGTGCCCCTCTGGGTTCTTGCGTACGGTGGTGCGGCTATTGTGATTGGGCTGTGGACTTATGGATACAACATCATGCGGAATCTTGGAAACAGAATCACACTGCACTCGCCGTCGCGTGGGTTCTCGATGGAGCTGGGGTCTGCGGTTACGGTGGTTATGGCGACGAGACTTGCGCTGCCGGTTTCTACTACCCAGGTATGTCCACCACAGCCCCCGAAAAAGCAGTGACTGATAGAATGAAATAGTGTATCGTCGGAGCCACAATGGGCGTAGCACTTTGCAATGGTGATTTCAAGGCACTGAACTGGCGCATGGTCGGGTGGTGGTCCGTACTCCTCTTCCTGTTCCTCCTACCAGTACTGACACAAAGTGTAGCTACATCGGCTGGGTCATTACTCTTCCCATAGCGGGCATTATCTCCGGTTGTCTGATGGGAATCATCATCAACGCGCCTCGCTGGTCCGGTTCTGCATAAGTTGTTGTTTTGATGTTGGGAGGTTTTTGTGAATTGATGTTTTGGAGGCTTTCTTTCTTTCTTTCGTATCTAACTAGTAAGGTTGTTCGTTTCTCCAACGACTAAGTAATTATAAAAAATAAATTCATTGCATGAACAGCAATGGGATCCCTTAACCCAAGAGAATACCTGGTGCGCCCGGATGAAAAAGTGCGGCCAAGATGATAGTGCAGCGAGAAGATAAGATAAGCCTTCACCACCGACAATAAGCGTTGCGGCTCTGCGGGAACTAAGGACAGGGGCTCTAAGTTTTCGTGTAAGCGCTAACTATTTTTGGTAGCGCACCAGCGGGAAGTGTGCGGGAGATCGCCGGCGAGGTCCGATTTGTGATGTTCAGGACTTTCGGTTCCGATTTCATTTGGCATGCTTAGCACGCACCAAAGGGCGGTGGAGACGGAGTTTATAAGTTCTGTACATAGGCCAAGATAGGGTGCGGTTGCCCCGACATGTCGACAGTGTTATACGGTTAGGAATTTAATTTGGAAGGCAGACTGGTGTACATGCATTCACACACGATCCGTAACATCCCACCAGCCGACTCACAGCCCTCGACTGCCAGCGTGTATACGTCAGTCTGTTCTCGACGAATGGCGGGGTGCGTTTATGACATGACCCGAGCACTTCATTCAAATCATTGACCAAAGACTGGAGGAGAGTTAGAGCAAAAATTCAAAGATGACTATTCAGGGTGAGCGGACATAAATGCGGTAGAGTGTGTTACTATATGGCCTGGAAGGAAGTCGTCGATACACTGAGGTCGCACAAGCTCTCGAAGATTCATACACAGCTTTTCACTCGCCACTGGTATTTCCAATCCATAGGCTCCCATAGACTTCCACAGAGCCCCATGCTCTCTTGTATATAAAGACAGAGATTCTCCCTTAGATAGTTCAACAGACTTCTTCCGCTTTACATTCGCAACAGTGTAAGAAATATTTCCGAGTGATACTTAGTGACGACTAAGCTTAGTACGGGACGCCTCTGAACGATTTGTCTCACTATCCGTCCCGAATTTGCCGTCATTACGTCCCCGGTACTAGAGTGTGACCAGATTATTCTGGCAAGATACATATCCCAGGATTTTTTAATATCCCTGAAAAGTTATCTTCACATGTTTAAGTACAGCATAAAGAAGTATTATCCTCCAATATCTCTACCAAACAAAAACCACTTCACTCCCAATAAACCCCCCCCTACAGTATCCTCCACATCCGCAGAATCCAGCTTTAAGCACACGACGGCGAGTACCTCGGCGGTGCAATCTCATACGGCTCAATGATGTACACCAGATCGTGGTCGGTGGTCGTAACATACCCCCACCCACTCAGCTCCGTTAGGCTAGCACAAGTATTCAACGTATCCCTCGCCGCAATACCAATCGTAATAATAAACGGCGTCTTAAGATGGCAGGTACTCTGGTTCCTAACCACAATCTTGCATCGTTTGTCGTGAGTGTGGAATACCACGCTCTGGTTGGCATGTAGCAGCTGAGAGCGGGGGTTGCGCGCCATAGTTTCAATCAGACGCTCACAGTCGTGTTCGTACGCCTCAGCAAGTGACGTCGATAGGTGGTTATCCCAGCAGTCCTGGTGCTCGCGTTTCTGTAGCTTGTGCTTGTCGCCGATGATAAGGTTGGGATCGGTTTTTAGCTCGCTGCCGGAGAAGGTTTTGATGATCAACTTGTCGTCAGCGTCGCGAGGTAGGAGCTCTGGTTCGCTGCCGCTGACGGAGCGTACACGGGTGCCGGGGATCGTGCCCGCGGGCATCGCAAGCACTGTGCTGCTAAGCACTGCGAGAAGACTGATGAGGGGGAAGACGTGCATTGCGGTGGTGGTATTGTAGTTAGAAATCTTGCTGCAGGTATTAGCTTCAGAGAAACAGAAACAGAATGGCTCAGGATCCAACTTACTTAGAGTAACTGTTGTTTGGATGTATTGATACGGAAGACTTGACGACGACAGACTACTTTGCAGCGTTTATATATCCGTGGAATTCACACTTTGGCTCTTTTCAGCATTCCTCTTAACCAGTAACATGGGTCCGTGTTACTGAGATTCAGGCAGTCTACCCAAGGGGCTGATGTGGTATCTCCAGGGGTTTCCGAGCTCACGATGAGTATTCGTCCACAGCCTGATCTGAAGTGACATTGCTATATTGAGACCACTGACCCAATCTAGTAGCTGGACAACAAGGTAGATAAAACTGACGTAGTACGCATTGCTGTCAGCATGACTCTAATTGAAACATATTGTTATTCGAGGACGGGTCACGATGTAATTTCTGGATTCCTTCCGATGGCTTCCGCCATGTCTCAACTGGTATTACCTGTGCTGGGAGTACTTAAGTACACATTCTTAGCAAACTTCGTGATTAGTTGTGCTCTCGTGAAACCAGACATCTGGTTTATTCCGCCTAAAGTCGGCAGTTTGAGGAGCGAGCTCGGAACGACAACCCTGAGAACGGGACATAGGGTAGAAACTAGTAGTTGGTAACTGACCACCTTGGATTACTTACCGGTAAGGTAGATATATACCTAGGTAAGCAGTTAGAGTTTAGTAATCTTCGAAGCCCTATACGCTTAAGCTAGTCCTGGCCTATTAGCGCCCGTTTTTGCATTGTCAGATAACTGCATTCCATATAGCTATTGGTAAGAATACTACCTGGAGTGATTGATCACTTATACAGCAAATTATCTGACGAACAAAGGCCCATATGGCCATACTCAAGACGAGATAGATTATCTAGTGACAATAAGACCAATCGTTGCATCTGTAGTAGTACGAACTCTTGAGTCAGACGGTGCCGGAATGCCGCTGGCAGGTGATCCTAACTTGCAATTGCCGCCTTGCGCTTGCTGGCGACCAATTCTGTCATCTTCTACCGAGGTAAAAATAATTTTAATTAGTTTATTATTCCGTGTATACAACACAAGTCCGCCGTCTCCCAGCATCACTCGTCTATGCGATCTGTATATAACCCCTATCCAACTCCACTATTCTTCCCCATCACCTCATCATGAAAGCCCAGCTCTTCCTTACCCTTCTTCTCCCAGCTGCATCCTTCGCCGCCGACTGCTTCGGCGGTACCCCCAAGAGCGTCGACTCCTATATCAAGCGTGCCTCCGAACTTTGCCATGCTTGCAATTCACCCGGTGCATGTGTAAACAAGGGAACCGCGGGACCGGACAACGTTTATTGCGCTATCATCAACTCTCACACCACAAAATACTGCGCGGTAGGGTCCCCCAACTACTGAAATGTGTGCGTGCTTACCGAGCGCCGGTCTAGGATGCTGTGGGAGATATCATCGCTCAGTGCGTGACTGGCTCCCACAAGTCGGGCGGGAGGTGGTCATATGGCGGCGAGACCTACGAGTGTGGGATTGTGGGAAAGTTTGGTGGGAAAAGTGGGCTGTGAGGGCAATACATAGTGAAATGTAAGAGAATTGAAATGTTATGGTCCATGCAATGTATTTGATATCAATACTTCTCATACTAAGTACCTACCTAGATAGGTAGTTAATGAAAAACGTCTTTCAACAGGCTTACAAGTTTTGTCGCCCCCCCCCCCAGGTAGGTAGTTTAGAAACTGGGGCCAATTTGATGAGGTTACACCCGAAAATTTGCCAGAATATTTTGGCCCTAATCTGCTCCAAGGGAGTGTCACCATCACCGCATGCATGGTGGAGATAAGGTGCGGCTCTGCGATTACTGTCGGTACTCTCACCTAACCCTGCTAAGGGATGAACTGCGCGCAAATAGGTCCGCCAATATATCCGGGCAGTGCAAAGATGCGATCCATAGTAATACAGGACCCTTGTTTCCCAGTACGTCGAAAAATGGGGCGTGGATAAGAGCTGGTCGGCGGTGGGCAATCCGAGGACTCCACAGCGAAGCAGGGGAGGATGGAGTTGCCAGAAGAACCTCATGATCAGCATCGTAGAAAGCGAGAGGCTTCGGAATCTTGAAGAAAGAATTTATGTTGTAACTTGTGTTGCAAATAGAGTATAGGTAGTGGAGTGTTTCGTATTCCTTCTTTAGCGTCTCGTGATTTTCGCGGGCATGTGCAATCTTGAATGCGAGAGGCCTCTCCTGATAAGTACAAACGGAACCAATCAGGGTTTAACCGACGAGCTCGGGTTCGTCGTAAATGGACTGAATCTCTCAGCCGCCCCGCACAGGCTTCGGCGCCATCAATCCTCGACTTGACTACCCAGACAGTACCCTCAGTACCCGTACGGAATTACGAATCCAATAATAGGGTATTTGCTCTTGCTCTTCATCGGTGTATATAGCATGGTCGCCCTTCCACAGTTCACGAACGAGCCTCTTCCACTGCTCCCAGTAGAATTGGGGGCCAGTACCAAGAGCAACGGGCAAGTTGAGAACCTGCGCTGAGTCCTTCTTCCAGGGCAAACCTTCATCTTGATAGTTGTTCTCCATAAAGGTGATAATGTACCCAGGAATTTCCAGAACAATGAGAGTGAAAAACAGTTTTTTTCTAAAACTTGAGGATCTGATATAGGTAAACGGATTCAGTCGGCTTTAGCTTGAACACGACCTGGAGGGGCCGACACGATTTATCCAATAGCTCCACGACTGCGGGCGTATGTTTCGCAATCATAAACCGAACGAATCCTTCGTTGACCAGGGCGTATATCTTCTCCTGGGTGTATATCAGGCTTTACTAGTCTCCTTGAGCTCTTTTAATTCAGCTAGGAACTCTTGACCGCGCTCCAGAAGACCAGTTAGAACTGGTAGATTTGACGACGGTTTGAGACCGTTTCCTGTTGCCAAAAGCTTGAGTTGTAGAAACAACAGTTTCAGTAGAAGCACGGGTATGCGTGGAAAACGTCACAGTAGTGCTAGCTGTCGTACGCGTTCTAAGTTCGGATTCCGTCTTGAGTTTGGCAAGCATTGGTCTCACGAAGCGACCTGTCTTCACTGTGATTCTACAATTCAGCATCAATAGCACGGCAAATTCAAAAACACCAGTGGAAGTTACCGTATGACGACATGAATACAGCTATCTGTGAGAGCTTCGTTTGAGCTGATATTTCGATCCCTGCAGCGCTGGTGAGCCGTGCTCGCAATCCGTGGCACTGTTTGCGTTCTAAGCCAGATCCACCACGTTTAGTTTAGGGGGCGAACCGTTCTATAGCCAGGAGAGGATGCAATGTCGATGGTTTCGCAATGTTTGATTGGGGAGGATGTAGCTAGGAGAAGATCCTCGGACCAGAAAGTTATCGTAGTCTCGGAACCCTTTGTCGTAGTGTGTTGAGAGCGAAGACGCGGGACAAGTAAGAAGAAAAGACGTATGTGGAGTGGAGAGCTACCTCGTCAAACTTAGTGCAGCCACCTTGTTCCTACCTTCTTTGATGGTTTTTGTTGAAGGCTTTTTAGAAGTTGATTATGTACCTAACTACTTCAATACTTAGCAAGTACCTTCTTTGAAGTTAGACAAAGTAATAAACCTTCTAATCTTTTCACCGAGACGGATTCTTAGCGAGGGCGTCTAGTCGTTTCTTCGTGAGAATTAAGAAAGAAAGAAAACTATATAGTACTTGAAACTACTTAGTACCCCAATGCATGAAGTTTACATCAAGATATATACAGTTAGTATTATGTTGTCTCGTGCCCAGCCTCTTGCGGCTGGGCACGAGACAAGTTTAAGTTGAGGTGGGATTCTAAGGTTTTTTACCCTATATTATTCTGACGAATCCTGCAAACTGTTATTGACGCCTACGTATACTTCAATACTGCGCTCCAAATCCAGCCGCTTTTATTTCGAGGAGCAAGCTTGCGAGCGACGAGAAAATCTGGGAACGAGAGCACTACAATACCCCTTTCTTTCTTCTTTATGTACACATTGCTTAAGCAAACTCTAAGCCACCTAAAAACCCGTACTTCTCCCTTACATCCTCTTCCTCTCTATATTTAGTCATTATATCATGAGTCCGTCGCCATTCTCCCCGATTTTTGGCTGAATATCGAGCGAATATTTGGTGCTGGATGGTGTTTTACACCAGGTAGTACGAAAGTAATCTATAGTTATAACTAATATTGTTGAGTGCGTGTATGTATGGGGCTCGCTAAATTTAAGTATTCCGTACTCTGTATACGTACCCCATGTCCGTGAACAAAGTTTGAATTTCAGCACCATTAACACTACACTACGAAAACCAGACTTATCCACGGTATCGTATTCCGTAGGAGGGAATGACATCTACCAAGTATGTTTGGTTTGCAGAGTGGCAAAATGTCTGGATTCGCCTTATAGTTCTACACAGTTCTACACTACTTATGGGGGGTGGGATAATAGTACTACGGTATTGTTAGGATGCGCACATTGAGATGAAATTAGTCGCACGTACAATACTAATACCATGCTAAGAAAGCTTGATATCGCAAACTTCGAAGTGTATCGAGCCTCCACATGAATCGGCAAAATGTCGTAGAGACTGCAAAGTATGATGGTAGTAAACAATAGAAATTTTCACTCAACACGTACCCAATACGGTATTTGCTCACTAATTTCGCGCGACTACGGTACCATAAGGTGATATGGGTCGGCTGATACTGTTGTACTATTGTTATCTCTACCATTTCCTTTGTGTAGGTTTTTGTAGGCTATGTTGGGATCTATTTCTCGTGGCCGGATATCATGCGTTTTCTCACTTTTGCAGCGCTACTGTACGTAGTACTAATGGGTGTGGGCCATCTAAAGCTATTTCTTAAGTTCTATGCCAAGCAGGTAGGTACGGACGTCATCTGTCATAGCGGCCTTCCATCCGTTATTTCTAGCCTGTCAAACAGAACCTTGTCCGAACACGGGGGTGTGCAGTCATCACATCAGTTGGGTGTAGTAGTAGTGATACCAGCGGCGGTTGTGATGCGAGTTGTGCGTCCTGGGGGTATTTGGCAGTCTGCGGGGCTATTGGTGGTGCCCTGAGCCACCGGGAGAGCACGGCTATGAGTCGAACGGGGAAGGTGGCGGATGTCGGGGCTAACGAGGAGACGGTAGTGCTATATTTTGCGTCGACGAAGATTGAGGAGGCGGGGGATTACAGTTAGTGGGCAGTAGGGCCATCTGCAATCACTTAAGCCACCGCAACTCGCACTGACAACCTGCGAAGTCATTTGTTAGGTTTGCCATTTTGTATGTCTGAAAACCACAACACATCATTTTGCTTCTGCCCAATGTTCAGATCTGTCATTTTGAAATGTCCGTACCTACATGCTCAGTACAGAACCAAGATCATACTTTATCACTCACCTCTGCTTCCAGTTCGATTTGCAACCCCACAAACCTTAACAACCCCACAAATCTTACCAACAACCCCACAATATAACTTAAAGACTATTCGTACGGTTTCGGTGTGTCTATTAGTCTTGTAGTATAACATCTCGACTGTCCTTTTCTTTTCGTTCTTTTCTTTTCATCCTTCAAGACACCCAGCAGTTATGGCTCCACCAATTACTCCAACACCCCATACCGGCTCCGGTCAACCCGCCTACCTACCCTCTCCACACACTTCCACGCATCAAAACCGCCTTTCTTACTTTGCTGTACAACCCAATCCCCGCTTTTCTAATCAGGCGCGACCAGTACCAGACTCTAGGCTTTCCCCATCGCCGCCGACGCCAGTCCGCACCTCGTCAGACCGCCTCTCCAGGCCCACAGCCAGAGCCGCCGAGATGCATCAACATAGCGACGAACATGGATCATTCGATGGCGCGCAACAAGTATCGCTACCTAACGGGTCGGGGTCTTCATCCAACGGGTCGCCATCCAACTGGTCGCCATCCAACGAGTTGCAGTCTAATCCACTCTGGCAAGAGGTCATGGAGCGGTTTACCAGGATGTACGCTTCGAAAAATCTTCCTCCTCCTTCTCCCGCCGAAATTTATGCTTGGCTGCGCCGACGCTTGAATGTATCACCAACCGTCGAAGCGGCACGTAATAGAGATCAGCAAACGGTCACAGCGGGTCCCTCACACATCACCGCTCCAGATCGTCATCGTTCTGCTCGGGCCGTTCCATCTCAACCGTCAGCGCAACACCAACCTCCAGCTCCAGCTCCAGACTCTACCCCGGACTACATGGGAATGATCAGCCGATCTCCGAGTCCAGAGGAACACATCTTCTATGGCCCGCAAGAGCGAGTCATTACCCCCAGGGCTCAGTACGTGGAGGAAAGCAGACGCCCACGTCCACCCACACCGCCACCGCAACCACCGTCTATAGACCCAGACCACGTTCAAAACATCTCCGACATCGTCAAGCTGGGCCTCCAACCCCACACCTCACCGACAGGACGGCACCCTTCCTCCTCTTCCAAACAGAACACCCTTTTCATCTTCGCCGCACACGACGCGTGGAAGCTCCTCGTCCGTCACGCTCCACAAGCGGCCGGCGGTCTCGACCACAGCCTCGATTTCCACATCCAGAGGCTCCACAGGAGATTTGCAGACGCCGAAGATGCCTTCCACGCCTTCCTTCCGAGATACAGTGCCAGGCTTAAGTCTGCCTGGGCCCACCTCAAACAGGCCGCCCTGAATTCCTGTGGCCAGGAGACGGAAGAAGAACTGTCGGATCAGTGGGTTTTCATAACACTGGCGGTGCTGGATGCTCCCGCGAGGGCCTGGATCGATGCGAAGTTTCCCGGGAGGCATGCTGCGCCGTCGTGGACTGACTTCGCGTGGGCTCTAAAGGAAAGCATTGACGAGGCGAAGCCCAAGTTAGCGGATGACTATGTTGATGGATTGACGAGTGCCAGGAGGGTCGCGGAGAGATGCCTTGAGCAAGACGAGAATGGACGCTTTTATGATGATGAGGGGGAGACATACTATGGGATTGTTGAAGAGTAGTGGTTTTTGAAGGTGAGTTATCAACTTCTCGCTCAGTTAGGATTACTTGGTGTGAGAGTTTTAGGTTTTTGGTACAAGTTTATATGGATGGACACCTGCAGTATCCAGGTTTAATTGGCGGACAATCCGCTTAAAGGTTTGAACATAAGACTAGTGTTTGATTATTGGACTCTTGTTTGCAGGTTAGACTCTTGTTTTTAGTTCAATAAAAATGTTATTTTAACTTTCCTCTCCAATCGCCAAAGCGACATCCTATGTGGTGACACTGCTCAAGAGATGGGCAAGAGTTCCGCTTTGAATTCTCCCTTCGGGGAGACAATTCGGTAGCCACAATAAGAAGAAGAGTTTCAAGCTCAAACGTAGACAGTCAAAGTACGCAGAATCCCACCCTGACGTCTATTTTCCCGTACGTGTGATGGCTGTGGAGACAAACCCTGTTAGAGAACTTGGGTTGACCCGGAATAACTGGCTTCAGTGTTTCGAGTGCGATATTGTGATTCTTGACCCCCAACACTTTATAGTTGTAAGACGGTGTTATCCTACGGAAACTACTAGCGCCAGTGATGAAATCTGGATGAAAGACTAAGAAAATGTGTGGGGAGAGTCAAAGATGAAACTCTATTCTCTCTCAACCTTCGAGATGTCGTCTCAACAAGGGCCAAGCCACTAGTCTCAACCTGCCAATCATCTAACCACCTCTCCCCACCAACGCTAAGTCGACCCTCTCCTCCAATCATCATCCTCCCAGATCATCCTATGACATCATGGTCACAGTGCCTGTCCTGTTTTTGTGGTAGTGTGTAATACTTACTCTTGACTACAAAGTACACTAAGTGCTCTAAGTTGACGGGAGAAAAGATGATAGTCTACACGTGGGCTAATCTAAGGCCTTCTATCCAATCTATCTGCATCTGATCAGTCTAATCAATTCTGGTTCCTCATGTCATCATGTCGTCTCCAAAATGTCAACTCTCCGTTTAATGATCGCGTCTCCATCTCATCGTCGTATGACACCAGTGAGTGAGGTGTTGAAAATGCGCATAGTCTACGAATGCACATGCATTCATGTGTGCGTATGCTTACGTCGGTTGCATGTTGAGTTTATATGTGTGATCTCTAGCGAGAGAACCAAATCACCGATTCCTCAATTAAAATACAGCCTATTGACTAAAAGCGTCAGGCAAGGTCTGTCGATCTTGACATCGAGTAGAGTACTCTACCTTATCAAAAACCCTGCCTACAGCTGCAACTGTTTTAATTAGCGGAACCTGACAACCGTGATAACCACAACCAGTTGTCTGCTACCCTCTCCAACTACGAGTAACAATTCGGACAATGCTTTTTTCGAAATAGTTACTGTAGCGTTTCCACTGAGGTCATTGATCAGTTGCCATGTAATCGAACAGTACGTTTTCTGATAGCACTATACCCTTCCCAATGTTCCGCTGAGAGTGAGCCCCTGTGTAACGAGTCATGCAGCACAATCCCGAGTATGTATTCCGAGGATCCCAATTAACGTCGGCTTGGCGCGTGAACAGCTCATATATACCCCAACCGCGGATATCCCTCGTTCCCTATCTTTTCACGCACAACCTTACAACTCTCTATGGCTCGCAACACAGAGCAACAAACAATGACCGCGACTGAAGACTCGCCGCTCTTAGAGCATAGTGAGTGCAGGGGATGCTACCACTGTTTCATTCAACCCTACCAGAATTATGGTCACTTACGGTTTCTAAGTATGTTCCCCTGCCGACACCTGGGGCTGTTTAACAGTTAGGTAAGGCTATATTATTATCATTTTTACGACATTCTTCGGGTGCTTGTCGGTGTTTGGTGCTTTCTGCTTAGTTCTTTATGGTAAGACCCATTTCGCGGTTATCAGGGGTAATAATCATGACTGTTAGCTATAGCGGCATATGCACTGCTCCAGGGTCTAGGCTTCATCTCTTAGAGTTTAAGTTGGGAGAAATTGGGCTTGAGTCTAAGAGTTTATGATTTGGCTTAGAATTTTAGGAAGCTGTTAGAAGTTGGATTGATGAAGGGATTCGGATGCTCCGGAAGGTCTACGCAACACTCCGTGAACACGAATTTACGGCCACTTCCAGACCCACGTGGTATCCCATGATCCGTAATGAGTTATGGTTGATAAAACAACCATAAAATACATATACTAAATCCGCTGTAACTCTACACTTTGTAGCTAACAAGGCTTTGGTTTTTTTTTTCCAGTAATGAGCACCATATGAATGTAATTTCTACTGAGTCTCAAGCAAATATAGACATTGGTGATGGAGCAGTGTTGTTGACTGTAGGTTCTGTTGTTTGGTGTGGTATGCAGATTTGTATTGGAACTTTTGGTAAATCAAATCTAACAATTAACCCCATTAGAACCTGGAAATAAAGCGCAATATTAATTGGGTACCACTCTACTTTGGTAGGTAGAATCTTCTGAATCTACCCTATAACTTTGTCGATGACAGTAGGGGGGTGAGAATGGTGGGTTGATGTGATATTCTGAGATTTCTAATTTTCACCGGTGTTATGGTTGATTTATCGACCATAACTACGTTGTTACGGACGATGGGATAGCTTACTTCACCCTATATATGTTCCAACCCATTGGCGAACCTACCCAGTTCGCGATATTTTGTCCCATTCACAACCCGGACAAGAGGCTCGCGAGATGGTCAATTAATGCGAACCCATACCCATTTAATGTCATTACAAGTTGCGGGAGTGCAGTAGACGTCGAAATTATAGTCAACTCAACAGTTCACACCACGAAAGCCAATCAATTGGCTCAAACTCTCTTGAATTCAGCATGAAGTAATTGCTGAGCCCTTATTGAGTCACCACCATATATCACTTCACACAATCTTTCTGGCGCTTCCCCTTTCAGGTGTGACTCTTGGTTCTTCCGGCTGGGCCTGCAAATATGCCAATATAGTCTCAAAATTCCTAGTAATCAAAGGGTTCTGAGTCCGCTGGGCGAGGGGCTTAAGGTTGCCAAACTGACAGTTATGGCTAGTGATAAAAAACCGAGCATTGAAATTCATTCTGTAACGCGCACCGAGTACCTTAATAGCCTTATTGCATGTGCGTGAGAAGGTTTCTTAACTTGCCTGTAGGATTAAATCTCCACACTAGTTTCTAGTACTCTTGTGAAGTTGCGTATTGGATTTCTAGTTCGCAAACCGACTAAAGTTCGCGAACTGGTCCGTCCAGTTCGCGAACGGGCATCGGTCGCGTATCGGTCAGAATGTATATATCGTTATACCCATCAATAAAATGTATTTGTAGGCTGTGAACAAACTGCTATAGGCTAGGGGCAAACTGCTAGCGATACTGCATCGAGCATTGAGTACCGGTACTGTTACTAGGCCCTGTAGTCCGTTATTCTTTGCTATTTTTCATTGCAGCGGCCTGAGGATACTCGAGGCTTGGTACGTGGCAGTGGGTTGTATGGCTTTTGTTTTTATTAACGGCAGTCTTCGGGCAACCGGTAACGACATTGACAATCTCTTAAGCTACTATATACATTCCTATATTCTTTCCCATTAGCTAAGACAATTACCTATGCATATTGCTAGCTGCGCCGTCCCTTCCCAAAAACTATGACTGCCAGGACCGCCCGACGACAATGAGCAGCATATCAACTCACTTTTCCGAACTCACAATTCTAGACATAATATCCCGTCCCTGGAAAGAATTGGTTGATTGATTTTCACGATTCCACTGACATTCTATTGCAAACCATTAAATTCAATTGTCATCAATATGTTTGTTATCTTCTCTCAGTTTACCTTGTCTCTTATAATATTTTTATTTTTATTCCACAAGAGTGTTCACTATTAAGCATTCGCAGCAGCCCCAAGTACTGGCTATCCATCCAAATCTCCTCCTCAGATTTCCCATCCAAAATCGCCGCCACAGTCCGCACTACCACAAGTTTCCTACAAATGTGTCAACATCTAGGCAACCCACACTCTAGTTGGGCCTTGGTCATGAGGCCGATCTTAGTGTTAGGGCGCTAGCTGTCTATAATTCTAAAAGTGGTGATTGTGGATCATCGCTATAGAACCTTGACCGGGTGGTGAGCTTGGGGATCGGGGGAGATAGTTTCGGTGGCTCGGCCGAAAGAGAGTCATAGAGTATCACTCACAAATCGCTACCTCTAAAATAAGTTTCAAGAGAGCAATTGCAGATGGCTTACTAGAGTATCTCTTATAGCGGTAGCCGAGATCACAAGGCCTCATAGCACTTATCTCAGTTGCTGTTTACCCGCTAGCGACGCTACTCGAGCTCGTTTCTCATGGTCCATCGACTCGCCGACGTAGCCCACTAGCACCCCTCGCCTACCACATGGTCTTAGGTTAACAACCGATGTGGCCTTAGCGAGGTTAAACTGCCGGGGCGAACTAGACATAGAGATCGGCCCGCCGGAATCATCTTCATCCAACTCGATGGGCTTAGAGTGAAGTGTAGTGACGGAGGTGTATTCCAATACAAGTCAAGCGTCCATCCACCCTAACCCTTAGGGTTAATCCCTTATCTTGCAGCCTTTACTTAGAGTTAGTCTCGGAGTGTGGTACCAGCGTTCGAGACTAACTTAGAGTACTCCTGACCGTTGCTAGATTCAGCTAATAGGATTGACTCTTCTTACAAGTATAGACCTTGCTGCATAAACCTGCATTGTTGAACGCTAAGCATGGAGCCCTGATGGTGCAGGTGGTCTATAACTTTAGACGTATTTACATACTGAACGGATATTATTCTGATCGAGATTGACTTTCTAGGCCCTTCTCTTGTAACTTTTTGCACGCAATCATTTCTCCAGGTCAGAAATATCTCTTAAGAGACCCCGCCTAATACCAGAGCTATATCCGCATGCGTTCGCCCTGCCGCACCATTCTACGTCAGAATGCTCGTATTCAGCAGATGAGAAGTTCATACAGGCTGTAGTAATTTCTAACACAGGTGTCACAGCATGTGGGAGCTCGGCGTAGTGGGGTAGTTGACTTCTGCCTGGTCACTCACGCCACAACGCCTCGCACTATACCTACGTAGCCTAAATTACAGCCGAGCTCTCCCTTGTATATTTCGCTTGACAGTAACTAGTTAGGACTTGCCCATTTACCGATTCCCTTCTAGCTGGTAAGCTTCCGCCACTGGACATTGCGGCACCATCCCAGACCTTAGTCTCATCCACGGCCATCAAGTGCCCGCTTCTGCGGACGGCACATTCCGGGGAAGAGGGGGGTAGGTGTAACCTCCCCTCAGCACATCAAACGCTAGGTACCCTCTCCCACTAAACCAATGCTTATCGCATATCCTCCTAGCAGGCCTCCTATTCGACGCAGCGGTGGCAAAATTTCCCCAAAGAAATTGGGTCGTAAATCTCGTCCGAATCGTACCAGATACACTATAACGGTACATAACACTGCATGCATATGCAGCCTGCGATGGGGATCGAGTTTATGTGGAATGATCAGGATCAAAGATCGAAGAATGAGATCTCGAACCCCATCACCACCACCACCAGCAGCTCGTGCGCCCTATACAAGGCGTCCTAGAGGCGAGTTAACTATACGCACCCCAGAAGTTCCAGCGTAATTTCAATGTCAGTTTATTGCAGCGCTAGATATATATGACTGTAAATCACCACTAGAAAGAAAACAAGAGACGGCTAAAAAAAACAAGAGGAACGCTAACAATACACAAAAGTAGTGGCAATTTAGAATAATAATCTACCGCTAACTAGAAACATGACTAAACGAAAAAAAAAGTAAAAGCAACGCCATTTATGGGAAGGAAAGGAAAGTTAATTGTATATACAAACAACGCAAAGATGCAGAATTACAGATACAAACAACAATCAATGAAGATAAACATCAAGGAAAAACACCCCCGAAATGCAAACAAAACTTCAGAAACCAAAAAAAACCGCTCATAAATCAAACATCAACTCAATCATCTGTCGGTAGAATCTCTATATTTCGTCCCCCCAACCCAAGCACCTCTAACACTCCCACCCTCTCCCTCCTCAAGCACCGCATCCTCCTCCACCGGCCAAACATCAAACTGGAAACTATCCTTTTCTCCCACCGGGATCAACCGTCTCCCCCACTGATCCTCAAACCTGATCTCCCCATGCCGCCACATCTTCCTCGCAATCACCGGGTGAAGCGGCACAGTTGGTGGGCTAACACTACGGCGGATGACGTAGCTAACCCCTGGTCGTAGTGTCTTTACCTCTTCGTCTTCATCTGCCGACTCCGAAGGCGAAGGGCAGTGCTCATTTACCCGTAGATCAATCTCCTCATCTGCTCGCATAGGGGAGCGTACCCGGGGTGGCGATCTGACATGGGGCTGGCGACCAAGAAGAGATTCGGGTGGGATACGCCAGCTCGGAGGTAGAGAGGGAGGTGAGCGGATGTCGCTTCTAGGAGGTGTGAGATAGCCCCTGGATGTTATATATGTGTCTGGCGTGGGAGAGGAGGATGGAGAGGGGACGGAGAGATCCTTGTTGCTGTTGTTTGGAGATCTGTTGGGGGACCTGCTAGGAGATCTATTCGGCGACCCGGCCCTCCCTAGTCCAGCCGCAATACCAGCGTCGATTTCTTCAATCATGTCATCCTCATCATGGTCCGGCCCCATCTCGGTGGAGTAGAAGCTGTGTTTCGATGAGGTTGGCGAGAGCTTCTGTTTCTTACTCGGGCTCTGATCGCTGGCTCCATAAAACGAGCGGGGAGCAGGCACGATCTCAACTCTGTCCAGGAAGCGCACAAGCTTCTTGAGTTTGTCTGATGGTGATGAGGATGTGGGGGAAGAAGCGGTGGAAGGTTTTCGGATAGCCGATGTCAATGCTTTCTTGTAAGCCGGCAAGCCGGTAGAGAATGTGTTGCCCATGATAGCTGTATCGTTGTTATCTCGCATCGATACCACAGTCCGTGGTAGTGGCTCAGTCTCCTCAATACCCGCAAGCTCGTCAAGGAAGTACGGCGGCACGGCTTCCTCGTCGTCTTCGTCGTCGTCAATGATCTGCGGGGTGAGGGACGGAGTAAGAGGGCCTCCCATGGTGAACCTTCTTTCCTTTTTTCCTTTGTATTCGAAGGCGGAAATGCGTGGGTGGGTTAAATATATTTCTTGTACCCTATCCCGCTCCTGATTCTTTATTCTTTTTCGTTTTATAATTGATTTATTTCCGTTTGTCTGAGATAGTGGGGGGTGGGGACGGCGGGTGGCTTGCGACTGGTCGGAGAGGTCAGTTGACTATTTCCTTTTTTTTTCACTCCAGACTATTTGTATTGGCAGGCGCGGCGTCCGGATGCCACCGGAGAAATATTTCTTGCGGGGCGGAGGAAGTTTAGCTCGACCGACCGAGAACTGGTGAACGTGTGTCCGAAAATACGGCAAGGTGGCGGTTATGGAATATCGATGATCCTGTCCGAATAGGGAAGCTTCGAAGTAAGGGAACTGCCTGCAGAGATGCTAGAGATATCATGAAATGCAGAAACACAAAACAGAGGAAACCAATATACAAAGAGCGAGAGACTGTATTTCAACTCCAATGCAAGCACGAATGTGAGGGGGTGGGTGGTAGATGGGCTTTATACTGCCTCACCAACAACGCCAACGGTCATCACGGATTGCGCCTGACATGAATGACTGATATGCTACCTGGGTGTGCGCAGGTAACGTTGGTGCGCTATTATTCACAATCCGTGAGCAATAGAATCTGGGTGTTTCGGGTGGTTTTTAGTAGGAATACCTTTGTGTTTTGCAAAGCCAAAAGTGGGCTGTCTATGAGTAAAACTGCGGTGCCATCTTGTCTTTGTTTTGGATCCACCCAATCATATCCCCACAACCTCCTGCGCGCGCATCGCGGCTCCCGACATACCGGTTCATTACCGGGTATTCTACCTTAGCAGATGTGTTACACAGAGTAACTAGTACATTCTCCTCTCCACTATGCATACATCATCATCAGCTTGGCAATGTAGCCATGACACCCACCCCCCCGCATGCCAAAAGCCACTGGAAATTTGGGTCGGTACCGATTCGCTCGCCTGGGGAGAAAGCGTGTAAGGGACCAACTAGTCAACTAACTATTGGTCAACAGCAACACAACAGCGGGAGTCACGCTTTCAGCAGCCTTGCTCATTCGAACTGGTGAGTCGAAGGATAGTTCCCCATTCCATTCCGAATGCTCTCGAAGGTATTTTAGTGTACGCAATCTCATCGATACGCGAGTTGCGAGCGTTTTTACTCCTTCTGGAACCTACTACTTCTGCGTACAGAAACTATGCGTCAGCTTTCGGTACCAGGTTCGAACTCGTATCAACACAATAAGGCGCTCAGCGTGCCATAGACTGTGAGTGATCGTGATTTGTGAGGCAGACCAGAGAGAACAGAAAAAAGAAACACAAGATAGAACTCACTTCGGGTGATGTGATACTTGTGAACATGCGCATACCTCCCCCCCCTTTTTTTTCTTCCCACGATTGAAAATGATCAATGGAACTTTAATCCGGACCCAAAAAACGTCATATCACATTTTATGCCCGCGAGGACGCGTTGAGTTTTCACGTACGGTAGTAAGTGTTCTAATGTAAATGGGGTATTTTAGCCAAGAAGGAGTTAGGGCGAAAAGCGGTTACGCGGGTGAGCAAGCTGAGCGGAAGTTCTCCTGCACATGCAAGGGATGTCATGTGTTACAGTCGATAAATTTGGCCGGGGTGATTATTATTTTTGTGGATTATCGATTATCATTTTTTTAGTCTCGGTTGAAACATTTCGAGAGGGCTGCGCCATAAGCATGCGTAAATTTGGGGCGTAGGAATGTTGGGGAATTATCGCCTTCCGACCTTGGAACTGTGCGTACGTTGCGTCAAAAGACCTTTAACTAAAAGATATCTCTGGTATAACCCGCACATATGGCAAGAATGAATATGAGGATCGAGTCAGTAATCCCGCTCCCCTAGCCCCCACCACATTCCCGCTGTTCGTTCCCGTAGGAATGGAAAAGCAAGGCGTGTACTCTATTCGCCGATATTCGCCTGGGAATGTACCCAGGACTTAGAGACTCATCGGGCGCGGGGTATAGGTACTTCGTAAGGCTAGAGTAGTGGTACTTGGGAATTTGGCGAACTGCGATCCTCATGTTCGTGTTCATGTTCGCAATTCCATGCTGATATCGCATACTTAGTACTACATAAGCACGATCTGATAATGAAACGCGAGCTCGTGGCTTCATTAGTCTCCTTCCACCTCGCTATAGAATCTTCTCCTGGCTTCTTCGGCCTCTGACATTGCGGATTAAAATTCCGCTTCAGCTAACGTCTATACCATAATATATCATGGCATCGGTTCTGCTGCCAAGGTCAGGACAAAAAAAGGTCAGAACATCGATATAGGTCTGCATGATGCAAACACCCTGCAGGCATCCACGAGACGTCGAACCAGCCAATAACGTCTATCGACTGACCACAATCCAATCTAGCGCCCCTCCGCATGCATTGTGCATATGTACAGTCGATCTTGACATGAGCCCAAGCGAGAGCGAAACTGAGACGGAGACAGAGACAGAATCGGAAGAAGTGCAGCAGCGAAGAGGATCAGGACTGTCGCTCGGGGGGAAGTCGGACGAATGGGAGGAAAGCAAGGGTACGTAGCAAACGGTTGAGCAAGATGAATGATATACATACATGATAAATCTCGAGTCCCTGCGTTTCCAAGCATTATGCTCGCAACCGGTTGGTTACCAAGATCGGATCCATCCGAGCATCTCCAGTGGGGATGACCATGTCTTTCGCCCAGCCAGAACGCCTCTACAGAATACTCTATATGCCAGATGCCTATGACGTCAAGAATATCGTAATACAAAAAGATCTCAGCCTACATCAGCACTACTGGACAACTTTGTAATACCTACGTGGTCTAGCGCTATGATTCGTCGATGAGATAGGTCTCGAGAGATGAATGGCTCGGCTCGTGCTTTTTGCCTCTGGTGGCGTCGTCCGATTCTGCACGGTTTCTTTTTCGTAATCTGGGGTAAATTAATGAGCTCTAGTTTGTGCAGTTGACGATACCTACTCTATATCCGAAACTTCATAGTGGTACAGAGCTGTGCGTGGCCGAAATGGGCGCGATCAACACCCCCCAATTCCTCTCCAGGAAGCAACATCTTCCATTTCCAGTCAAGGCAACCAATTTAGGCTCTGTCAATCCACCGGTGCCGTCTTTGCCGCGCTGTCACACCTCAGAGCACACACTTGCATATGACGAACCAGTAGGCAACGCGTATGTGCCTCGCAACACATCCGAGCTCCGGCTTTCCTTCTTATCGTCGGGAACGGCTACGCCGTAGCCCAAAAACCTGAAGGGGGCATTTGTACTCTAAATATTACCAAAAAGCAACGAATTATTTTGGCCAAACTCCAAACTTTTAATAGAAAAGATTAACTATCGATGATGCTATGGGAGGGTGATGTGAGACACTTTTGGGGGCCAAAACTTTTTTTGCTTTTTTTTTTTCGCTGCGTTGCGCTGCGGTCCTTCCCCCTAGTTGGATAAGAGATGGAAAAAGCTTTTCCGATTCGATTCGGATTTGTATTACCACAGCCCTGGGAAAAAACGAATGAATAGGATCCGGTGAGGTTGGTTGTACTTACCTATTCGTTCTCCGGTTTCCTGTCTCGGAACATGCCTGGAGTACTCTATATCTCAGCTGAAAGCTTAAGACATGGTATGTATGCTTCTCGCTTGGCTAGACGAAGGGAATGTGGTTACAGCACATTCAAGAAACATACAGCTGAGGCCATGATTGGATGTGGCCTATTCACAACAGAAATTTAAAATTTGGCGGCGTTTTGGTACCGCCCGCCGTTGGTGTGGGTTATGCTAGAGCACCAAGAAGCTGAATTGCTGATGATGCCTCACAGAGGTTTGGGGGCGGTGGTGACGGCATAATCAAATCCCGAGTTGAGTGGGCTACAGCTAGAAAATATACCACGAGACAAGCTGATAGAGCTCCGGCTTTCCCGATGGAAGGGTAAGAACGAAGGAACTTACAAATTGAAGTTTCTACTCAGCATACGACAAAGTTGGCGCAGTGTCAACGGTCAAAGCCGTCTGATACCACACACTATTTATGCACTGCCGCAAGTTTGCCGGTATCTTCTACCGATACAGTCAGGATCGGCAAACTAACTATTAGTACTTTGGTGTAAAAATTATAACTAGCAAACTCAATGGTAATCCTAGCCATACATATCCAATAGATATAGTTTGCTAAGGCATGGAAACCGCCATACAACAGTACTCCTATAGAGCCCGCGCCGCACTAAACTCCCCCGGAGTATATGGAAGCATGAACTTAGCTGGCGTCAATGTGAGACTTGGTCTCTGGAAATAAAGTGACGATTAAGTCTTGAGGTGTTCTACAGAATAATTGCCAGGGCGAGCAAGGAAATATTCGGCTACACATGACTTGATAGTGGGCATTGGTGGTGGTGGAGATGTGATTTAACAGCATGTGCATGTCAAGAAGGAACACAATACGCTCAGCACTTATTAGCGTTTATCATTTTAAATATTAGACTAGCTCTCCATCAAAACTCAGCCCCTCATCACCCGACACCGAGAAATCAGAACACATTTTGTGAGATACAGATATAACGTTGCGGTGGGCGTATTTACACCCACTCTCATCACTCTCATGTGCACAAATCTCTGAAGGTTACCTTTGAACTGTCGCAAGATCTTAAGAAATTACCATCCCCTGAGTATAGAGCCGCAGGTGTTAAAAGTGTAGCAAGCTTTGGAAGCGATGCTGTTTCTTACTATATGCTGCTAGTAATATATGTTCCTACCGGAAACCCTGATCACTGAATAAAGACCAGAACGAATTGACCATTCTGTTACCTCGGGGTGGACCGGAACAGATAGGGTCCGTCTGCGGATTGTATTTTGTATACATACCACCCCTGCTCACATTGCATTCGGTTGAAATCTTAAAGATGAATTAAAGTGATGGAAATTCACATCAGGCGCCGTAATACTGCATACTGACCATATCCCCGTTGTTAACTGATGCCTCTACTAGGCTTCTAACCAACCATCTCGAGCTTCCTGCCCATAAACCAAATGGGTGGATAAGATATCTGTCATCGCCTGGAACGCTAGCCAATATCCTTGCTATTCCCCGCACCAGTAGTTTGTGCTAGATAACCCAACCATTCCGCTAAGGGTGATATAGGGTTGTGATTGGCTGACGGTTAATGGAATCAAGAGGACTATTAATTCTGAGGTCCGTTCAACCAATGGATCCCGCTCTTGAAGATGGTTGGGTTATCTATCCAGCACAATTACCAGTGCGGGGGATAAGAATCTGGATTCATCCATGGTCTTTGCCAACAATTTACATCTCCCTCTGACCCAAGGCTGAACTAGTTCCAGTTCGACTATCGATGCACACATATGTTTTGTATGGTGGGCACTCGTGGCTAATCGTTCTAAAGGCCTGTTTGCGTTTGGGAAGCCTAGTTGTAACCCAAGCAAAACTGGGAATGAAATCACCAGCCCAGGTGTCTGTATTGTGTAACTGTAATAAGGCGTGCGATACGCGGTGCTACAGATGACGATGCCTGAGGAAAAGAGAATGCACATCTCTAATAGCAAAACGGATGAACATTGTGACATGATGCACCTTAAGGCTAACAACCGACCGGTTTCAATTACTCAAGCAATAGTACGAGCGAAAATAATCTGATCTGACAGAGTCTGCGGTGAGTTTTTTGTTGCGGATGGGGGCCGGTTCGTGAACTGGACTGCAAAATTTGCGAGCGGGTCTCTGTAGTTTGCGAACTGTTGGGTCGCTACTGAGTACATACACCGTAAGCCCCAAGATAGACAAGAAAAAGTTGAAACAATCGGTGAGCCAGGCAAAACGACCAGGGTATGCCCTAAACCCCAGTCCAACAAAATTATGAGAACAACGTGGTTGCTGCCTTGCATATGTTGTTGGAAATACGCCCATGTGGGTCTGCTCGATTCCGCGCCCGATATCCAGTGGCCCAGAGAGCAGTCGGCCAAATAGGTCTTGTCATTATGTATATGTTCCGTACCGTACACAACCCGTGACAACTTACAACCTAGAGCAGTCTAGACTGCGACCTTGGGACGGGTTGCAATTTGACAGCCCGTCTGCGTCCTCGCGAAGTTTTTGGCTGGAGAGATTATCAACAACCTCGGCAACCAATCACCACTTCTATCTATGTGATTAAAGGTTCTGGAACTTTTGATCCCACAAGAGACTTATCGGATTGGGTGAGCTGAGCAAAGATGGGACCCCATCTCATAGCCAATACTATGCTTACACGGTGTGGGGGGACGTTGGGTGGGAGAGCGACCAGAGGATGCTTCCTGTATGTAGAACAGACCAGTGTGGTCGGGAAAGGGAGACAGTTCGCAAACCCTCACCAGTTCGTGAATAGGCTGTAAATGTTGTGAACCGGCGGCCGCAGTTTGCGAACCGAATGGTCGTTCATGGTACGGAACATATACACATAGCTATAGAGAGAGCAAGAGACATTATCGTTTCTGGACTTTGCTCACTATGCCCGTTACCACCCCAATATATGTGATATATGATATCAGAAGTGACGAACGTTTCATGATGATGTGCGTCTATAGTTCGAGCCTCAGTCGCAGTTCACCACGGCTATACAGTATACCAAATTTAGGTATTGTACAGGGTGTCTAAAGGATTCGGGCCATTCGTGATGAGCCGGGGTCAATCAATCACTCGCTTAAAACCATTTCGCAAACTACATCGCACTATGTACCTGAATTCTCTACAAATACATTGCCGACGACTGAGTGATCATGTATGATTGTCTAGCCATGGTCGCAGCCAGCTGTTCCCCTTTTCTTGTGTTGTGTTGTGTGTTCTCTTTCTCTCTTCTCTCTTTACTGTGCTGAGTAGTATGATTGCCCCCTTTGGCTACTGTTGGTCATTCTTTAATGATGTCCTAGACTGACGCATGCGGTCCGAATCCTTGTCTTCATTTTGCTCGCTACACATTTTTGGTGAGGGTTATCCTGAATAAAAGCTGAATTTTTAACCAAACTATTCCCTGAGTTGCTCTCGTATACCAGGATTTCCGGGTTCACTTCGTGCCGAAAAAGTCTGGGCACGAGAGCATCCCTGAGTTGTCCAGGCCTACACTGTGTGCTAACACAATTTAAACACAATTTATGTACCAGGCTCATCGGGTTCTCGCTCATCTGAGCTCGTCGTCGATGGCTTAAATCCCTCAGCTGCCTTGCACATATATACATGGCCCTTTACCTACTACTGATACCGAGTGAAATCTATGAAGAAGCAACACCGAGCACATTACTGTAATAGGTACTATTAGGACTGCACTCGCTCTACACACAATGGGATGAAAATTGGGAACTGTTTTAGAAGAACATTTTTAGCCCGCTAGCGATAAAAAGCCGGCTGACAGACTAGGACGGCTCAAGAGTGAATGGAAAGCGTGTTTGTATAATACTCGATCAATTTCTATTCAAACTTCTACTCTATAAACCTAAACCTAGGGCCCTCTCTCCCTATCAATCCCCCTACCATCGTATAACCCCAAAAACCTACAAAGAAACAAAAAGAAAACCCCTCCCAAATACCCACACACAGAACTAACTCGTTCCAAATACCCTTACACACCTCGCCCTCGTCCCTACCTCCCAAAACTTCCCACCCACCCCCTCATTACTACCTTTCCCCTCCCCTTCTCCTTCGCCCCATTCTCTTTTCTAATCTCCTCCCATACCTCCCCCAACCCCTCCAAGCTCCCCTCACACTCATCAACCCCCCACTCCGTCCGTGCGCCCCACACATTAACAACCGTATCCCTCGCCTTCAACGCAGTGCCAATACTCCCCATCCTCAACACCAACACGCCCTCAGCGACCTCAACCCCCTCAAAAACCGGCCTAACCTTCCCAGCCCACCTACTCACGACCTCCCTAACCACCCCCTCCCCCACCGTCTCCGGTAACCCCCTAGCAACCAGCACCCGCCCGGCCCCCTCCCGTCTCATAGCAGCACCAACACTCGGCCGGATCGGTTCCGCCGCGCCCTGCGAGACCGGGATAAAACTCGCCCACGACGTTGTCCTCGGCCACTCTTTCCACGGGATCCCACCGTGTTCGTTGACGTAGGACGCGTAGGCGGCTGCTGCTGAGGCGCGCACAAAGAAGATGCTGATTTTGCCACCGCCGTGGGAGATGCGTTCGATTTTGCCGCCGCGGACGGAGGCGAGGATGGTGGCGAGGGATACCGGGGGGATTGGGGAGAGGATTATGGCGCGGGGTTGGGGAGGGTGCGATGGTGAGGCGGAGTCGCTGAGGCGGAGGAGGGCGGGGTCGGTGCATAACGGGCCGGTGGGGGAGGCTGGTGGTGGGTCTGGAAGGTCGTCGGTGGGGAGAATATATGGGAGGCGGTAGAGGCGGTGGGAACGTGGGGGTGGAAGTGGCGAGCGGTGGGTGAAGAGGTGTGGGGGTGGCCAGGAGTTGGCAGGGAGTGCGGAGAGGCGAGAGGTCCGTGCTTCTTCCGGGTGGAAAGTCGCAACGTAGATGTAGCCCGGAAGGAAAGCGTAGGTGAAGCCCGAGGAGCTGAGGAGGCTGGAGGAGGAGGGAGTGGAGGTCATGGTGGGGGTTTGTTGTACATATGATAGCTATTGGCGAAGTAGATTGTAATGGCGATGGAGTAAATAAAGAATAAAAGGAGAGTGGTCAATGGTGGTAGATGCAAACATAGAAAAGTCTTTGGGATGTGAAGGGTTGGAGGTGAAGAGGTGGCCAAGAGTGCTCAAAAATTTAGCACATACTCCCTCTGAGAAAGAATCGTTGTTTCTTCCATCTGTACACAAGGGACACACAATGCATCTATTATATACTATTTCGTCTTAATCCACATATCTAAAGTATTCTTCTAGCTCTTTTCATCTTATTCCTTCTTCTTTGACTTTGTTTTCCTCATCTCTAGCTCCAATCCCTTCTCAACAAACGCTTCCCAGACATCCCTCCTCACACTCCCTCCCGTAGCTTCTTTGTGTCCATTTGCAAAGTCAGCCCCTACATTATCCCTCACCCATGGATCCTTTCCCGCATACTCCTTCAGCATTTCAATGATATTAACACCCTCCTCCTCACCCTCCGCCACTCTCCTCTCTCTCACCACTCTACAAGAGAAATTGACTTTGCCGTCCACATACCCACCATTCGCCGCTATCACCACCTCCAGATCGTTACTCTGCAAGGATCTCGCCCACCGCGTCGCAATAACCCCATGCACCTGGTACCTAGACTCTATGTAAACAACCGCAACCCTTTTGTCCTTCGAAAACGTCGGCGGCGTATGTGCACACCGCTGTATCTCCGCCTTGACTCTTGCTCTCGCATCTTGCAGCTTCTCAAGCAACTCCTTATTCACCTCACCATCCAAGATCCTCTTCGGCGTCGGCGGCGGGTCCGTGTCAGGCGTATGTTGTAGCAATTTCCAGGCGTCGGCAGTATTACATTCCGGCGTTCTCCGGGGCGCGTTGATAAGCGCCACCAAGTTACTGAGATGGGTTGTACGGTAGATCTTTTTCGCCAATAGTAGCTCTTCAGGATACGGCGGTGCCAGATTCGCTCGCATCGCTTGCACCCCCAGATCTCCAAAGATCCCGAGAACGGCTAGCCAGGCTGTTTTTGGCATTACGTCGGGATGCAACGGAGAGCAGATCGTGTAGGTGAGGAGACTCGAAGTGGCGACTGGGTGGTGATTACAGGCGTTCACAACTGTTGCGCGCTTAGGGAACGAGTCGGATTGGTGGTGGTCGATAATCAACACCTTCGTATCAGTTTCGACTAGAGGAGGAGAGGCCCGCGAGCCTTGGTCAACCACGATCATGTGCGAGATTTCCTCCATTCTACACGTGTCGGTCATGAGTGCGCGCTCTTCGGGAGAAAATATGCTGCGCCCTGCAGAAACAAAGTGGGTGTGGATCTTTGCGGCGGGCTTGAGGAGAAGCTGGAGCGTGAGCGAGAGGATCGTGCCTGAAGATAGGCCATCTGCATCGCGGTCGGGGACGAGAAGGATGTTTGAGGGTGAGGCAGCACTGCAGAAATTAGTTGTGGTGGTGGTGGGAGGAGAGGAGGAGAGTGTGTGGACGTTTCATTGAGGAAGGCTCGGGCTGCTTCCAACTGCTCAAGGGGTGCGGGCCAGATTTGCGGAGCCTTGAGGGGCGAAATCTCTATTGAGTAGGTGAGTGGGATACTGATTGTTGGTGGGGAGGTTCGAACCGTTTCCTTCACTGGGACTCGTTTCCGCGCGGGCTCTTGTTCCCAGCACTGTTGTACTAAACATGGACCTAACAGTCGGTGTTGGTGCCGATCTGGGTAGCTGCCAAGATTTTTGAGCAAAATTTGGCGACAAGATAAGTCGCAGAAAGAAGGAGTTCATGGTTATGAAGATGCGCATTTGGGGATTGCGCGGGTTGGTGGGGAGTGAGACGAGTCGTGACGTTGGTGGTCGGCGCAAAATAAGCTAACAACGATTAAGGTTCGGCGGCTGCGGGAAGAGGCTTCCAGAAACAGGATCTCGCGTCTCGGCAATGCAAATACGAGGCGGACTTGGCGGCGATTGTTGGATAATCTACAAGGAATTCCTGCACCGTCCACCGCGCGGTAAATTGGCAAAAACATCGACAGCACTGTATTCTTCCTCTGGGCGCCAGGGTTCTGTTTCTCCTATGCGGGTCTCAGCAATCGCGTAGTGAAGCCGGCTGGCAAAGCAAATAACGACATCTGCATTTTTCGCAACAGTCGGTTTCTCAGATCATCCCTGACGCTGTAACGCTTCAAGCAAGCGAACCCTGTCGTTTGAATCTTCGTTACACACCAGTCTCAAGCGGCAAAGTCACGTTTGAATCCGAGGGAAATATTTGAAACGATGTTGAAACACTCCCCGCATGTCACAATGGAAAAACTTCGAATCTAGGCCCAGACCGACGCCGCCGATTCTTGAAGCTGCCAAGCCGCCAAGCAGTTACAGATCCATGCAACACGAGCTCTCAAAACCAGTAGCAGTGAGCCAGAGCATCTTCGCTATGCGGCGCTGTCTGTATTCCCGAAACACTCGCTCGACGCGCGCTATGTTTGCAGCCTCTTGGCTGCATTGCATACAGCTTGAAGTCGTATAGGTATTTTATCTGCCTCCTAGTCTACCCCACTGCTGATTCCTTTATTCTAGATTCCTTTTCTTCGCTCCATCTTCTCTGCACTGTTTGTTTTTTCCCTTAAGATTTGACAGCCGGCCTGCTTCTTTACGTTCCTTCAAACAATTCCTTCGGTAATCTCCGCTACGGTCTGTGACCTTTCGCGAATAATACTCTTTGATATCGTTAATTGATAACTTTTTAACTATAATCACCAAACTTACATAAAATGACGGCCGAGGATCCCAGATGTCCTCACAGCGGACGGGCGGGTGGATCTTGTCCGGCCTCTCAAAGTTCGTCACGCAGAGGTCCTAGAGGATGTGCCTTTTCCGGATTCCAGATGGAAGCCCCGGGCGTTCTGTATGGTGTAAGTTTCAATATCAAAGGTTATCTAGACCTTTACGATGGCATATTCTAACGACTCTGATTACAGGCACCACAAGGCCCTGATGCTCCAGCACAGATACATGCTCAGGAACACAAAACGATGGTGGAAATGTTGATTCCATCTGCACCCTTAAAGGAAGACGTCAGAGGCTTAAAGAACGCCGACTCCCTCGTTCCTTCCGACAACGATATTCTTGCCGCTGCTCTCGGAGCACCAGCCCGACGAGTACTCATGCGGGCGGATGCTCTGGGACCAAAAACAGGGTACAGGGATGGTTATCTAACGAGCAGATGGGGGTTCTGTCCTCCGGACCCTGAGGCATCGCCAATCGCGTTAGCAGCCAGTCCTGGGAGATTGTGGAGCGATCTATGCCGACGAATGCCTGGGCTGGTAGGACGCGGAAAGATTAGAGAGGCCATCCTTGACTTGCCGCTGGTGGCAGGAACAGCCGATATTATTCCTGATCAGGCCTTGTGGGCAGCAACCGTTTGTTTGGGAATTCTAGCGTCCGTATATCGGTATGAAGAGCGGAATGACGGGCACGAGGGGATTGCGACAACACCCCTCAGCGCAGCAGTGGCCTCGCCGGAAGAGATTATGCATGAGGATGAGTGTGAGGAAGAGCTGAAGGGAATTCCTCGCAATATTGCGATTCCGTTTCGGACCCTGTGTACGAGAATGGGCAGGCCGTTGCCTCATTTAACTCAGTATGATGTGTCAATATACAACTACAAAATACGGGACCATACCAGCGTATACCCCTACGTTAATCGGTCGGAAAATATGGATCTTCGGTGGCCCGTCTTTCAAGATCGAGCAGAGGCTATGTTTCTACTTTGCATGGCTGAGGTGCATGGAACCTTTACCAATGGAATAGAGATTATAACGAGGTGCCAGGAGATGGTAGTGGAGAGGTATGACCCGCTATGCTGATTCTATTTTTAGATCATCGGTCGCTAATTATGATGTAGGGACAACGAAGGCCTCCTTGTGGAGTTAGTAAAGCTGAAGGAAATCATAGATCAGCTTGGCTACGTATTTCATAAAATTAGTGTTAATCCAGGAAGTGGAGAACAGTTTGCGAACCCAGTGGAATGGGGACAGAGGTGAGTGACTGCTTTCCTTTTGTAAGTATATATCCGTGTAAAGAGCAACACTCATTGTGGTCCAGATATGCAAAGTTTAGTGCACCTTTATCGAAGAGAGTGCCTGCACTCTCCGGTCTCGCACTTCCTCTCTTCCAGCTCATGGATGCATTCCTCGGCCGCACAAAATATAATACATTCCTTGGCCTGGAAGCCCTCCATCTTAGAGCATGGCTGCCTCTCAATCACCGTGCATTCATTGCTGCTATAGAGCAATACTACCAGGTCCCCCAATACGTTGCCTCGACAGGCGATAGACGTCTAATTGGTGTAATGGATGGGATCGTAGAGTCTTATGCTGGCGAAAGGGGATTTATGGGTACCCATAGATGTTTGCTGCCCAAAGCCAATACTTTCCGGAACAAATTACTGATTGCTGGCATAGATAAGGTGTATGGATTCCTTGAAGTGGTAGCAAAGACTGGTCGAACCGAGACAAACGGAAACTCTGGCGGCGGAGACAATGAGGGCCGACCCTGGGAAGAAGTCCACCGTACCCTCTCCGACTCTATGATTGAGCGACTTGACCCTTTCCGCACTTCTATTTCCTTGAAACCCCACGAAATGAGGGGCTGCTTTGAGGAATGTCGCTTCATGAGCCGTATTGTCGGTCGTGACTTTATCGATGCCGACAAGGACCGAACAACCGGCAAGGTGACTGTTGACTTAAGAAACACAGGAATGACATTCGGTCCAGGAGACAGGCTGGCAATAATGCCTTTAAACTCATGGAAAGAGGTTGTCAAGGTGGCTCAGGTTTTGGGGGTCGTTGATCGCATGGACGAAAAGGTTCCTCTGGAGAAAGCAGATGACTGGAAGCGGTTCTCGAAGCATATGTCTGATGTTGCGCGCAACCCAAAAGCCGGAGATTTCACTTTAAGAGATATCCTGAGGCGAGGGCATTTGGCACCCCTAACTAAAGAAACGGTGATGGCGGTGAGTCCTTAATCTGTCTCTATCTGAATGATGTATTCTAATGTAAGGTGTAATTTAGGTACATGTTATGCTACGTGCATCATCAACAGGTCTCTTAGAAGTCCTTGCCTCCGAATCCTGGCCCGTTAGTGGATCGCTCGGTGATCTTCTCAGTCTCGCCCGGTCGGGTGTGTCTTCAACTATTTGGGACAGCGTTTTCGAGCAGGATCTTTCGTGGCTTCCCAAGTTAGTGCCAGTAGAGGTACCAAGAACATACAGCATCTCCAGCTTTTCTTCAGAGCTACTCCCGTCTTTCGTCAACCTGACAGTATCTCGAGTGGAGCACAAGCTCTGTCCATTGCTTACCTTTGATGGAAGCAAAGACATTCTCCGATCTGGAATCAGCAGCGGTTTCTTAAATCCCCATCCAAGTGAAGAGGATGAATCAGAGGTGCCAACAGCTGTCAAGGGTGGCGATGAGGATATGGTAAGCCTCAATTATCCTGCTTTCTGAGTAATTCTACTCACTCTTGTTGCTAGGCTCTGGTCGGCATCTCCCGTCCACTCAATTTCCAACTTCCAATCTCTCCTGGGGCTCCGGTGGCTATGTTTGCTGGAGGCTCAGGGATAGCTCCATTCCGCAGCTTTTGGCAAGAAAGACTGGCTACCGGTGCCGTAGGACGGAATATTCTCTTCCTCGGTGTACAATCGCGCAAAAAGTTCGTGTATGAAGACGAGCTCCGAGACCACGTTCGATACGACGGTCTGGAGCTTCACACTGCATTCTCAAGGGACTCCAAAGGACTGTCATACGACTCATATACAAGGGATCTGGTCGAAAAAGAAACCGAACCACGTTACCTGGATGCTGTAATTGCAGAGAAGAGAAATCTGATATGTGATCTCATTATGTCGACAAAACAGGGAGGTCTTGGTGGATACCTTTACATCTGTGGTTCAGTATCAGTCTACGAAACCGTCATCCGCGGGGTCACAAAAGCCATCTACCAAGCCCGTGCCGTCACCCAGAAGTCAGCCGAAGCACTTGTTGCAACTGCATTTGCTGAGCGTAGGTTTATGTTAGATATCTTCATGACCCCGCGAGCAATGTCATTCAATGAACCCATTATCCCTCTTTCGACACTAGCACGCAATACAGGACATCGAGACGGCTCTAAGACCTGGATCGGAGTTCATGGCGCCGTGTACGACGTTACCGATTTCCTACCGATACATCCGGGCGGATCATTGATAGTTGCGGCAAGTGCGGGTCTCGATGCATCAAAGACTTTCGATGAGATTGCGCATACCTCTAACCCCGAGGTGATGAGTTTGCTGTCAAAATACTTCATTGGCTATCTTGCACCGAAGCCAAACTTCCAGTCCCCAGAACTTGGGGCTCTGTATGATGGTTGGCAGGACTATCTTCGGACTAGCGTGGAGAGCTTGACGACACTGTCTTTCGAGGTCAAGGCGATATTGGCGGACGCAAATATCTGGTTCTCGGGTGGGATGCTAAACATGGGCGGTGTACGTAAACTGTATCAGTTCCAATCCAGGCTCATGCAAGATGGTTTCACGACTCTATTTGGATCAAAGTAAGTTGTTCAATTACCTGCAGGTGGAGTCGATAGACTAACACTCACAGACTGCAAGAGCTCTTTGTCAAACTTTCATTCACGCTGGTTTCTACGCACAACTCCGACTCACGTCTCCCCGATGTGATGGGAATTGTGGCACGAGCCCAATGCTCACCAGCCGCCACCGCTGCCCAGAAAGAGATTGCCCAGGTTGGCGAGTACGTTTGTGACAGCTCCACAGCACAGGCTTTCGAAAGAGGTATCATACAGTATGCGCAAGCGGTCATGGAGCTCGATGTCCGCTTCCTAGAGCAGGTCAGGGAGGAGATTTGTACGGGCATGGATGGATTCGAGCTCATCATGGCCATGAAAGGGGCAGTCGCTGGGAAACAGGTATATATCGCCCCCATGCACTCTTCATTGACGTACCTAACTCCTCCCCTCACTCAGCGTCTATTCAAACTCGCTGCCTTCCTGGTGTCAATCCTTGAAAGGATCGCAGAACGCCTCGACACCTACTACGTCGAGCTCTCCACACAATCGCTCTATCACCCGGAGATGGAAGACAACCCCGCGCGCGCACGCTGGCGGCTAGTGCGACGCCGTATCCGCGACGGTTCCTTCTTCCTGTACACCCAAGACATAACTCTCGACACCATCCGTTCCAACCGCTTCGACCCAACCTCATTACCGGACACAGGAAGATCAAGACTAAGCATAAGTTTCGACCGCGTGATATCGCAAGCCAACGAAATGGTCCAACAAAGCCTGCACCGCCACGAAGCAAGTGAAGACCGCGACAACCTCTCCTCACTACAACGACCCCCGCGACGTCTCGCAGACGCACACTCCCGCCGCGCAGAAGACTCTGGGCTCAGCGGTGTATCCAGCTACGAAAAACACCTCGACCGCAGAGCTGCGCATCGCGTCTCGACGTTTCTGACAGGGAACATGAAGGCGATCCGTCGGTTGAGCCAGGCAGTGGATGTGACGGCGCTGGAGCACGCGTTGGGTAGTAGTAATACACCGCGGGAGCGATCGCGCAGTAGGACACCATTAGGGAGTAGAATCCCAACACAACCAGCACCGTTACGTCCCGAGTCGCGGGGTCGGCAGAGAAGCGAGCATCGCTCGGAACGCGAATTTGCGATCTTGAATAGTACCCGGATGAAGGGGCTGGAACGCTCCGGGTCTGTATCCTCGTCTTCGTCGTCTTCGTCGTCTTCGCGTGGAGAGAGACAGACGTTCTTGCCAGGGTCGCCGAGGGATTCGTTGAGAACGCCGATGCAGAAGGGGAGACGTGCGGGCGCCGGTACGCGCAATGAGGGAGAGGTCGTGGCGAGAGCATTGGAGGGGTTGAGGGTTAGAACTTAAGGGATAATGGGGCTTCTGCGGGACGGAAGCGGGATAGATGGGTTATGTGTAATGAATGATATTTGAGGGGATGGGTTCGTTTAGAAATACAATCGAGGGGGTGTGGTTTACGGTACTCATGATGGTTTAAAGTGTGATATAACATGTCTAAGTCCAGTACTTCTAACTTGTGGCGAAAAAGAGATCTTAGGGTTAGAGTTGGCCAGTCATTTGAAAGTAAGAGCTTAGAGAATAGAAAGAAATCACCATGGTATATCTAGCGAGACTTGCCTTAGGCAAGTTCACATCCTAAACAACTTCTCGGCTATGTTTGTGCTTCGGACACAATCAGTCACTCATATATTTTGGGGTGAGTGATGGTCTAACTTTGCTTGTATAGGTTTCTAGACTCTATTCGCAGCAAACAGCTTCGAATTCAAACCTCAAACTTCCCCGCTCTAACCACCATTCCAAAAGTCTCCAAATCTCTCCTCGCATCCTCAGCAGTAGTTTTAATCTCCTTCCCATTAACAACCATCTCCCACAGCTCCTTAAGCTCCAACGTATACGGGTCTTCATACGTCCTCCTCACGGTCCTCTCCTGATACGCACCTTCATCCCCCTCCACCGCCTCCCGCACAGTCATAACCACCGGAAGCCCCTTAACATACGGCGTATCATACTGCACCTTCACCGTCTTCTTCCTCCCAAACACCTCCAAATGCGCATCAAACCTCGGCACATCATCGAACCCACTCTCATACGTCACCGCAAAATCCGGGTACTGGAACAACACCGTCCAGATTGGGAAGCGAAGATGGCATCCGAGAACACCCGTTGGCATGCCGAGCGCCTCGCGCATGACCGAGAGGTCATGCGAGCCGAGACTACCAAGGACCCGCCAGATTTTCGTAGTCTCGTCGTTCGTCTCAACCCCGTTCTCGGCGGTGAGGGCCTGGAACGTTTGCTCGCGTGCTTGCTCTTCCTTGTCCCGAACAGCCTCGGCAGACGCGTCCGAAAACCGCTGCGGAAACGTTCCGGACTGGGTTATAAACACGGGGTTCGGGGCGATGATATCTTCCCCCCTCTCCATCAGCCCTCCTTCCATACCACAGAGTGTTGGGGCCCACCTCTCACTCTCGCATACAGCACCTCCCCTGCGCCGCCGACCTCCTCCATCGCATCCCGAAACGCCGCCGCATACCGTCGCATATACCCGACCATAACCCTACCTGTATTCTTCCTCTCCGCGTCGATAATCTTGTCTGCGTCGCGGATACACAGCGCCATTGGTTTCTCAACAAACACGTGTTTTCCGCACTCGAGCGCTTTCACGGCATGTGCGCAGTGGTATTCATCAGAGTTGAGGATGAAGACGACTTCGACATCGGGGGACTCGATGAGTTCAGTGGGGTTGAGGGTGGTTTTGTGGGTGTGGGGGAGACGGGAGGAGACGAGGGTGAGGGCGCCGGGAGAGACGTCGCAGAGGTAGGTTATGTGGAAGAGGGTCGAGAGGAAGGTTAGTGTTGGGATGTGGACTACTTGGGTTACTTCGCCGCAGCCGAGGATGCCAATGCGGAGGCGTCGGGGGGTTGTCATTGTTGTGAGGATATGGAGTGGTGAGAATTGACCCAATACTACCCCGCATACCCCGCATCGTGACACGTGATTTGGCCGACTTTAAGGTTCGGTCCGGGGATGCAGGGAGGCGCTGGGTGATGCATCCGAATGCAGCGCCAATTGTGGTTTTATTAAAGTCTTATTGACGCATTTGATTCATCCATTAATGGATCATAACGTAGATAGCGTTGTGACTGAAGAGAATTCCTCCAGGGGAGCATGAACAACTGTCCAAATTGACTAGGTGTTCTGATATTCGGCGCCATGACAGTACAGACAGCGAATGTCACTAAGTATTTCCAAAAATATTCAAGAGAGCTTGCAAAGAAAGACCTCATGCTAAAGATATTCAACAGTCATTTGAAACGACAGGTTACAAGTCTCTCCACCCGTCACCGAAAGCGTTGGCCAGCATCCGGGTGGTCGTACCGATAAAGTTGTAATTGTGAAAAGAATAATAACCCGACAGGTTACGGTAAGTGTGCCACGAGTAATGCTAAAGTAAAAACGAGAAGAAACGCTAAAAGTAACAACCTCGCTCAACTACCTAGCAATCAAGCGATCAAACTCCCAACCTCCCTCCTTAACAGCCGCTCGGTCTATCGAAAATGAATTGTGAATGAAAAGGATTATTAGGGTCTAGTATCCCAATAGCGTACGAACACTGACAACCTCAGAGAGGAAGTTTGAGACTCCCACCGAACCTAAGGCGCCGTCAGATTAAAATAGACCACAGTATTCCCAACAACTTACCTTGAACTTCAAGCGTTTCTCAAGGGATACTCTTCATCTGCCGTTCGATCGTTGTAACGTAAACATTCCCGTCTGGATTATACATCGTCAATGTTATCGTTTTCCCTTTGTCATTGACGATGCCCTCGAACCAGTAGAATTCTTTCGGTGAAAGATCCTTCTCTATTTGAAACATGTTCTGATCTTTGATGAGTTTCAGCCGGCGGATGATACTTGTCAGCGGTCTGTTGCGCTCTCCTTTTGCGTCCTTCGTGAATGTGGTGAAGATATAGCAAGGGGCATCCATTTGCATACCCGCAGGGAATGTTAAAAAAATATTTTCGTCCGACGCATGTCCGCTGTAGTTGAATTTCCCTATATACACCGACTGGTGAAACCCCAACACGCCGAGGAAGTCGGTTTCGTCCTTTGCGTTCAGTTTCTGGATTGCACTATCGCAGTGCGCTCTAGTGTTACCAGCAATGAGCACATTAACATGTTCTATGTCCATTTTCGGCTGGTCATGCTGGAACCTGTGCCTTATTTGGACCGTTCGACAGCTCGTTAAGAAGTCGGCCACCTTGTCAGATACACTCTCTGCCATTGCATGGACAACCACGACCGAAATGGGCTCCATAGCCTCAAAACATAGCCTGAGGTCTCTGGCGACGCCTCCCAGGGCATCCACACCACTAATCCACGCCGATTGGGTATCGCCCCTGTTGGTATGAGCAATATGCTTGAACGAATAAAATGTCCCGTAGTAGGGAATGTATTCAGCAAAGGAATATTCAAGTTCTTCCCAGTCCATAGGCATTCCTATCGTTTATGGATAGGTCGGATAGTGCAACTGCGGGGGAGGTATAATAAAGGAGTGTTTGTGGTCCGGCGAAGAGAATCGTAGAATTAATGGGAATACTTCGATGCTTGGGAGAGCGAATAATATGGATCGGGCTGAGTAGCAGAATACTTGATGTTGGGGACAGCGATCTAGTAACACAACATCAGGGTGACATGTTCTTTGGGTGAAAAGCGGGAGTGCAACCACCGTTCTGGGTTACAGGATGGCCCGCAGCCACCGCAGTGGAGGTATAGGTAATTGGTGGATTGACTTCGCGTGATGCCGGATTAGATGATTGAATCTGTCCTCACAATCGTACTTGATGGTGGTCAAGACGCAGTCAAAGGTTGTCCGTAAGTTGATGATATTAATGGGAAAATCGGTAGTTACATCAGATACCCACTTGTGAGGTGTGCCTAATTGGCTCAGCTCCTTTAACTTGACGAAGGTGCAGGAGTGCATGGGATTTGCGGCTTTTAGCGAATCCCGGCCAATCACGTCCTGCCAGCAACTTTATGGGAATCGCCGCCGCCTGTTTTACCCCACCTCCAGAATTCCCCAATTTAAAGACTCTCGATAAGACCGTTGCGGCTCGTCTTTTTCCTCTTCTTCGTCTGCCTAGAGTCAGGGTTGTCTGTGCACTTTCCTGTGGCTCTCTTCCTCTTCCTGCTTGCTCTACGTAAATACTTATCTATCCGCTTCCGTCAAGTTGCACTCTTCGGTGGATTTCTTGAATATGGGCCGAATCGGTATATGTGGCCTATCAAACGTAGATGAGGATTGCAAACATGTTAGAACGCCAGTCCACGCTTCACTATCCACTTCAGGCCAAATGTGAAGTGCATTGATGGTAGAGGATGTTGTTAGCTATATAGTTCATCATGCAGCAGAAACCGGTTGCTGGGCAACCTGAAACCAATCACTTAGTTTGTCAAAACCGGTTATTGCCGGTGGCCAAAAGTATGCGTGTTTTAGATGTTCTGCAACCGTGCTTGACTTCTCGTTTTCACAATACCTGATCACGAAAACACTCTACAGGTACAGATATGTTCACCTTGGCAGTATTTGACAATTCAATTGAATTTGAGGCTGACACTGCAGAAATTTTTTTGGCTCTTTATTATTCAATCAGTACCATTTTGTGCAATGTTTTTTAGCTTGTCTTTTTTGGCTGCAATTTCAGCAGCTTTGTGGATAAGCTTGAGCACAGGTCTGATCCATAGTTAATGTCACATTTTCAAGCAGTTTGGCTTGTGGGGAGGTGAGGGTGGTTGTGTTTATTTAGCTGAGCGATTGAACGAGTTCGAAAGCGAGGTATCAGGCACGGTTGCACAGCAGGCATACTTTTGGTCACCAGCAATAACCAATCATCGACTGACATATTTTTTCTCACGAAAAAGCACAGTAAGTCGCCCTACGCTCCTTGGTACCGGGGATCTTCTCTTCATACCACAGTTTTCCTAGACGTGAGCATCGCCCCACCCCGTCTATCAAGTCGAGGGAATGAAAACATCGATAAGTTCTCACTCTATTGTAACAGACCAGACAGCCAGATATGGCAGATTTTATCGATCCGATCGGTAAGTGACCAGTAACTGCCAATTCAGAAAAGATTGCAAGGTTGCAAATTGATGGTATCTAGCAACTTCAACTAAGCCCAGAAGAACCAATGTCCAACAACCAATATACCCCGATGCATCCGAATCCCTGCAACTTCCGTCTGTCTTTCAATCCTCCCATGTTTCAAACCACCGAGCAGAAGACCTGTGGCTGAAGTGGCTTCGTATTCCGTCATGGTTCTTCGCCACAACTGTATTTACTAGTCGTATACCGTTTGTGTCAGCGGCCGATGCTGGCGACGATTTCAGTAACAACCTCCTTTCGGATCTTGCGCCAATTTTGGCTCTATTTGGGGAGCAAGTCGCTAAGCAGTACATGAGTCAGTCCATGGGCTGGGTAGAAGATATCATCTTTGCGATGGCACCCTTAGGTATAATTACCGCCATTACTGGTGCTATCAGGGTTGGCGGGTCCGCCGAGATGAAAGCGGTCATAGGACGTGCTAGAGAAGGAAAAGGCGTGGTTGAAGTTGAATTGATGTCTTCTACTTCGGACGATGTGTGCGAATTATGGAATGGGGACAGTGTCGTCAGAGTACTAGGATCATCACCAATCATCGAACTATACTACCTGGAGTATACGCCCCCCAGATCTCCAAATCAACTATACCACAATATATCAAGACTACCAGATCAGGGTGCGCCCTTGCATGGTAATGATGCCTGGAATTCAGATAGCACTAAGATATATGATTTTAAATCGGCCAAGGATGCCCGAATTTTAGAAACTATGCACCCCAACCAATTGAACGATGAGCAAGACGACAAAGTAGCGCCGAATATTGCGCTGAACATCAGCGGGCAACGAGTCTCCGACTTGGAGTTTAAGGTAGTCGCAGTAGTTGGCTCCTTATTGCAATTAGGTGTCATTGTTTTTGCCGGTTTAAGCGTGCTATCGTCACCCTGGAACGAAAATTTCAAAAAGGATGGAAAGCTAGTTCGGCCATATGCGTTTCCGTCAATGGCTGCAGGCACTGCGGCTTTGGTCTTAGGGATGTTTCTTTGCGCATATATCATTGAGCGAAGCACCATCGAGGCGGCATGGGTGATCAATCCGAGCGATGAAGCTCAAGTTAGGGTAGCATGGGTTCAGAAAGGTGGGGTTGTCAACGATCAACAATTTGACTCGTATGTTATACAGCGCAGTGATGGATCTTCGAAATTATGGACGAACCTTTGGACCAAAGTCTCTGCGACATTCCCAACTCTTTCCCTCGCCTTACAGCAGTACCTAAGCATAGATACTCGACATCTAATTATGACCTCCCGAAAGCACAAAAACCAGCAGCAAGCTTCCCTGACAGCTGTGGCTATATGCATATCTCTGGGAGGATTCATAGTACAATTTATTGGACTGAGAGGACTGAATTGGTCAATAACAATTGCCCAACTGTTGGCTATTGTAATAATGTCTGTTCTAAGAGCGGTGGTGAGACGAAATTTGGTGCAAAATGTGCAGCCTAAACGAATGGAGAACGGATATGAACTAGATATTGTTGCAAGACAAATAAAAGGCTGCAGTTACTGGAGTGTTGTCACTTGGGGATTTGATAGCGACAGTGGTATCCCTTCCAATGGGCTTGCTACGATGGTGATGGGTGCTAGATGTCGCTTGGGCTTACTATCTCAATGGGATTGTCAATGGCAAAAGACCGTGGATTCTACCACCAAAGCCATAGAAGCTGCGATGAACTTCTTGTGTACTAATTCTGATGTCACTCTAGCTCGCTTGTCACGTACGTTCGAATGGGAATTGATTGTCGAGAGAGCGTCCACGTCCACTGATGAACCTGACAGCTGCAAAGCATTTGAAGTTGTCCAGTTGAGCCTATCAAGGGAGTGGTTAACGGATGGTCGTGGTTGGGGCAACTGGAAGGTGGACAAGGGGAAAATTGAAGCGATTTTAGGGCTGTGGATGCTAAATTTCAAAGAGAATTGGCAGCCACTGGCGGGAGAAGGAGTTTACCGAATTCTCAATATCGGTGGTGGGTCGGGGAGGGATATTTACGAGAAATGGGTTCGACGTCAAGCACAAGCAATTGCGATAGACAGTGCCGGACGAACCCCGGATGGACAAACTCTGTGCCTTGTGGGAATGCCATCAACCACCCAATCTTCGTCCGGCAATAGTTTCGACTTGCTAGCAGTCAAATCAGAAGCTCTATTGGAAAACATATGCGGCCAAGTCATATTTTCAGCATTCATCTCTAGTGTTGCCAAGACAGCTTTAAAGGCAATTGGTGGCAAAGTTCGGGTCCGGAGTACTGGATTTGGTGTGAAGACTTTATTTGGATTGAGAAATACTGTTTTAGACGAGCTTGCAGACAAGGTGCACCAAACGGGTTTAACAACTGTTGAGGATGCCTTCTTAAGCATTATTCCACCTCTCGGAGAATCAGAAAAGCTGCCCCCGATTGCTCATGGAAGAATGGATGTTTTTTCAGATACCACGAAAGAAATAATGACATATATTGAGGGCGGAAGATTTGAGCAGGCCGAGCCACTTTTCTTGTGGCTCCTCGACGCAGCAGAGTCCTCAGCTAGTATTTATGAGGCTAAACAAATGTGGAAGGAAGCCTGTATAGACTATTTGCATCTTTGCAATGCATTCGATGATATCAGTAGTGGCGAAGATTATGCCAGCCAGGCTGAAGAAGCAATGGGCTTATTTTGCGAAAGGCTGATCGTTTGGTTCAAGCAAAGTCATTCCAATGAGAGGCATGCTGTCAAAGATCCCTTCGACCTTGTGCGGGACGCTTTGGGCAATAAGGCGGGGAAAGAGATGTGGAAAGGAAGATTGCAGAAGTGGAGGAAGAATACCAGAAAACTAATACCGACATCGGATCGAACTGGGACGGAAGCATTGCTTCACGCGTCAGCGTATGGTAACTGTTTAAGCGTGGCAAAGTTACTTCATACGTCAGATATGGACGTCGATACTCCGGATTCATGTGGGAGAACTCCGTTGATTCGGGCATCTATTTCAGGCCACGCAACAATAGTAGCGCAATTGTTGGATAAAAAAGCCAAACCCAATGCTCAGGATTGTCATGGTAGGACTGCCATGCATTACGCCTCAATGAGAGGCCATACATCAGTCATTCGTGTCCTACTCCACGCTCGGCTGAACCATAGTATCGATATCGAAGATAAAGACGGCAAATCACCCTTGAACCTAGCGATGGAGGGTAACAACGGAGCTGCAGTAGCACTCCTGATCTTTAACGGTGCCAAAGACCCAGACAACGATGCCAAAAGAAATCTTGAAGTATCACTACGGAGTGGGTCGTCCGCTGCTGTCAAGGCAAAAATGGATACGCGAGAAGATATCAATTCTAGGGATAATGAAACTGGGCGGACACCGCTACATTGGTCAATATGGAGAGACTCGCGAGAAGGATTGAAATTACTGTTGAACGGAGGAGTGGACCTGGAAGCCAAGGACAACATTGGACAGACTGCACTGGACTATGCGGCGAGAAAAGGCCGGGCAGAGGAAGTTGAATTGCTACTCCGTAAGGGTGAATCGCAAAGCCTCGACAATTCAATAACCATAAAAACTATGAACCAACAGGACGTCGTTCGGTTGCTCCTCGACCGCGGAGACGATATTGAAGCCAAGGGCAATGACGACAAGACAGCACTGGGCAGCGCAGCAAGCAACGGGTATAAGGCAACAGTCCGGCTGCTCCTCGACCATAGCGTCGACATCAAGGCCAAGAACAACGATCTCAGCGGGACAGCGCTACATAGTGCTGCAAGCAACGGGCACAGCGAGACGGTCCAGCTACTCCTTGATCGCGGTGCTGACATCGAAGCCAAGGGCAATGATGGCGTGACGCCGCTACACGGCGCAGCAAACGACGGACACGAGTCCACGGTGAAGCTGCTACTAGATCGCGGTGCCGACATCAAGGCAAAGAGCAATGACGGCACGACAGCATTACACGGCGCAGCAAACGACGGACACGAGTCCACGGTGAAGCTGCTACTAGATCGCGGTGCCGACATCAAGGCAAAGAGCAATGACGGCGCAACAGCATTACACGGCGCAGCAAGCAACGGGCACGAGTCCACGGTGAAGCTGCTACTAGATCGCGGTGCCGACATCAAGGCTAAGAACAATGACGGTGTGACACCATTACACGGCGCAGCAAGCAACGGGCACGAGTCCACGGTGAAGTTGCTACTCGACCGCGACCCCAACATTAAGGCTAAAGGCAATAACGGCGCGACAGCGTTACACGGCGCAGCAAGTAACGGGTACGAGGACGTGGTGAAGCTTTTACTCGATCAGGGCGCCGATATTGAGGCCAAGGGCAATGACGGCGCGACAGCGCTACACGACGCAGCAAGCAGTGGGAATGAGGCCACAGTGAAGCTGCTACTTGACCGCAACGCCAACAACATCATGGCCATGAACAACGTCGGCAAGGTGGCGCTCCACGTTGCCGCAAGCAATAGGTCAACAACCACGGTCCGACTACTCCTCGACTATGGCGCCGATATCGAGGCCAAGGGCAATGACGGCACGACAGCGCTACACAATGCAGCTAGCAACGGGCGCGAGACTATAGTCCAATTGCTCCTCGACCGAGGCGCCGATATCGATGCCAAAGGTAATTATCTCTGCGGGACGGTGGTGCATGGTGCTGCAAGCAACGGACACGAGGCCATAGTAAAACTGTTACTGGACCATGGCGCCAACATCGAGGCCAAGAACAACGATTTGGGCGGTACGGCGCTGCACGGCGCTGCAAGCAACGGGCACGAGGCCACGGTGAAGCTGCTACTCGACCACAACGCCGACATTAATGCCAAGGGCAATTGCCTCGGCGAGACGGCTCTGTGCGGCGCAGCTAGCAATGGGCATGAAGCGACGGTCCAGCTACTCCTTGAACGCGGCGCTGACATTAAAGCTGAGGGCCATTATTTCAACCAAAAGGCACTATACGGTGCAGCTTGTAACGGGCACGAGGCCACGGTACGGCTGCTCCTCGACCACGATGCCGACATCAATGCCAAAGGCAATTATCTTAGCGGGACCGCACTGCGTGGCGCAGCATGCTACGGGCACAAGGCCACGGTCCAGCTACTCCTCGAACGCGGCGCTGACATCGAAGCCGAGGGTAATTACTTTAGCGGGACGGCGCTGCACTGCGCAGCAAGCAACGGGCACGAGGCTACGGTCCGGCTGCTGCTCAACAGCGGCGCCAACATCGAGGCTAAGAACAATGATTTCGGCGGGACAGCACTGCACGGCGCAGCAAGCAATGGGCATGAAGCCATAGTCCAGCTGCTTCTCGAGCACGGCGCGGATCGCGAGGCACTGGGCGACGACGGTCTGTTGCAATAACATTACCCTCAGCGCTACCCGCCTCCCCTATTCCTGCAACCTCTTTATTCGGTGAGATACTATTGGCTTGAAGCTTCTGGTTGCAAGCTAGCGTGTGCTCCGAGTCACTGACACGTACTACAGGTAAAAAACGGCTATTTTGATGCATTTTTCGAACTATGGGCTTCGCTTCTGCTCAAGTCAATAATTTGAAACTTTCGATTATCATTTACCAATAGCCGAAAAGGGTTGCGTGAGCGGGCGTTGAAGTTCATGGAGGAGTTGTGAAACAAGTGAGACTTGGTGACTTTGATTCGTAGCACGCTAGCATCCCAGAGCTTAATTCTAGGGGTTCAATTTGCTTGTTTCTTTCTTTCATCACCTTATTACTCTTGTTCTATTTCTGGCTCTTTCAATCTTACCTTGGTACATTGAGGCCTTTACGGAAGGACTTTGTTCAGAGTTTAATTTGTGGGACTGATTTGAGTACGGTTATCACGTGGGTTGGTTTAGGGTTTCGCAGCGGAGCCGCATGCACTTAGTTCTTGTACGTGTTAATTAGACTTAGAGAGAAGTCAGTGAGTTTTAGTCAATAGAGAGGTTCAGCACAACGGACAAGGTACAACATAATTACTATGTTTCGAAGAGGCGAGAAAGAAGACCACCAATCCCTAGTCAATATATGAGCGTGTTATCGGAAGGGTAATTAATAGGATTGTGATATTATTTGTTTGTAATCATATTGTAGTCACCCGCTAGCGGGTATGACTTATACTTTAGCGAGGGTCCTCCGTTTCGTATAAGGCTCATATGAGGCGCATATGAGGTTGATCATGCAATCACCTTGATTTGATTTTGCATACTCATGACAGTACACACACCTTCACCATGGCCCGTAGGTCCATGACAACCATCACCACCATCACCATCACCACCACCATCACCATCACACCATCATCACCAGCATTCTGCCAGTGCTGCTACTGCCACCACCCCATGCACTCCTGCACATCCAAAATCACGGGTGCAGCGGGAAATAATTGTAGAGCTAAAAGTAACTCCCAGAAGTGACAACCCCATCACAGAATACCTGCTATGTAATGTTTTATTTGACTGTGAAGGTAAAGAGTTTTTAGTTTTTGCAGCATTGTACAAGAATCTCCAAAATGTTGATTGTGAGAATACTTAAAACCTCCTACCAGACTAGTTACTGTGGCATGAAAATGTCAACTGAGGATAGTGTGTCACCATTGTAGTCTGCTGCAATGGTGTCAAATCTGCTTGAATGATTGTGTGAGTGACAGTGGCAGGATAGTCATAAAGTTTGAGAGGTTACCATGAGCCAACAAATATCCTCACATCAACATGATATTTTAGTCACCCTCATGTGAGGCTAATAGACGTCTACCGGCCTCACATGAGCCTTACCTGAAATAGTGTTCCCCCGCTAAAGTATCTTCCTCGCTATTCCAAATCCCACAAGGAAAACTTCATGTCGCAGCCTTCCCCCACTACTACCTCCATATGGTTGATAGCATGGATGGCGCCCCCATCGGTTGTATAGGACAACAGCGTCCGGTCATCTGTATCCTTCAAATCTACGTAAAGAACGTAGCATGTTCACATAGCATGTTCACACGCCGGAAGTAGCCGGAGACGATTGAGGGCCAAACTGTCGTTCGCATGCATTAGGATGTGGTTTCTCGCGGCTGGGGTTGTCTGCATAATGATTGACTCTTTATTCCTTGCAACTGTAACGGGAAATTACTTGTACTTCAGTAGTTTCTCTTCGGGATGTCTTACAGTTTGTGCAACGGCTACACTCACCATGCAAAAGCTCTATCGGGCCCCGCAGATGGAATCAGGCGCCTACTAAAGAAGGTATACCCCTGCCATCACAGTTGCTTGGAATTTTCCACAATTACTGCATACATATTGTTCTTGTTCGGCGATGAATCTGACTACAGTCATTAGCGTTGGTTTGGTGTCGGTTGCTGGTTAATACAGAAGAAATAGTGCTGTGAGTCGACTTACTGTGAAGTTTTTAAGGTTTGCCCACTTAAGATAAGAAAATTAGGGCAAAATATGAGCACTTTTAGGTGGGTGGGGTTTGGAATTGGTTCTCTGCCTCAAATACTATTGCAAAGTTTGTACCCAAGGATTTCATCACCGACCTGCTAGAGTCAACCGTTTCCACTAGCTAACGAAGATGGCTATTTACTTGCAATGCCAGAAGCATATTGACTCGCCGGAGCTGGTATGACTTTTCTTCCAGCGTAGGATCTTCAAATACTGTGGTCTTGACCCGTTCTGTTGCGAATGTTGGTAACACGCAGGCGGAGTTGATGATGCGAAGGTAAAGTCGCCAGAGATTTTAAGAGGGACGAGGTGCCAGTAACAATTCCTTAACTATGGATGCCTTCACCTCCCGCCCTCCTGCTAGGCACCCCTCGCTCTCTTCCGAACTTGTTTTGTATCTGCATAAGCTCCGTTGATATTTTTGCCGCTGCCGTAAATTATTGCATTAAACTAGCATTGCACGCGAGATGAGGCGAGATCTTGAGCCGGCTCGAGTCCAAGTGGCAGTTAATGGTAGTAGTGAAGTGGACTAAATTGTTGACAGTTTCACAAGCCACCATAACTTCACTAATGATCCTTGAGGCCGTTTACAACCCCTCAATCCTTTTTGACAATCAGGGAAGCCACTGAAATCTTCCAATTCACTATAAATTGTGAACACAAGGGTAAAGATATATATCGCTAGTACCCTCTCGGTTAGATTTCGTTATCGTGTGAAGAAGGATCGAATCTTGTTTTAAGTCGGATGATTCCCATACGCTCAGTATCAAGAAGCCTATTCTTTTTTGAGGACCCGCAAAACATGTGTAAAATTAACCTAGAATGAATGAAAATCTGCATCTTCCCAGTGCAAATTAATAAACCATCACTTTGCAAATAAAAACCACAAAAAATACCAACCAATCGCGTGTTATAGTGAATACCAGTTTTGGAAACAAAATCGGCAACCTTCAACCATTTACCTTCAAGAAGCAAAATTGAACAGAAAATGGGAATCTAACGCAATGGGATTTATAAACCCGGAGAAAGAGACAAAAAACCATCTAACACAATCCCTATGGCCCTGATGCTGCCAATGATGCGTTGCGCGAACACCCGGGCTCCCAAACATACGCGGCCATGCGCTGGACGCTGGGATCGCATTTCTCGTCGCGAGATCGCTTACCCTTCGAAGCGTCGGTTAACGAGAACAGGTGGACTGGCACGTAGGACCTGAGACGAAGGGGTAGAGAAGCCAATTCTGGAGTCGATATTTTGCTCGAAAGCTCCCACGGCAGAGCTGCAAGTAACGCAGCATATCCCGCGGGCTGAATTAACCATTCTTATTGATCTCTACGTAACTACAATAGCAAACGTCAAAATACAGGAAGGAAACATTGCCCAGATCACAAACATTCAAACCCAACTTCTGCCGTTAATGGTATTTCGAAATTGCGACATGCAGTAATCGACAAACTATCCCCTAGCGAGATACCCAAAACTAACTCTTGAAATCCAATGATATCTGTACCTAGTTTATTGTCCATTGTCCATCTCGTAGTGCCCGATGCGAGGCTGCAGCGGCGGCAGGACCGGTTCGGATGCGCGATGCACATCTTCCAGTTTATGCATCTTATTCAACGTCGTAATCCTCCTTTTCGGAATTGTAACGCGGAATTGGGGTCGCTGACCGACCGTTTTTGCAGTACCGTTTTCTCTGGCAGGCACCAAAGCTCGGCATCACTCAAGGTCAACGCGTACTGCATCCACGCCGCCTCGGGATGGTCTTCGTCGACGGGTGTTTTTGTTTGTTTTATTCATTCTACATGCACTCTGACTAGAGTATGGCAGTACCTAATTCCCCTCCCCCTCCGGATAGCCGGCTAGGTAGGGGAGCTCCCCTCTTTCTGCCCTTCTGTTCTTCTCTCCTCCTCCTCCCCTTCGTCGACGGGTGTGACCGGCTGTATCTTGAACTTGTCGGGGCCCTCCGGCACAACAAACACGATCCTTGGCGGTCGAATCTGGGCATATGCAGGCAGGTGCTTACAGACCGCTTTGAGCCCGAACGCCTTCACCAGGTGTTCCGCTCCAACTGTAATTTTTAAGAAGAAGACTTGCGGCGTGATTTTCCCCTCGGCAGAGGTCACAGAAAGACACAGAGAGTCAATGGAAGCTAAGTTACACCTCTGCGGGCGGAGGTATCGGTTCAAAATCTGCGGGTTCACATTATGGAGCCTTTTTCGTCTCGCGTAAGTTCGCTCAAAGCTTTGATACTGCCGAATGTTATTTCGCCAATTTTGAGAGTGATATGCGACACGTGACCAGTCCGGAGACACCGGATATCGAATCCGCCGCCACGCCGGAAGCACGCATGCACACGTCCTTCAAATATCCACCCCGCAGCGGGTTTTGTTAAGGCGTTTCCCAACAAAAAGTTATACGTTTCCTGGGCTTGTTTGCTGTAACGCTCAGTAGCCCGCGATCCAATTTTCCGGCCGATATACGCAGAGATGATGCTTCGCAATGGGGTGCGAGAGAGATGGTAATCCACCTTCATTCGCCTCGGGTCCGCTTTCAATAACACGATGCTGTAACTGTCATCATGGGTGTACCTGTCCAAGAACATAATAGTTGAGTCGTTACGAAGGAGGTCAATAATTTTCTCCTCGAGTTTGGCTTCGTAGGTTTGAAGTTCTTCCCCCAGGTCAGTGTCAGTGCGGGTGGGGTTTAACCTCTCCAGAAGAAGCCGCGGAGTCGGCCCATAATCGCAGGAGATCTGATGGAGCTGCTCCAACATCGCTTGATCTCTGATGTTTCTGTGCAGGATGACATATCAGCGACGTTGTGCACACACACACGAATAACTAGATAGAACTGACGAAACGACTGCAGCTTCCTCCCAGGTCCACTCCGGCATATAGTATACCGGGGTCGAGTAGTGCTTCTCGATCTTCTTGTAGTTCTCCAGTCGCGGGGATGACGTGACAACGACAAGCCAACTGTGAAGATCAAAATTAGCGGCAACGCCGGGAGGTTTTTGGTCTGTAAGCGCCCAGATCCCAGAATCATAACGGGAAGCGTCATCATGCGACACCGAACGCACTCCCGATTTGTCGAACAGAGGTCGTGCTTTCAACAAACGTTCAACCAGCACGTGCGACAAAAAGCACGTCTTCCCGATGCCGGGATGGTCCAAGAAGATGAAACCCTTATTAAGCCTGTTACGGGAACCCTTAACCATCTTATGGACAAACGAAGGAGTTCCATCCTCGTTGCATTTCTTAACGACAGTATCCGGCTTACGAGAAGCTTCGAAATCATCCATCATTTGCAGTGCATCTTTGTACGAGTTCCGGATTAGAAGCTGGCGGAGCTCGCACGGGAGCTGGGCACCGTGAAGCTGGGGCGATTGCCCACCGGTCTCCTCAAACATAGTAGCCTCCTCCACCTCCAGGGAAAGCATGCACACGTTCGAAATGCCCCCATCGTCCTGGAAGTGCCGATCCTTCGGGTACGAATAAATGTGGTTCCGAAGGGTGGAATCTTTTCCCCAGAGGAAGTCGTATGGCTGGCGGTATTCTTCCTGAGAAGGCGGTGGTATGGAACCCTGTATGTAAGGCTGTATGATTGTCGGACCAGCACCCTGAGAGTCTTTCGCCACATTTTAGTAAGTATGTACACAAGACCGCAACGCAGCATCATACCATTGACAACTAAGATGTAATCATTCTCCCGGGAATATCAGGAAATAGCGTGCCAATATTAGTCCTGGGGAATAGTGGCGGGCTGTTTTTGAGATTGAGCCGCCCAAGTTCATTGTCGTTGGCAATCGAGACACGATAGAGGCTGAGAAGGTATTTGCTAACGCCTTTCAGCTCGTTGCTACACTGGGCAATGATGAGTGGCTTGAGGTCAACAACATGGTTATCCCTGGGTATTGTGACTGCAAAGCTCTGATTTAACCGGTCGCCTTGAAGGCAAAATGACGTCCCCCATGGTGTTTGGTAGGAGAGAGTAGATAGTGCAGCTACACAGTTGAAAGGACGAGGGGAAGGAGTGCTACGGCTTAAGGAAGAAAGAGGTGGTAAATTTGGGGGTGGAGGAGGAGGAGGAGGAGGAGGAGGAAGTGGTGCAGATTATGGGTGGTTAGTACAGTAAAGTAATCGATGCTGAAGGTTAGCTATCCGGAGTTTTGGAATGGTGCTATGGGTTAGGGTAGCACGCCAGGTTCAGCCATTTCAGGGCCAGCCCTAGCACCAGACCGTATTCCTTTTCCAAATGCAACAAAAACAAGCTCACCCGGAATCCTATCAGCTTATAAGCCGCTCTTCTCCGCTCTCGGCTCACTATGCTGCCTATCTTCTGTCAACCCGACGAACATCCGTCATCCCCGACAGCTGCACGAGTTCAGGTCCGATTACCTGTCGTGTACCGTCTCCAAGTGTACCGTCTCCAAGTGCCCCGTCTCCAAGCACACTTGAGAACCGTCTCCAGCCAGCTCCCGATAAACCCAGGGTCACCGTTGATCGATAGATAGATAGATAGATAGTGAATATCATAGTACCGTTTACTCAATCGCGCCAAATATGCAATGCAGATTCATTGCACATTACATTGCGAATTGAGACCACCTGCAAACTGAGAGACTCTGCGACAGGCTGCGAAAGGAGACACGCTGCGAAAGCGGGGGAAAGCTGGAAAGTTTAGGGGGAAAGGCTACAAACGGCGTGAAAGCGGAGGAAAGCTGAAAAGTTGACGTAGCTTTCCGAAATTCGCGCGAACTTCGAAAGCGGCCCGGAGTTCTGCCATGAAGACCGTCTCCAAGTACACCTGAGCACCACCTCCAGCCCACTCCCGTCTCCAAGTGCACTTGAACACTGTCTCTAGCTTGCTTCCATCTCCAAGTAACGCCTTGTTTACTCTTCATCACGAAGCCAAGAATATTAGGGCACAGTTTACTCTAGCTAGGCCATTATTGACCCCGTTGGCACTCTTTAGTGGCTCTCGGGGCGGAGAAGTGACTTGGCGTAGCTGACTTATTAAAAATTGGAAGGAAAACCTACTCCGCTTGTGTAGAGCATCAAGTTTCGCCGATGGAGGCACTCAGCTCTTAGGCTGACTGTCTGGAGACATCGTTTACGAAGTTCCCGGGTGATTTTTCATGATGGGGCCTAATTTTCTTGAAGTCCTAACTCCAGTATGTCCGTAGATGTCTCAAACGCCTTATATGAAAAGATCGAGAGTGGTGTTTAATATTTCATTTGTAGATCTAAGCGAGAGGATCTGTCACTCGATACCAGAAACAAAAGCAAGTCCTCCACTAGGTCCACGTGGTCCATCTGCGACAGGCTGTAGTCAAGGACTCAGGTGGCGCCCTCTGGCAAGCCAATTCTAATCGCGCCCAAAAGACCTTCTTGCTCGTCGTTTTTTAAGTTAGATTGTCACTGTACTTCCTAGCGAAGGGTTTTTGTGACGTTATGACATGGATAGGAGCACGTGCATGCAGCTAATATTACAACAGACAATAAAATGCTGTGCTTCCACCCGCAGTTGTGGTGCGACGTCAAGCGGTAGAGCCTCGCTGATAAACCCTGCAGTTTCGTAGTGCTGCCTTACTCTCTGCTCCGATATCTTCTCGATATTCTAGTTCTCATGACCAGACTCTGAATAAACCACTGCAGTCGGCTATATTCTGCCAGTTGGCCTACGGAAGTCTCGCTTCATCATCTCAGCGCTGTACCATCTTTAATCGGCGTCATCTCTGTAATCCACCATCTCAGCCTTTGCACCTTGAGGCTGGCCACTTCAGGCACAAACTGCACAGATTCTTATCGCCTTTGATTTGGTACTTTCTTGAGGGCACTTGCAACATGTCGAAGAAACTCCGCCCGGGGGATCACGCCTATCGAGGCACTGGGGATTCATTCTCGAATCCAACTCTCAAACAGACAGGGGAAATGGAAGACCTCCGACCGATCGCCCGCGGTGTCTCCAGCAGTAAAGCTCCCAGTAAACCTTTCATCTCCACCACGGCTAATATTGCAGACATAACACACAGAGAAGATAGTTGGGGTACCCTTTGGTCGTTCTGGGATTACTACCAGGAGATAATCGAGCTCAACAAAGCAGATCTAAGCCAAAGCCGGAAGACTTCTCTAAAGGAGACTAATTTCAGTGGGTTTCTTATTGGCAGACACCCAGAATGCGACTTGCGCATTGATGCTGCCGGGATCTCAAATCGCCACTGCGTGATCCACAAGGTACGCATCCACACTGATCATTACACACCACTAGTTCTGACCACAGAAATACATTAGGAAATCCATGGTTCGATGCCCACGATCATCCTGACAGATCTATCCAGCAATGGAACTCGGATAAACGATGTCATAGTCGGCCGCAATAAACGTCGCGAGCTCCTGAATTTGGATATGATCAAGTTTAATGAAGGATCTATGTATGGCTTCGATTTCTACCCTAAGCCTTTGACTGTCCCTGGCTTCCAAGAAACTTTCAAACTTGGTACACTACTAAGTTCCGGGCCCTTTTCAAAAGTACATAGAGCGGTTGATAAGAACACTGGTACTGAATTTGCGGTCAAAGTCTTCAAACCACAGCATCCTGAGGACCTATTGGGGGAATCTGCTATCCTAATGAGTGTAACTCATCCCAACATTGTGTGTCTTAAAGGGATATACGAAGATACGGGTGGTAGGTATCTCGTATTTGAACTGGCGCATGAGGGAGACCTGTTTGATTATATCATCAAGCACAAGAAATTGCCTGAAGAAGAGACAAGAAAAATATTCAAGCAACTGCTCGGTGCGCTCGAGTATCTGGTTGGTGACCGGATCTGTCATGGCTTTCGTCCAATGGTTACTGACACATAGCCAGCACGAACGTAGTATTATCCACCGAGATATCAAGCCAGAAAACATTTGGTTGTTGTTTGATGAGCTCGAGCAACCTTTCGTAAAGCTGGCAGGCTTCGAGATGGCTACTACTATCGGAGACGACTCTTTCTCCACTTCTCTGTACGTGTGCCGTTCTTTCGCTGTGTTTCTGATACTCGAGTCTATATTTTCTATTGCTAACTTCTTTTAGTTGTGGAACTCCGAGTTGTGAGTATTGCCTTTAAGTGGGATGTTTAATCCGATAATACTGACATATCAGATGTGGCTCCTGAAATCTTGGAGAGCGCAGAAAACCGCAAATATACTCAGACGGTGGATGTCTGGTCTCTCGGCGTGGTTTTATACACCTGTCTGTGCGGATTTCCGCCATTCAGTGATGAATTTTACTCAGAAGGAAACCCCTACACGCTTTCGCAGCAGGTATGTACTGAGTACTCCATCATGAGATCAATCCCTCATCTAGGATGTAGATTAAAATGGGCCACTTCGACTTTCCGTCACCTGATTGGGACACGGTGAGCGATTCGGCATTAGACCTCATAGAATGTATGTTAGAGGTTGATCCCCACAAACGAATTACGATTCGTCAGGCGATAGAGCATCCCTGGATAACCGAAGGCGTCCTTGCCAATGATGGAGCCGATCCTTGTGCTAGTCCTGCTAATAATGCAGAGAATTATATGCGACTACGGCAATCCGCCAAACATCCCTCCCCTCGTACAGCCCTACCCCCCCGGGACCTCAGCAAAGTTAGAATTGGAAATCTTCGGGGCGACGATGAGACAAAAGCCAAAACTACCGAAGCCTCTCATAACTTAGATACGACGCTACTCGGAGATACACTTGAGGATGTCATTGCCACCACGACTCAGATCTTAAGTCAATTTGACCGAAGCAAGCTACAAGGAGAGCCCAAGGCAGAGAAATTAGAAAAGAGAACTCCTGAACGGTCCTTCGGAGCTTTAAGTTGGTTTGATCGAAGCATGCTAGAAGGAGAGCCCAAGGCAGAGAAACCAGAAAAGAGAACTCCTGAACGGTCCTTCGGAGCTTTAAGTTGGTTTGACCGAAGCATGCTAGAAGGAGAGCCCAAGGCAGAGAAACTAGAAAAGAGAACTCCTGAACGGTCCTTCGGAGCTTTAAG
>Ga0307515_10001143_pt1 | contig 60835 bp, 47 predicted proteins | sample 17_EM_MG_FD_194513 | JGI IMG/M metagenome (GOLD analysis project Ga0307515, IMG submission 194513) | Populus trichocarpa ectomycorrhiza microbial communities from riparian zone in the Pacific Northwest, United States - 17_EM | ecosystem: Host-associated > Plants > Roots > Unclassified | place... | reverse complement strand
CTTCATTGTATTTTTTTTTGGTTTTAATAATTGTTTTTTTATAAATTCCCATTTATTCTTTTTTGTTTAATTATAAACTCTTTTACTACTAGATTAAAATATTTCCGAGTCATGTTGCGTAGCTTAAATATTTTTTTTAATCAATAAAAAATTTATTCCAGCCCTGCAATTTGGCACTGATGGAAAACATTAGCATCAACAGGAAAAATATTTATTATTTCCCAAAATTAGATTCATAATCAACACAACCAACACAACACCACACAAAACAAAACCTCAGTTAGCAGTACCGGCTCACGGTACATACCAGCACCCATCTGGCATATCGTCGTCATCATCCACACCAAAACCACCCGCCCCTGACTGATCGATCAGCTCCACATCGTGGGTCCCTTATATTTAGCAAAGTACAGACATCAAATTACCCCTCTCTCCCCCTCCGTTAAACGCCTCTTTCAACTCCGTGCTTAAAGAAAGGGAAAATGAAAAAACGGCAACCCACACCATACAGATCTCACAGTAATAATGTAAACGCCAATCTCGATATACACCACATCACTCTACTCTCCCCCTTCTCTTAAACTCTCACAAAGCCCACGCTACTAAGCACAAACGCGCATACACACAAACACGCTCTCTCTCTCTCTCTCTCCCCCCCTGAAAATCAGTTGCGGAGTGAGATCTCTCTGCCAGCATCAATCTCTCAACAGATAATCTTAAAAAACGGACCAATCAAATTCATCCAGCAAATGAAGGCCCAAACTAAATCTATTAACCCACTCCCCGGCTTTGAACACAAGAGGTACATCTTAAATCCTCTCCTATCTCCTCTCACCACGCGTCACTTTCTTTCGTTTTCTTGCGATGATCTATCAAATCCCGGTCCCTCTGCTGCCGTGATTGAATTGAACTCCACCAGTAGACACATTTCCCTGATCGATCGCGTTAATAATTACTATTTCATGACTGCTCTTTGACTTTGATTAGCTTGATTTATTACCGAGTTGATTTATGATCGAGTTTGATTTGTTTGAATTTTGATTACTGTCACAGTGTAATGCGTGATGTTTGGCTTAATTTAGGAATCAAGTGTGAAATGCGGTGTATTTTTTCAGTAAACTCGAGTGTGAATTGAGGTAATTTTGAGAGATATGGAGAGTAGATTTGGAGTTTTGATTGGAATTTGTTATTGTTTAGTTTGAGTCAGCTAGATTTCGAGGTTTATTGCAGGTAAATTCTACTTTTTTTTAAAAAAAAATTAAATTTGGCTTGATTGAGTTTTTCGATTTGTTATTTTAGAGTTATAATAATTATTTTTTGTATCTGATTGACGGAAGTGTTTGTACGTATTTTTGTGATTTGTTCGTCATTGTGAATTTGCTTGAATTTTTATTGTGGAGGTGTTATGTTGTTAATAGATATCAATGTGGACAGGGATGCGTATGGATTTGCGGTGAGACCGCAGCATGTACAAAGATACAGAGAATATGCTAATATCTACAAGGTTTGTTTGCTTCTGTTATACTTTCTTTCTAATTTTGAACATTCCTATCCATGCCATTTATAAGATTAGTGAAAATATTGATAATTAAGAGCAGCGAATTTCCGAACCTTACTAGGACTGAAAAATGAGGCTCGTCGTGTTCTATTCCTTATTGATCTGGATTTTTTTTATCCAAAATTTAATTTATCTGCATTTCCTAATATTTTTTAAGCAACCAAATGGAGCTTGAGAGAAAGCAGTCTCTTACCAAGGACAATAGCTTTTTTTTATGGGCTTTTCTGATGCACTTGTGATTTTAGGAGGAAGAGGAGGAAAGATCGGATAGATGGCAAACCTTCCTGGAACAGCAGGCAGATTCAGCTCGATTGCCAATGAATGGGATATCTTCTGAGAAAGATAGCAAGGAATTGCATGCAGAAGCAAAAGAACAAGAGACCAGAAATGGCTCGCAGAAGAACATTGAAGGAGTTGATATACGTGGTGAGAAACCTAGTTCTGATGTTTTACTGGAAAATGTTACAGAAAAGGAGGAGAAACAGCCAGCAACCAGTAAAAAAACTCATAGGATCCAAATTTGGACCGAGATCAGACCATCCCTTCATGCCATCGAGGATATGATGAGTCTTCGCATCAAGAAGAAAGGCAATCAATCAAAAGACCAGCAAGAGACTAAAAGAGAAAGGATGGTACCTCCTTTTGAAGATGCTAAATCACCAAAAGGAGCACCTGAAGAGGATTCTGAAGATGAGTTTTATGATGTGGAAAGATCAGATCTAATTCAAGATGCCCCTGCCAGTGACGGTGCCCCTCCCACAGGTACTGCTCCTGATGCGCTGCCTCTAGAATCTTCATTTCCTTGGAAAGAAGAGCTGGAGGTCCTTGTACGCGGAGGAGTCCCAATGGCACTCAGGGGAGAGGTATATTCTGACTCTTTCCCCCCCTCAAATTAAGTTCACTTCATGGTGCATAAGCTTCAAAATTGATTTATGCTCACAATTGTAGCTCTGGCAAGCATTCGTGGGTGCAAGGGCACGCCGAGTGGAGAAGTATTACCAGGATCTGCTTGCTTCAGAAACTAAATCCGGAAATCATGCAGACCAACAGTCAGACAGTAATACTAAAGGTTCAACTACTGACACTGTTTGTGTACAAGAGAAATGGAAAGGTCAGATCGAGAAGGTAATGACATGCAGAGTCTTTCAATTTAGAGTGGGACCTACTTTCGTCTCTTTGGTATTCTCAATCCAAGTCACCAACCTATTAGTGGTTTCATATGCAGGATTTGCCTAGAACTTTCCCAGGTCATCCTGCATTGGACAATGATGGTAGAAATGCTCTGAGGCGATTACTGACAGCATATGCTCGACATAACCCCTCCGTTGGGTACTGTCAGGTAATTGAAAACTTATGGTACTCAATGAAATCAACTATTGTCATTCAAGGCTTGGCCTGCCAGTTCACTGAAAAAAGAGAGAAAGGAAATTACATCTGGAGGTGTGTGATGAATTATGTGACGCTCCTGAAGAAGATGAAAAATCTACAACAAAGCTGTGAATAAGAACAATTTGCGTTCTAACAAATTTTTGGCCAACGTCTTAAAATTTCTCATTATAAATTCAGCAGACGCAAATGAGATGATTGGCCAAAATCAAGCAATTCCTGAATGCTCTAGATGAATTTTTTATTATAATTGTCAGCATGAAATCACTTTGAACAATAATGCCATCATTAACCGGAGATATGATACATGTAGTGAAAATTATCATCAATGTAAAGCTCAAAATCACAAATATATGATATTAAAGTCCAGGCAGTACACTAATTGCAAAGATAAGCTTGCAATTGCAACAGCCTATCGCTGTTACTTTCAGCTAAGTTAAAAGAACTATTATAACTTTGAAGTACAATTTTCTCTCAACTTATGAGATATATTCGAATAAAGAAGATACTATTAGATAAGACAGAACTTACAACATCAAAAATGTGATTTGACTGCGTTATCCTGTCAGTGCAAACAAATTTAACCCAAAGAAACAAGTAATTCAACTTCAATAACTCTGGTATTTTTATGTGCCATTGAATTCTAATGTGTTGTTGGGTTCAATATGTGTGCAGGCCATGAATTTTTTTGCTGCCTTGTTACTACTTCTGATGCCTGAAGAAAATGCCTTTTGGTAGGTCTTGAAATTTAGTTGACATTATATATCTTTCCAATTTGATAGTCTTTGTATTTAGAAGAGTTGAGCTGTGGTTGACATTATATATTTTTCCAATTTGATAGTCCTTGTATTTAGAAGAGCAGTGCTGTAGTTTTGTATTGGAACATGACAGGGAACACTGTTTTTGGATTTATATTTTGTATTGACATTGCTGTGCTTCTAAATTTTGGTTTTATTCACAGGACACTGATGGGTGTTATTGATGACTATTTTGATGGCTATTACTCTGAGGAAATGATAGAGTCACAGGTATTGCTTGCAATAAATCTGCCTTTCTGTATATATGTGCCTTTTACTCTTGCAAGACATGTGAATGACACTGAGATCAGTGGGCGGACATTGATAAGTATCTGATCAGCTGTTCCATTTGTCAGGTTGACCAACTTGTTTTTGAGGAGCTGGTGCGCGAAAGGTTTCCTAAATTGGGTTTGTTCCATTCCTCATCATAAGTTTTCTTTGATGATGCTTCCTCAGTGAGTTCTTATGCCGTTTACTTTTGGTGCAGTCAACCATCTTGATTACCTGGGAGTGCAAGTTGCTTGGGTTACGGGGCCATGGTTCCTTTCCATATTCATGAATATGCTACCATGGGAAAGTGGTCAGGTTTTACACTTTTAGATATGAACTTAAGTTTGTCTAACATTGCATGATAAAGTTTTTCACTTCCACATTGGCAGTATTCCTAATTTCTTCATTCGTATTCTCATGGCATTGTGCCCTAGTTACAAGATTGACATCTGACGGCTTTCTTCTGACTTCAGTTCTCCGAGTCTGGGATGTCCTCCTTTATGAAGGAAACCGTGTCATGCTATTTAGGACAGCACTTGCTTTGATGGAGTTATATGGTACTGAAAAATGATGTTGTGTTATTTTTTACTGTGCAGACAATAACTTGGTTTTTCAATCATGAAGAGATGCTGTTATAATTTATGGAACTTAATTTAGTTCAGTTTTTTTGTAGGCCCTGCATTAGTTACCACTAAGGATGCTGGAGATGCAGTTACTTTACTACAGTCACTGGCAGGCTCAACATTTGATAGCAGTCAACTTGTCTTCACAGCCTGCATGGGTTACCAAAATGTAAATGAAACCAGATTACAAGAGCTAAGAAATAAGCATCGGCAAGCTGTTATAACTACAGTTGAGGAAAGAACAAAGGGGCTTCAAGCTTGGAGGGATTCTCAGGGTTTGGCAACTAAGCTATATAATTTCAAGCATGATCCTAAGTCATTACTGATGGAAACAAATAAACAGACTAGTGGTGAATTATCTCGTTCAGAGTCTGGATCCACCAATGCAGATGAAGTTCTTGTTAGCTTGACAGGGGACACAGAAATAGATAGTGTTCCAGATCTTCAAGATCAGGTAGGTAAACATTTACCCCCTTTTCTCGAGCATAATCTTTTCCTCAATGCATAATTTTACTAATTTAATGATGATTGCCTATCAGTAAATGTCCATATGATGTTTATCAACAGAATCCCCTTGGGTCAAAGACTGCATATTTTTTTGTTTGTAGTGAAGAAGAAACTGTAGAAATGTAAAATATATAGATCATCCTTCTTTTAAATTTACCCTTCTCTACTAAAGTCTTTTAGTTACTCCAGCTTGACCTTGATTGCAAAAATTGTTCTTGGAATGGAGTGGGCATATTTTTTAAGCCATACGGGGGGAAAACATTATGGGCTTTGCTCTGATTGGAGTGATGTGCTGGAAGATAATTATTTAAACACTGGCATATAGACTTTTGGAGCAATCATGTGACTCCTCTCTATTGAAATGTAACCTCTGGAGAAACTACCGGGGAGGGAAATGTGTATTGTTGATCTAGAGGTTCTTGATCAGAGCTGATTTGAACCAATTTGTTGTACTTTAAAACATCATGCTTCCAACCAGCAAAGTTCAAACTGGACATGCTGATTATGTGCTTAACTTGTAGGTGCAGTTGCTTCATTATCAAGTGTTTTCATTTACGGATGGGACTGGGTTGGGTTTTCATTCTAGGTTTATTTTGCACTCCCCTTTGTTATCTTGTTCATGGCAACCATCATGAAACTTGGAATTTATATTCCATTCTTTAATGACATTAATACAAGTTTAGGTGATCTAGTCTTTAAATTTTAGATTGTGAAGTGCAGTTCTATTGTCATGCCGCTTCTTTGATTACTAATATATGAATTACATGCAGGTAGTGTGGTTGAAGGATGAACTGTGCAAGTTGCTAGAGGAGAAAAGATCTATTGTACTCAGGTTAGCACTTTTCCAATTCAATTGTGCTAATGTGCCTTTCTGTTGAGTGACTTAGTACCATTTTGGCTGCTGAGTGCTATACTATTAAGAAATAATTGCACTATTCCGTTCATTGCAATATTTGTTTAGTGATTGTAACGAAAGTGATACATTGATTCACCTTCACTCTTCAATGTGCATTTCACGAGTAAGAGAGAATAGCAAGTCTATTCCCTAAGTTAGTACGAGGATGCACGATGGTTGGCTAGGGTAGGTGCAAAACTGCTGTTACTTATGTTATATTAAATTGGCTGCTTTTCTGAAACGTTAAAATTTATGAGCTATGCAGGAGAATCTTGCATAGAGTGAGCTGAGGGTCTGAACATAGGACTCAGGTTCAAAGCTAGCGCTTGCGTCATAACTATCCCACTAGTTCAAAGCTAGCACATGCTTTGTGACTATCAACTAGCTATTTTGATCTCCAAAATATAGCTTTTGTGTGGATGGAATTCACAGTTCGCACATGACTAGATCTTTTAAACATTCCCAAATAAATAGCGCAAAGCTTTAGAATAGGTGAGTTTTTCGTTCCAATAAAGAAAAAGAAAGCTGAGTTTTGTATGGGCACCATGTCTCTGGCAGCGTGAAAAATGCTACATTTTTGTCTTCAAGTGGCAGTCTCTTTTGGAAACAACAGTAATAACAAAATTATTCTCCCAGTGGCAGTCTTTTGAGAAATTTTTTTTTCTGTAGTTGTCTGCAGAATTTGATGTAGAGTCACTGTGTAAGTAGTCAAATTGCTTTCCAATAATATTGCATTTAATTCTGTTAATTTCAATTCTTTGTTAGAGCTGAGGAGTTGGAGACAGCTTTGATGGAGATGGTCAAGCAGGATAATCGGCGGCAATTGAGTGCTAGGGTATGTCCAGACTTTCTTCTTCTTTAAATGAGAAATGGTTGATCTTCTTGCAAGGCCCAGGGACTTGAAATTACACAAAAACCACAGTTATTCTGCATTATTTTTAGTTCCCTTCTCAAGCGATTTCACATTGTAGTTAGAATCTGCTTCATTTTATGCCTATTCCCCATGAATGATGGTAGTAATAGGGTAAATTATGATCATGCAGTGGTTAGTGTTGGATTGGACATTAGGCTGCAATTTTATGCAATATGCAGTTAATCAGTTATTAAGCCGGATGAGTCCTTTCTGGCTAGCCTTGATTATATGTTGTATTACATTCTGATCTTCTTCTGATCTTCAGGTTGAGCAGTTAGACCAAGAAGTTTCTGAGCTGCGGAGGGCTCTTGCTGATAAGCAGGAACAAGAAAATGCCATGCTGCAGGTTATTTTTTGCTTCGCGGTCAATCAATTCATTTTGGGAAGATTGCATCTTCTCTTCTCTCTAATCTTGGATTGTTCTTTTCTTGATACTAGCTCACTTTCAACTTATGTAGGTCTTAATGCGGGTGGAACAAGAGCAAAAGGTAACCGAAGATGCTCGCATATATGCTGAGCAAGATGCGTCAGCACAGAGATTTGCTGCTCAAGTGCTTCAGGTTTATAATTTCTTGCTCTATTCTTTAATTTCATATTTTATATGTAATTTGCATTCAAATAAAAGTCTTAACAGTTCTAAGATGATGTGTGTGATGTTCCTGACCTGCATTTTTGCAGGTCGAACATACCGATTATGCTAGTCAATGCTTGACTCATTTATGTTCATTGGAGCTAGAACTCATAAATAATGCAATTATATCAAATTTATTGTTGTATCAACTATTAGGAACTTGTGATGAATCCTTTTCTACCCCAGTTCTGGAAGGTAGTGCTTTTATATGAAGGTTTAAGTTAGAATTTTGCATAAAAGTAGGAACAGCACTCTTTCTATATGTTAGAATAGATGTAGAACACTCTTGATATGATTGAGAATATCCTTTCTACCATAATACCTTGCCCTATTGAGTAGTTGTGCTCCCTCTCCACCAAGAAGCGCACCAGAGCCCTTGATGTCACTCTTTAATTGATCTGTTCTCATCTTGACATTCTATGTCTCTTCCTTTCACTATTCACTCCAACAACTATATATATGCAGGAAAAGTATGAACAGGCCCTTGCGTCACTTGCTGAAATGGAGAAACGAATGGTTATGGCAGAATCAATGTTGGAGGCCACCTTGCAGTATCAATCTGGTCAACTTAAAGCACAACCTTCTCCACGGTGTGTAGTCAATTTTACTAGTGCCAAAAGTTTCTCATACCTTTGTGCTGTCCTAGTTTTCTTGTTTACAGGGTTTAATCCTCCACCATTCCTTGAATTGTATTGGGTAATGTTTACTTTGATTTATCACTGGGTTTGGTTTGGTATATGCTAAAATGGAGTGGGGTGGAATGAACATAATGGGATGAGCAGGTTGTTCTAATGCTAAAGAGGTGTTTTTTCAATGCTGACAAATAAGCTCTATTTGAATCTTATCATCTCCCTGTTCATCCCCAGGGTTTGGCATGCATTCATGAGCAGCACTGTATGTGGCTTATTCCATGCATGAAGTAATGTCTGTTTTACATGCATATTTTACCTACTTGGATGATATTGGTGCTTATAAGAAACATAAATTTTCTTTGTAGATCTTCACATCTAGATTCACAAACACGTGGAAATCAAGAGCCTGCACAAGATATACCTGTGAGAAAGATTGGTTTACTGGCTCGGCCGTTTGGACTTGGATGGCGTGACCGAAACAAGGTTCAATTTCATTGTTTTATTGCTCCCTTAAATTCATGAATGCTTTCATCATCTACACATTGCAGTGTACAGGTAAATAGGATTATAATGTGTCTGTTTGGGAATGCCCTCAGTCATTCTGATTATTTGTTACTCTGCTTTGTTTTCTTTGTCAAATGGTGGAGTAAAAAGGAGAGTTAGTTGCCTAGCCCCTGCAGGATCTCTCTTAGATCTCTGGTGTGATACCCCCAAGAGGGTTTACCCCCGTCTGTGTATTTGTTTCAACTGTCTTTTTTTACCATGGCTAAAATGTTGCCTGGTGGAGCTAATTACCAGCATCTTTTTTTTGTGTTTTAGTGTTGTGGACCATAGTGCCTGGCCTTGTATTTATTTTCTGAGAGAGTCATCTGTTGGCTGTTTTTAACTAAAGTTGCTATTTTTTTCTCATGAAACAAAAGTTAACGTTGCTGATTCGAATTGAACCCAACAGGGGAAACCCGCTACTGTTGAGGATGCAAGTGATGATAAGCCTTCGAATGAGGTGCAGAATCCAAGTGTTGAGCAGGAAACTAATGGCATTTCAGCACACGACAAGGAATAGAGAATTGCAGATTTACTATAATGATAGGTAGATCTTGAAATCTCCTGCTTGTTGGGTTGGTAGATATTTTTTGTGTGCGAATGCAAGTTCTCAGGCAGGGTGTAGATTAGTATCTGTCTTTGTTTTTACAGCCATTGTAGAGCCCATTTCCATTAATTATTTGCTCATTAAACAATAACATTAGTTTAGAGGCGAAGAGAATGTAAGAAGAAACGTGGTATCATTAGTGAAACAATTGTATAAATCTTACATTGGTTGGCTGGCTGGCAGTAAAAAAAGTTCATTTTGGTGAAATATGAAGGAAACGTGTCAGTTGCTACAACTATGCAATATTTTTTAAAGCATTCTTGAGCTAAGCCGAAAATTCCTTGTTTACTCGAGTGTATGGCATGTTTTACTGATAAACAAACAAACTCAAAAGGTGCGCCAAATAAGCTCGCACGCCAGTTCCAAGTCATCAGATAATGTCTTATACAAGACTTTGGATCCAGATATCTTTGTTCCCTGACTTTCTTTTGTTGCTTTATTTTGTTTGTTCTTCATAAAGTATAGAGGTCCAAGCCCATGGCTATTGACAGAAAATGAATGAAGGTTGGGTAAGGGTTCAGCTTTCGTTTTAGGACAATTTCACGACTGAGGTGTTCTGACATCCAGAGGAAAGGTTAGGAGTTAGGATTCGGTTTTGTTATAGAGAAGGAACACTGGAGTTGATAAGAGTAAAAAAAAAGAGCCGGATTGCATGGGGGATTGCTTGTGTTCAAAAGAAGAGCGGGGAAACTCAAGTTATGGCAGGCGGGAGAGGCGATTCCTCCAAAAAATATGATCAGAACCTTGCTAAGTTGGATTTACATATTGTATTTTCCTGTTAGCCCGTGGCCCATATTCCAAAACCACATGTTCAAAGTGCCAGATCCAAAAGAAGTCACCCCTGAGAGATGGATCAATTCCAAAGATTTTGGGCAAATCAGGAGGATGTATGCATAAAAAAAACATAGGCAAGGAGCAATTCCAAGCAACTAGAGCAGACTTATATCAAGGCTGCACGAGTTTCTATTAAGAATGAGAATTAGATACAAGGCCCAAAGCTCAATTGGACATGAAAAATTTTTGTAAAGGAAGGGGTAGAAGACTGGGAAAAAATAATGATAATCGTAAGGCCGAAACGAACTTACAAAAAGGAGGAAGAAGAATTTTCTATTGCAGCATTTGTGTCTGGCACCGCTACACCTGGACTGGTGCAGAATTTGATCGACAAGAGCCATTGCAAACGCAGCCAACAACTGCATATCTAATCCTCTGATCTCTGAATCATGGATAGAAATTTGTTCGGGTGAATCATCCTGTGTTCCCGCGGTTTGCAGGGAGATAGCAGTCTAAAATTGGTTTCCAAGGTTTGAACCACCCTTAGACAACTGTTCCTGCTAAATCTCTACCCTACCACTTCATTGTTCCCTTCTAGTTCCAGGAGTAGAAGGGCCTGTGCGAGAGCCCTGGACTGGCTGGGTCTCTGGATCATAATTCTGGGAAGCAAGATAAGAAAGTGCTGTGACTACATCAGCTATAAGGGGTCGCATATTAGGCTGTTCTTGAACACACATTGCAGCAACAGCAAGAGCTTGATACAAGCCCCTCATTGGATAGTGGCCTTGGAGTAATGGGTCAGCCATCTGCGCAAATTTTCTCCGATCTTTAAATAACGGTCGTGCCTGCAACACGGGACGAATTAGATAGGATACACTTAAGTAGCTTCATGACAAGAACTTGTATTCTTGGTGATCAGTTCCTAACTAGCTGGTGTGACAGCAACAGCATAGCAAATCTGAAATGCAGAAATAATACTGACTAGCTAAATATGGAACACTGACTAAGTTTATTGTGTGAAGCGTATGGATCCCAGGGATAACAATTTCATCCAAATTCGATGGATATCCACCCATCTAAATGGGTAGAATTTTTATGGATAGTTGCTATTTTGAATCAGACATGGATATCTAAAATTCTTTCCATATGGATAAAGGATAGGTTATAGATATTATCAAACCCAGCCCAATATATATATATATAATGTAAAATAATTATAGTTTTTCAATTCAGTATAATATACACATACCCCAATATTAACATTATACACATGTATAATATTTATTAGATCCCCATTGCTATAAGTATATATTATTTTTTATTTTATGTTGAGTAATGCATAGTATTTGGGTAAGGAATATTGGAATGGATATCATAGAGTATAGATATTCAAATTTCTTACTTATGGATAAGGGATAAAATATGGGTAAAGAATTGGTTTTGGGTATGGGTATGGTTTAGGCCCTAAGCCTAAGGATCGGCATTCGGCAGCAGTTCTCGTCATATAATCCTGGACTCAAAAAACCAAAAAAAAAAAATAAGGAGAAGAAGAAGAAGAAGACCAAAGGTACATGGATTCATGGTTGCTGCACCACGTATTTATTTAAGTGAGGCATCTATACAGGAAGGATGAGAATATCAGTGCAGGAGGACATGGATAGCTTTCTTACCCATGCAACCAAGTTATGCTCCCCAGCGGCTCTTGAATTATCAATAGCTTTCCTCCCAGTAATAATCTCAAGGAGAACAACACCAAAGCTATAAACATCTGATTTCAGAGTAAGCTGACCTGTCATTGCATATTCAGGTGCACAATATCCATAGGTTCCCATCACTCTGGTGGATACATGAGTCTCGTCACCAACAGGACCCAATTTCGCCAAGCCAAAATCAGATAGTTTGGGATGATAACCTTCACCAAGTAAAATGTTTGAGCATTTCAAATCACGGTATATAACAGGGGGGTTAGCACTGTCATGCAAATACTCCAAGCCTTTCGCAGCACCAGCAGCTACTTTCATTCTTGTATTCCAGTCAAGTCGTTTTTTATCAGGTGGCAGGTCTGAAATATAAGCATATAAGAAGGAAAATTGCTGAAGCTTTGCTACATGAAATCTATATCAAGCCACTGCAGTGATTAAACAAGAAATGTGAATCTAGAACAGATATCTTCGCTGCAACCATGTAGTTTCTGCACCTCACCTGCCATCAATCTCATTCGACTGTTTAACAGGATATGTAATGGACAGAAAAAAACCCTAAACTTTTTTGCAGCCTAATTATCTAGAAATCAAAGATTTGGTACCATACCATGTAGATGGTCTTCCAGGGATCCTAATGGCATGTATTCATAAACCAAAAGTCTTTGATCTCCATCAGCACAATAGCCAATCAAGTTAACGAGATTTGGATGGTGGAGTAGGCTCAACATCAATACTTCAACAAGGAACTCTCTATTCCCTTGCAGCCCATTACGATCAAGTTGCTTGATAGCTACAACCTACACTATCCAAAGGACATGGTTAAGGTCTTACCACAACCCTGTTGCAAACGGTCAAAACTGAATGCATTAAAAAGAGATTAAATGCTAACAGTTAAGAGATTATTTTGAGCTAAACAAAGAACAACACAGCAGAAAAGAAGTATATTTTACTTTTACTCCAGTTAAAAGCACGCTGCTTTTGCAGGGAGTTCTTCACAAACTTTCCCTTTTGGTGAAACATGCACCTTATAATTCCCATATTTCTTTGGGCACTTTTATGCCTTCCAAAATAATGAAGACTACAAAGAAAAACTTGTCTGTAGATGTTGCTTTTATTTCCAGTTACCTTCCTGTTTGCTTTACATTATAGATAAATGTATTGGATAAAAAAGAAACCACCAGTGGAGATCAAGTATACATTAACAAGCAATGCATGCTACCTCGAATGCCTTTAATAAGCTTGCAACAATGATCTCCTAGATTAGTGGAAGGGGCAGCAGAGATTCTGCTGTAGGTTTTGACTTTCAAGATCCAGTGGCGAGGTGGAAGCGGACATAGATGAACATGTGGGGATTTGCTGGGTGATTGAGGGCCCTGTGCAATGGTTGTAATGTGAGGTTCTGGTACTTGAGTTCTGATGGTGGTGACAACAGTGGCTAGAGATTGATCACAATACAGGCAAAGTGACAGTGGGGCAGGACACTGGAGGGGTAAGGTGACCATCATGGCATGAACAAAGTAGCGACAAGGCAGAACTGTTATTCGTTCCAGGCAACAATGATCATGGCATGAGATGCAAGGCAGTTCAAAATAACATGTGAAGCTGCAACTTCAGTCTTGGCCAGGTATGGTTTGCTTTCTCTTCTAAGCAGTATCAGTGCTTGTTTCTCCTTTTTTGTTCTTTGCCCTTAGTATTTTTTTTTCCATTGCTTAAAATGCACTCTCAATGCCTTTTGTCTACTACTACTATTGTTTTTAAAACATGTTCTGAGGAACTTTCTATAAAATAACACTGGTTTTGGCAGAACTGGAAAAATTTTCTTGACTGCTAGAATCCAATAAGTTCAACCAACCTGATTGGTACTCTCCAATCTCCCTTTATATACTCTGCCAAAACCTCCTTCACCCAAAAGACAATCTGCCCTGAAGTTCTTTGTTGCATTTGCCAGTTCGCGAAATGTGAATGTATGTGCTGCAATGTATTCAGAGCCTCCATCCTTAGAAGCCTCCTTCACATCCAGTGCCATATTTGACTTTGTATTATCTGGAATGCAATCAATATGATTTTTTTTTTATTGAATGTAGAAGAGCAAGATATGGTACATACTATTACATCAGCAAACATAAAGGATTCTTGACAATTGATAACATTTCATCGCGTCATTAAGAGTTTAGAAAGAAAATGAAGAATCGCAAAAGACAAAACAGGCATTCAAGAAGGATCTGAGCTTGGATTTTCCCAGTCATACAAGACAAGAAAACGATCGAGCTCCATTACAAGTATTGCGCATTGCTTCCGTATGCAACACCAGTTATCCAACTATAACGGAACTGTAAACAGTTTCTGAACTAAGTGGATGCTGACGAATTCTTTTAAGGAAATTTGACCTCGACATTAAGATGACTTGCCTTTTATTCAAGCATGCAGGAATAAAAAAGAAAAAGAAAAAAGAAGTATACACCTGTACAACCACTGTAATGTTAATTAACCTACCTTTTACAATTAGCATGGAACAAAAGTGTGATTAACTTCTTAAAAATGAGGATTTCAAAATATAAAAAAAAAACATGGATAAGTGATTGAACCAACTCGGAAAATTACAAATCCAACAAAACTTTAATTAATACATAATTTACAATCAAGGTGGCAAAGGCAAGAGGTATTAATAAAATTCAGCTTCATTAATTACCTGATTTCTTGAATTTGACGCTACGAGCAACTGTTTAAGGTAAATCGTTGCTGAATCGATCCCGGTAGTACTAACAATCATTTTAAGCTGGTTTACACTACTTGTAATTATGGAAACTCGTCATGCCCACAAAGTCATTATCATTCGATTAGGCTTCGAAATAAACCACATTAGTCTAAACAAGAGCTAAACATGTGCCACAGAGAAACATCAATCTCAAATCTTATCCTCCGTGACCAATCCAGATCAATACATTATTCCAAACCCGTAAAAGATTGCTTCACACAATTATGCAAACGGCGTACCTTTAATCAATTCAAATCATTTTTCATGGCAACAAAAATGCATGAAAATCAGTCCAAGATTATTAACTTGATACTGGGCATATGACAAAAAAAAATAATCTAAACTTTCAAGCTTTATGGTGTCTTTCATTGAAATACCTGAAGATGACGGGATCTGATCATCAGGCTTCTTGTTACTGGCATTTTTTCTGGACTTTCCAGCACAAGAAAAGCAACCCATTTTAGTCCCTCTTTCTCTCTCACTGCAACGAGTATTACCTCGCAGAGAGAGAGGGGGGGCGGAAGCAGACCAAACACCGCTTGGGATAGAGAGAGAGTGTGCTTATGTCTTTAGTTCAGAGAGAGGGTTATTCTGGTATATATCATTTCATTCCTGTGTCTTTTTGCAGCTGCGTCCTTCTGTCTTGCCAATTTATGAATGGTAACTCAAACTTTCTATATTCTCTCAAATTCCCTCATTTTACATTTTGTTTTTAATTGAGGAAATTGACTATCATGGGTGCTATAGGGATGTGTAGCATTGATGGCTGTATCATAAATACATGATATTTTAAAATTAGACATGGAAAATTATTTATATACAATAAAGTTATATTAAAGATTCGTATAAACTGATATGTTAATGACAGGTGAAAGTGGTTACGTGTAGGTTTCAAGAATATTAGATGTTTAATAAATTATAAAATAATAGTTGCCACGTCGATTTGTTTTTTATTGAAAAAACTAAATTACTATTGGCTTGTAAACGTACTGTTAACTACTTGGGCATGGATGTAATTTTACTCATTTCTAATACCAAGCTGCACGGTGGAATGCTCATCCTTTTTTCTTTCTTTTTTTAATTTCTCACCCCCTGTGAGAAAACCACACAACCGAGTAACATGTTGTTGGTGTTTAAAACAAAACTCAAGCTTCCAGAACTGCGAGTTGCTTACAATAATTCCAACGTTGTACACCTAACCCAATGATTTCAGTGCGTTGTTGCCATGTGATTGATAAATGGTATTGTGAGCACCAGCTCGAGCGAGGAATACTTTCCCTTTAAACGGTGTCGTGCAGATAGTGTACAATACCCACCTCTTCATATGGAATTAATTCCAAGGGCAAGCAACATAGCAAGACAACTATATACTCACATGACAACTGCAGTTTTGAATCATGCTAGGATCTGAAGAGACCTATCGTAGTTTAAAGGGATTCACTGGAATGTTTCTTTCCTTTTCTTTCTTTATTTTTTTTCCCTTTGAATTCAAATTTTAAGAGTCAATAATTTATTACTTTTTCTAAATTTATTAAACTTGTATGGGAAGTTGAAATTTTTTATGGTCATCAAGGGAATAATTAATGATACGCTGTTGGTTATTTTTAGGCTTGTTTTTAAATAAAAAAATAGTTATAAATAAAAAATAATAATAAAATTCATGATTCACCGAAAATGAAAAAAATATCTTAACTTATAATTTTTTTTAAAAAAATAGGTTTAAAAATAAATTGACAAGATGCAATTATTTACTCACTCATCATCATAAATTTTCAAATTTGAAATAACTTGTCAGATCAAGTAACGAATAAAATGCAATTATTTTCAAATCTGAAATGAAAAAATAATGATGCAAAAGGCAAAAATACTCATGATATGAGCAAACACCTCAAGGATTCAACATTATCATTTGCCTTCTCGATGCTCATAACACTAGAAGATCATCCTTTGACTTGTTTGGACCAATTTATAAATATCCATAGCATACTTCTCCCGGCGCAAATCCCGTTCTTTGCCCCTTTTTAGTTTTTCCTTTATCGCTATGAGCTAAATTACTCACTTTTTTGTTTTGTTTTTGGGCCATACCTAATCCTTGCCAAAAGGAAACCAATCCCTGCCGAAAGACAAGGATGCCCCTGTCAATCGTGGTATGGATTCACAAAACTCTGGACCAAACTTGTTTTTATTATTATTAATGTAGATGTTCGAGTTAGCTTGCACGCATCTCGATTAATCACATGGGTCATGAAGTTAATGACTATGTAAACTTCTAGTGGCTTTGAAGTTTGTGAGACTCAAACTGGTGACCTCTATAAAGTTAACTCGGCCTTACTAGTTAAAACATCCCTCTCAAGGTTAACTTGTTTTTTTCAACCAAGTTAAGTTGGTAGTCTTTATAAAAAAACAGCAACCAAAATCAACTAATTTTGAATACACTGGTGACATGTGTGGAAGTGAGGTAAATTTGTTTTTTTTAAATATTAATATTTTTATATAATTTTTATAATTTTGATCTTTTAATATCAAAATAAAATAATAATTTTAATATTTTTCAAAATAAAAAATACTTGAAAATCAACATATCTATGACCTCTCTGTATTCATCTCCTCTCTTGTTTTTTCTTCTTGGATTCAGGGCTCGACTTTGAAAAAACAAAAAAAACTCCACTTCACCTGCTCTACTCCACCCGGTATGTTTCCAGGTGGAAAATAATAGCGTGGTTTTTTGAAACATCCTTTGCCAGTGGCATTTTGGCGGCAGAATCGAGGGTTTGAAAAAGCTACTTTTGCAAACCGTGTTTTAGGGGAGGATTTTTCATTAAGTTAATGAACTTGCCCGGCTGGAAAAAAAAAACATACAGATATTTGATAAATAACTAGTTTGCTTAACTATTTACATTATTTTTCCACACTAGATCCCGTTTGTTCCAGCAGCTGAGCATGTTTTTTTAAAAAATTATTTTTTCTGTATTTTTTTATTGGTTTAATATAAATATATTAATTTAATATATTTTAAAATAAAAAACATTTTTAAAAATAATTGATACAACAGTATTAAACAGTATCTAAGTTTATGAAAAACGTAAACAGTAAAAGCTGTACTTCATCGTATTATACAACATCAAAAGTGAGCCTCCGTTTCAGACATATAATCTTTGACCGATTTGTCAAATCAAATAACTGTCTTAAAATTGATTTTCTTGTTGACTTTAATGGACGTGTATTCCCATGAATTTTACCGTGAATATTGTAATTATTGAATATTTATAATACTTTTTAATAAAATAGAGAAAATAAAAAAAAAAAAGAATTTGTTTTACGAGATTGAATATGATTTTTTCTCTTCTCTTTGTATTTATAAATATTTAGTAATTATAACTTAAATACCATGAGACTTTTCATGCATTTCAAGTTACAATTTTTTAGTAGAAATTTAAGAAGAAATCACTTTTTTTTTACTTAAAATTATTTTTTATATATTCTTGTTGAAGTGTTTTGATATACTAAATATCAAAAATAAATTTTTTTAAAAATATTATATTAATATATTTTAAAATAAAAAACATTTAAAAAAATTAACGGCAACACAATGTCAATATCCAAGTTCGTGAAAAACATAAACAGTGAAAGCCGTAATTCATCGTATTAGACAACACTAAAAGTACCCCCCTTTACCCATTTGTCAAATCAAATAACTGTCTTAAAATTGATTTTCTTGTTAACTTTAATGAATGAATTTTACCGTGAATATTGTAATTATTGAATATTTATAATATTTTTTTTAATAAAATAGAGAGATAAAAAAAGAAAATAATAAAAAAGATTTTTTTTATTTCTTCATGGGATCGAATATGTTTTTTTTTTTAAATTTTCTTTTTATATTTATAAATATTTAGTAACCACAACTTAAATACCATGAGATTTTTCGTGCATTTCAAGTTACAATTTTTTAGTAGAAATCTAAGAAGAAATCACTTTTTTTATTTATTAGGGATACAATGCGAGTAATTTGTTTGGGCTCAATCAACGAGAACTTGAATTTTAATACCGTTAAGAAAATTGATATTGTTTTTGTAAAACTGATTGTTCTGAGATGATGGCATGATGATTGATCAAACGGCAGAAAACAAAGTGTCATTTATTTAAATTGGGAGGGGGCATGGGGGCTTTGTCGTTTTTAAAGTTTTGACTTTCTTTTAAAATAACGGACCCAGAGTGATAATGAGAGTGCCAGCTGGTGCCAAATGGCTCATGGCTCTAATTTGGGCACATAAAAAAATATAGCTGCAACACACAGAAAAGAAGGGCTTGTTAGTTCCACCAATAAAATTGCAAAGAGCTAACGGTCATGGAACTGGGTAGCATCATCTCAAACTGAAAACTTCCCCTTTGCTTTGACATAATGGTTTTGAGACTGCAAGCTAAAAGCTTAAATCTGATGCTGTGACTAATTGCTCCCGTTTCACAAATTTTATCATAATTTTATTTTGCTGCAGTTGACAGTTTTGAACAGGGGAATGTGCAATGAGAGGGGGAGCTCAAAGAACAAGATAAGCAATTTCCACTTCATGGCCAAGGAAAATAGTGTTGACTACTTCCATCCCGGTACTCAAACTTAAGGAGCCAAACTCGCCGTGTTTGGATCGACGCTTACCTTTTGTGAAGGCAGCAAAGATTTCTAGTTATCGGAACTGTGCAAAGGCTGCATATTTTTTCATGTGGAGAGGAGGCATGTGTCCAGTGATGAAAATTACAAGAAAAATGTGATCTTCCAAAAAGAATGATAAGAGATTTCCTTTTTTTTCCTGAATAGAATTTCCTGATTTATCTTCAGCGTCAATTTGCAACCATCGTTTTTCGTCTTGTTTGATGAGCATTTCAAAACCCAGCTCAAAACAAATAGAATTGGGAATACTTGTGATGTACAGGTTCAGTGGTTTTTTATCTTCATCTCAGAAGTCAGAACTGAAGTACTTGATCATCGTTAGAACAAAATTATGTACTGACATGTTCCTGCAGATGTCTCGCTGGGGCTTCGAAGTTCGAACTTGCCCTGAAAGAAAGTACTGTTATGATACCTTGCAGCAATAATCTTACTCGACAACGATAACTGGCAGAAAAAGAATCTTAACATAATGAGAGAAGCCAAATCTCTTCCTTCGAATTTTTATTTGCTTTTTTTTTTCTATAACTAAACTTTGATTCGGAGGTTGAACTAATAGCCTTGAGCTTGTCTAGGTTTGACAACCGTCTTGGAATTCTTGCTTAATGAATTCATGGGTTTACATAACGTGTAGGCCTCAAGGGAAAATATCCTCGGTAAAAAATATAGTTTATGGAGTGCTTTTGCGGTATCATCAATTCATCACGAGTTTTTGCCTCATTTGCAATGGTCTTCTCACCACCTTGCTAGGGTAGCCGATGATTCAGTTCCAGGAGTCACCGATAATTTGATTACGGGGCCTGTTCAAGCATTCATGGTCTACCGACCCCGAGCAATCATCACGTTGGATTCCTTGTTTATGATAACAGAAGAAACAAAGTGAGAACAGAGGCGTTATAATTAGAGAACAGAATCCATACAAGGAGAACAAATGATAACCTTTCAAGTTTCAGGCAGTCCTGTAAACTACAATACAACACAGATTGAACAGCTCATTTATTGGAGAAGGCTACCCTGTGAAGGGTTACCTTCTATCTAGTTGTAGTAGTCCGTGGCAGTAACATGTATATTAGTCCACAATCATAGAATAGTCCAACATGTCCTTCTGAACAGCTCTTTACACAGTTAATAATTTGTCTTTGATAACAGTGGTTCTGTAATTTTTCCTGCCAAGCATAATCCAACCGATCTCAAGCACAAAATTCCCAAGGCACAAGCTGGTAACAGGTCAGATTAGCTCTGTGCATCCTCATCTTTATGTTCAAATGGTACTTGTCGCACAAATTGTCCTCGGACACGGGGTCTGTGTTCTGCCAGCTTCTTCCTACTCTGGTATCGAACCTAGAAAAGATTATGTAAATACAAGGTAAACTTTAAATACTGCAATATAGAAACAACAGGTAACATCATAATAGATGCTTTATTCTTAGTTTCACAAATTTACTTAGATGACTGTTGGGATAATTAATGTTTTCAATGCTAATACTAGTAAAGAAAATGTCTGATGCTTGATAAGTCACAAGTCCTTGGTGATTGATCTTGGTGTTGGGTGTTTATCCATGCACAAAGAAGTAAATAATTGAGAGATATTTTTAGTCTTTGGATGTCTCACAAAGTTCAAATTATCCATCTTTTACTAAGATTATCTACATGCTAGGACTCTTTTCACCAAAAGTCCTTTAAGAGAAAATAAATGAGTTCTAAGCTTGTATCTAATTATGATGCAATTTCAGTTCTACCTTCTTCTCAAAGCATCTCTCCTTCCTCTTCTGGCGGAATTTGTTCAATGCAGCCTCTCTCAGTGCAAAGCAATTTTGACCGCCTCCGCTCCTGCTCCCACTTTCATCACCTGTACCAGGATTTTCGTCTTTTCCAGCTGCCCCACTATTGCTCTCCAAGTTTATTCCTCTGGGATTCAAAGCAATGCAGCTCTCATTTTGGCCATTGCTCCCATTCATACTGTAATTACCAGCATTTCCTTCCATGGGTGTGCTCAACATGTTAGATGACCCACATCGGGGACCTGCAGCTGCCATATTTTTCAAAGACAAATCATTGCGGATGGTGAGGGGCATGTTATGAACACAGTGACGATGGTGTTGCACTTGGCCTTGCTGGTTCATGCCTCTTGATTGAGCCAGAATTGTGTTAGCGATTGGAGCATCACCCTTACCCTGTATTACAGGCTGAGCATGAAGTGTCTGGTCATTCTGCACTGGCTGGAAGGCAGAAGAAGGATGGAGGCATTTAACTGTAGATTTTGGTGTTGGCTTGTCTCTGATTACCAAAGGTTTGGCGAAAGCATTATTAGTTGTAGTGCCCACATCATTGTTATTACTACTTCCATTGGAACATAGATTGCGAGGTGTGCTATTTGAGTTGGATTGAAGATTTTGCATTGATTCTGTTTTTGCTGCTTCTGAACATTTATCAAGCAGAGAACAGCTACCTACATTCCCTGTTGGAGCCTGATAAGCGGTTGAAGCAGAATTATACCTGCATAGTAATGAAGATTCAACTTTAGGATGTACCTCCATTGAAGGACCAAAGAATGGATATGGTCAGAATCCAAATTTATCCTACCTTGAGAATGCTGAAAGGTCTGAATGTCTCAACACATTTCGGTCATTGGCACTGGCCCAAGCATCTCCAGTATCTCTCAGCCTTTTCAAAACCAGTTCAAGAGAAGGCATCTCCTTGGTCTCATAGATGACCTCATTCTTTTTGTTAGAAGAGAGACTGTTTGAGATGTCTACGACTTCACTTTCAATCCGAGGATTAGTAATGTTTGTGCTGACACCCTTGAGATCATTGCCTTGGTTTCTCAATTCTGTATTGTGTTTTTCACTGTTGAGCTCCAGTTGTCCTTTCTCTAAATGCCCACTGTCCTGTTCTGATTTTATTTCACGAAATTTCTCTCCATTATTCCCTGCTATGTTGGTCAGTACCTCTTTGCTTAGATCTTTATGCTGCAAATTTGGAATTCTAGGTACTCCTATCTCCAAGTCCTTGCCCATAACAAAGTTATCTAAGAATTCATTGCAGTATTATTTCAACCAAAGGTCAAGAAAAGGAGGGAGATAGGGGGTATCAATGAATGAAAGTTCAAAAAGCCATACAGACCAAGTTCATCATCCTGCTTTCCAAACTTCTTCGTTGTAGCCAGGGGCACCCAGTTGTCACATGCCTCAGACCTTGAGTGAATAACCTGGGCGAATGTGCTATCAGGAGGATCAGCTAATTGGTCCCACGGTAACATTGGTTTGGGACTGTCAACTTCAACGGCCCTCTTTGTCCAGGAACTCTGCAAAGACAGAGTTAATATGGAATCTTTGTTACAGGATGCGGCATTCTGTTAGAAATCTGCCATGTGTTAACATTAATATGTTAAGGTACCTTTCCTAGCAAAAAGTACCTTTCCAAAAAGTACCTTTCCATACATTATCTGTCTATACACACATAAAACAGATGCTCGTCTGTGCACATGCACATTAACAAACCCACTGACAAACACAGGAAAGATACAGAATCGTGCAGTCTTTGATGAAATTGTGCTCGCTATATGGAATCTTTTTGGCCATTCTGTTTTATCTATGGTTTTTTTGTTTAACTATTTATCTAGTGCTTATGCTGACAAATAACACCATCATGTACTTTTCCAATCCCGCCATCTTAATCCCTGTACATTAGTTTATGGGCTATCCCCTTAGTTAGTTGCAAAATGCTGAGATATTAACATGATAACAAGACACTGGGAAAAGATCATAAGCCCAGCTTGTACTTGTATATATTGCACCTCAATTCTAGGGTTACTGAAGTTTGATTATGGAAAGACTGAAAATGCTGAAGTTCTTCAGCATAAGACAGGAGGCAAATTTTTTACTTGAATATTCTAACTCTTGCTTGATTGCAAATAAAAGTATTGAATATGGCTAGGTACGGCATTCCATTATATAATCGCTGACAGGTGGATTTGCAGTGGTATCTTTAATAGTTTCTAATTATTAATTCCCATTTTTAACTGGCATAAAAAAATTGTGGTCCCCAAAGTACAAGGAATACCATTATTACCCACTACTCTATTAATATCAATGTACTTTTCTTTTTTCCCTTCATAAATATCAAAGTATAAGCTTGTTCATAAAAAAAAAATACCTGGGTACCACTTCCGTTGTCACTTCCATCCCTTGCATTCAAACCAATGCTTCCAATGTCATCGTCATCATTGCTGTCAGTATCATTATCGGACTCATCAGCACCTTTTGACTTCAAGGATTTTTGAATCCGTACAGCACTCTCACTCCCGCTACCACTAGCCTGATGAATGATGAATAAAAAAAAGCAAAACAGAATTTCAAAACTTTACACTTTTCTGTGATCCTATATCACCGGAGTGGTAAATATTATGGTGAAGACAGAAAAGGCCAACAAAAATCCATACAAAGCTCCCACGATGTAAATAGTTGAAATTTGAATCCATGGTGGTGCTCCTAGCAAAATTGACATCTTCCTTTCAAGCTTGAATTTCTCAACAATTGACATGCAAATGCATCTATATATATAAATATATATGGCAGACCTGAAGTTGAGGTCCAAAAATTGGTCCAAGTTATTGTTTGTTACACAAAATGGCATAAGTTAGCAACTCACGCTGTGGCACCTCCTCCAAACATGTTGCCAAAGGATTTTAAGCTCATTTTTTCGAATAGGCTTCACTAAAAAGTCAACTGCACCCTTTGACAAACACCTAAAGACTACATTCATGGAATCATGAGATGACATCACTGCACAGAAGGTCAACAGGTGTAACAGTTAAAAGCATCAATTTGTTAAGTTGAAAGTCGTAAAACAGTGTCAGTTTCAAAAGAACAAAATAGTAGAAGCACACTCACTAATTACAGGAATATTCCTGCAAGTTTTGTGGCTCATAATGTTGCTTAAAAGGCCAATGCCTGATAAACAAGGCATAGCCACCTCAGTTAAAACAAGATCAATGTGATTTGTCAGATCTTGTAACAGCTTCCAAGCTTGTAGACCATTTGCTACAGCAGTAGCTAAAAATAAAAATACAGAGAGAGAGAGAGAGTGATTGTTAGCTTTATAAATAGGAAGAACAGAAACAAAGAGGAGAAATTTCTAGGCATTTGTTGGAGTAATTAAAGAGAGTAATTTACATTATCTGTCACTTCCCTGAGAAATTACAGCGTTTATCAAATTACCAATCATTACTTATATATTACATCTAAGAGCCATAACTAAAAAGTTACATTAAATAAATGAAGGGAAAAAAAAGAAGAGAGAGAGAGATTGACCATTGCATAATTATATTTTATCATGCATGATAACTTTACAGCACATAAATATATAAAAAATAAAGAAAAAAATCCAACTCGTCTCGAACTCTCGTATCAAACCAAGTTATAAACTACCAGATCTGTTGCCATTTAAATCCCGAAGTGAAAACCAGGTTTTTTGGAAATAGTATAAAAATCATCTTGATAGAATCAAAGGAATGATGGGGAAATGTCAGAAAAAGAACCCAACTTTCTCAAATTTTAGATCCTTAAAGGATGCCATTGAGCCTTGTGGTTCAATGGTGCCAAGTCCTCCTCCCAAAAAAAAAGCTTGGGTAACCCAAAAAAAAAGAAGATTCTTTAGGTAAAGACCTCTATCAAACTCTATGTAACCCTATCTCTAATCAGAAGCTTGAGAATCATGATTAATGAGTCCTTGAGTTGAGGTGTTTATTAATAGGTGTCAAAAAACCATCTCAACCCAATAACGTAAGCTGTTAGGTGAGGTTTCAAGATATGATTTACATTAATAGGTGTTTATTCTCTAACACACCCCCTCAAGTGAACACCCTTTGGGCTTAAAACTTGCACAGGCTCACACTATCTTATGCTTAATTTTTATCGAATAAATAGGAATGATGAGATTTGAACTCGTGACCACTTGGTTATCAAGGCTCTGATACCATGTCAAAAAACCATCTCAGCCCAATAATTTAAGCTGTTATGTGAAGTTCCAAAATATGATTTATATTATTCTCTAACAATAGGCAAAAATCTTGTTCTCCTCAAGAAGAGAGAGGCATGAATATCATTCTGAAAGAATGATCATATTAGGTGGTTGTCCTTAAACAAACACATACAAGATGGATGAGGAATGCATCTTTATTTCCCAAAGAAAGTTTGTGTTGGTTCCTTTTAGGAGAGTGAAAAGTTAGGACGAAAGGCTTCTAAAACTGCCAGTGAACTGAAAACAAGCTTGGAAGAAGCAATGAGGATGATTAGTTCAATTCTCATTGCTAGCCAATCCATGCATGCTTTGAGGTTTTTGTTCATATCTTAAGAAATTTGAAATTAGGCACCTGGATGGGACTTCTATTTTGCAAAATATGAGAAATCAAAGTACATTATGAGGGAGCGCAAGAGATGCAAATTAATCTGGATTGATTGATAACAGCTGATCTACCCCGGGGATGTGGCACGATGAGAAGAGATTGGGGAAGGAAAGAGAACAGAGATGAAAGTGGAGGAGAAAACCAGAGGAAGAAAAATAGAACAGTCAAGATAAGGAGTAACTAAATCTAAAGTCCAATCGTCAAAAAATGCGACTCCAGAAAAAATATGGACTCTCATAAGTAATCATCAAACCTAATACAGAATAGGAACTGGAACCATTACTCTTCTTTCTACTCCTCTCAAGGTGGACTTGCTTTTCTTTGAAATGGTACAGGGAGAAAGTCAGCACCACTAGAATAAGTTCCTAAACAAAGCCATTTTAACTGAAAAAATGAAAAATGAAAACCCTAATGACAAACGAGATATTATATAAATGAATAATCTTGAATATTCGAATGATCTTCAAATATTTAATAATCAGGAGTGAGAGCTAGATAGACAGTTTCTTCACAATTGCCATCACTTGCATATTTTCATGTTCTTGATTTGAAATACAAGGGATCTTCAGTTTCTTGTGCATCTCAGGGCATCACTCATCAGACTTCCTATTCTAACACACCTCAATAGAATGGAGTAGTTAAAAAAAGACACTTGACTGAAATTGCACAAAGGATTCTACAATATAAAAAGATATCATTACCGCATGCATCTTCTTTTTTTTCATATAAAGTTTAGGTCCTGATTCTCTGATCAAAGTAATGACAATACTTTCTAGCTCATGCACCATTCTCTTTACATGATATAAAGTATCTACTTTAGATCGCAGATCAAGCTAGCTCTTAAGCAAATGAGTTGACAGCATAATTTTTTACCTTCGTAGCCGCAATTTCGAAGCAACGCACTGACAACATGGCGAGTTGAATCATCATTTTCCACAAGCAGAACCTTTAGAGACCGACGAGGCAGGAACCTCTCCCAGTGAACCAAAGGCCCTTGAGACTGTTGGTGTTGGCTCTGAATAACAACCTGTGCATCGGTCAGGACCTGAAGCGATTCCATGCCCTTATCATTCACATCTTTTTCATCCTCATTAATCTGGGACTCACCTTCCTCTGAGAGCTCCTGGTCCTCACCCATGATCCCGTCCCTTATTTTCTTCTGCTCATCTTCTACAATATGATTTTGCTCCGCAAACCCGTTGTTCATTGAGAGCATTCTTATTCATTTGAACTGTTGACATTAATCAGATTCAAGGACATTAATGAGAAACACACTGGACTGAGTAGGTGAGAAAATATTCCTAATTCTGCAAGATGGATTGCAAATTACATTATCTCCGAGATGGTAACTACAGCAAACACAATAGCTCAGCAAGTCCTACACAAGATATACAAGTTACACATCAGATGTAATAAACAAAACCAGAATCCCCGAAATACAGTATGATGTGCATTGAATGCTCAAAGATGTTGATAGCTTAGCAATATCTTACACATCGGTGGCAGAGAAATTATGGAAAAAAGACAAATTAAGTTTAATGGTTTGAGTGGTGAAATCATTAAATTGAACACAAGGTTTCCAAGTATTTAGCTTGGCAAAGTTAAAACATTTTATTTTTCTACAGACACTGAATATATCAAAGATAAGATTTGAAACTCATTCTTGAAAATGAGAAGAAGAAAAAAAGGATAAAGAGTCAAAGTTTTGTTTTTCATAATTTTAAGGCAAGCAGACAAACCTGCAACATGGAACAATTATTGATGTCTCCCATCGCTCGCTCGAAATAAAAAATCAGACTATAAAAAGCAATAAAAGAATCCAAGAAATGGACATGAAATACAATTTACTTCATACAGCAATAAAACAAAGCTAGATCTTTAATTTTTTATCCACATGGCCCAATCAAAGCAAGAACAATTACTCCAGAATAATCCAACAAACTCTAATAAACCTATGTGACTTTACTTTTTTTCTCTCTGGGTTTTTATTGTGAATTCGAACCATATACAAAACATCCAAGCTAGTTTTTTGCCCCTTACTATCCAAACTTCTTGAGTCCCTGAGTTTCCATACTTCTCTTCTTCCTTCATTTCAATTTTCTCAAAAACCAAACATACTATTGTAACAGAGATCAAATCTACCAAATTCTGACCAGGTAAACAAAAAAAAAGCATGAATTCAAAAATTTACAAGAAAAGTAGTACTTCATTTCTTCGAAGCAAACCTCAATAATTCAAAACAAGCTTCTTTCTTCGGTTTTCTAAGCAACCAAGCAGACGATAAGTTAGTAAGTTCACAGGGCAGTACAATTTCAAAATTTTCACAACAAAAAAAAATGAAAATTGAAAAAAATAAATCAATTAAACTCCAGATTTTCTCGAGAAAACAATACAGTTCATTTCATTTTCCAGGAAAAATTGAGCTACAGCTCTCCAGCGTATCAAACAATAAAAGAAAATAATGATTTTACCTTTTAAAATCCATTCTCCCTCTCGGTCCAGTTATCAGAATTAAAAAATTCAAGTGTTTAAAACACATATTAGAGACTGATAAAGCGAATACATTACCTTTCTAGGGTTTCACTCACCAAATCTGAAAAGAAGAAGAAACGGCTTGACTGGTTGAGAAAAGATAAATAAAACACAGATATTGCTGGGGGCAAACACATTAGAAGAGATATATTATTATACTCCAGTTTTCTCTCTCGATGACGTGGACAAAATGAAGGCTCGCAGGCTCGCAGCCCTGCCATGTTAATACCACGTGGGAATCTGATTTCTGAGGTGGCATGAGATCAAAAGCCGCGCTGCGAGTCAACTTCTCGCGATACGGGGATCTAGGGTGATCCTTCTGTGTACATTTTTATTGGTACGCCAATTGCTGGCGTGGATAAAAATCATATACTAAAGAAATAATTGCATTGATAAAATACAGTTAAATCTCTAACAATTGATATACTGGGATCATAAAGATTTATTAATTAATCAATATGTTATTTAAACTTTAAAGTTAAATCAGGATGAAAAAATATTATTTAATTAAGAATATTAATTTATCAAGTTTCCACGTAATTAATCCTCACATGCATTTTGTTATTCGAACTTGAGAGAGTAACGTGGGGACTAATAATTACAAATTAAATAGAGTTCAATATCTGTGTTTTTCTAAGTTATATTGAACTAAATATTATAGATTTTGATGGAGATAGAGTTCCATCTATTCTGAGACCATAGCTGACTTTGTTTTAATTTTTTAAAAAAATTATATTATAATTTTAAGATTTTTTTTTAGAGTTTAATAAATGTTGTTTTTTAAAGTATTTGTTTTTTAAAATAATATTTTTTTATTTTTAAAAAATATTTCTAACATCAATATATTGAAATATAACATCGGCTGTGTATTCTATCAATTTAAATTGTTTCTACGAACAAGGCTAATAATAGAATTTAAAATAGGGATTGAGTTATTTAACCCTCGGAAGCACTAGAATTTATTTATATATATTTATATTTTGCAATCACCTGAGAGTGACTGGTGGAGAATTTGGATGAGGCTCCATTGTGGTGTAGAAATAAAAATCGAATGCGCCCGCGTATCTGGGCAGAGGAATTCATTCGCTGACATGGAGCGTTGATGACTGCGAATGGAGGGGGTGATGAGATGTTGACAGGATCTGGTAGATCATATGATGAAACGTGGCGCGGTGTGCAGCGAGTTAAAGATGTTCTTGCATTTGGGAGGACGCGAGCGTTCCGTGTTGACGGAAGTATCCTTAGTGACGGCTGATTTTTTCGAGGAGAGAGAAAAGGAGGAGGCACGCGAGCAAGAAAATATCTTCGATGACATCATCATAAAGTGTCGGGTTATCGGGTTCAGGGTTTAAGGAATATGGGGCTGGGCCGAGGTTGTAACTTGGTCTCTGAAATGTTCGCCCTGGTTTTGGAGTTGACTTAGTGGGGAGCAGCAAAATCCAGTATCACTGGACCGAAAATAATTTGCAGCGAATTAGATAGATCAGTGCGCATGCGTTACACCGCGCGCTGAGATAAATTTTTTTTTTCTGATATAAAAAAGATGTGAAGGCCATGTATGAGTTATTTGATTTAAATGAGTTTGATAGAAGTCTTAATTTAATAATATGATTAGAAAAAAAAGTATTAACAATAAATAAAACAAAAAAACTGATAATGATTTAATGCAAAAAAAAAAAAAGAGGCTCCTGTCAATACCGTGGAAATATATATTTTTAGTATTCTTGAAAAATCCTTGTGGTCTTATCGTTAACAAATAAAAAAATAAATGAGAATAGAATAATTGCATGGAAAGAAAATTTAAAAAAGTATGAATTTTAATTTCTAACAAATAAAATGTCGAGTGATAAAATTAAAAATAAAAAGAAAAAAACCCGATTCGAGTCTATACGAGCCAGCAAGACAAGTTTGCAACTTACTTATGAGATCAAAATAATTTCATATAATACAAATCGAATAATATCAAAAAGCTTGATTCTCGGGTGAATCGGGTGTTAAGGGTGTGTAAGTGAACAGAAAATAAAACTTAAGAAAAAGCAATGTAAAAAAAAAAAACATGAGTCAAATCTTATAAACTCATCAAATTCATTACTCGTAACATGAGTCAAATCTTATAAACTCATCAAATTCATTACTCGTGACATAAGCTCTAGATAAAACCATGAAAAGGAAGGTGAAAAAACAACGAATGCAAATTTTAATCAACACAATGTTGAATGATAAAATTAAAAAGAAATCAATCTATAAAAAAAACTTAAAAAGGACTGAATTCAACCTAGTCTAATCTCACAAAACCGTAACACGAGTCATAAAATCAAATTGAACCAGCCCAAAAAAACCATAAAGTCATGCTCTCAGTTAACCAAATGATGACGGGTAAATTGAAAAAAAAAGCAAAAATGGATTAAAAAAAAAGGATTGAAGAGACAGAATACCAAAACTAGTATAAAAAACAAAAGAGGGGTGATATTGAAAAAAAAATAACGATCAAATTTTATGTAAAAATCAAATGTCAAGAAATGAAATTTAAAAATAAATGAATCAAATATAATACAATCAAGAGAATAAGAATAAAAAATAATAAAATTAACAAATTACCACACTGTTTTGAACCATTACAAGGACAACATGCTTTTCAAGATCATGAAATGAGAAAAAAGGAAAAACATATTGTTGGAGCTTCACCGTGCCGTGTAGGCAATGGTAACACGCACCACAACATGATAAAAAGGGTGGCGAGACATCTAGAAAGGCATCTTGAAATGTGGTTTGCGTTGGAAGTGTGTCAATAATTTTTTTTTATCTAAAATAATACTGTATTTTAATTAAAGAATTTAAATATTCTCGAATCAATTTGCTAGTTGCTGAAAAATTCACAATAAAGGATGGAAACATCAAACACTTCATCGTATCGTTACAAAAACTTAATTTTAAGGGTAATTTTGGTATCTTATCGTGCAAAAAAATATTGAAAAGCCCCTGGCCATCAGGTTCGTTTAATTTAGCTTTTAAACATAGCTTAGTAAATTTATTGTGAAGTTAAGCAAAAAAACCTAGATACTATGTAAACCCTAAATTGATAATTTAATCCCATGAAAAATATCGTTTCACCCCTGACAAATTTATAAATTTTGCACTGGTAAAGATAAAATGGTAATTTTATTATGTGAATTTATAATAAAATACGAGAGGGTCCATGATAAAAATTCAATGAGTTTTAGTTTTTTTTTAATTAGTTAACAGGGTTGTCAACAGATCGGCTCTTGAGCATAATTCAATCAAATTATGATATAATTATGATAATTGATTAAATTACAATGAGATGAAACCAATCACCACCTCGATATGATTAAGTCATTTATTAAATAAATCAAATTAGAATCTATCTACACCCGATTCAAAATTAATATCTATATTATTTTTAATAAATATAATATATAAAAAAAACATGTAAAAAACAATACAATACCATGACGCGAGCCTCAAATTAATCATGTGAAAAAAATCCTATAAATACCTGAAAAAAATTAAACTCTAATTTATAATGTTTTGATCCAATCTAAATTTGTCTAGTTCAAGCTCGTTCCTTGCAAAACACTAAGATTTTCTTTCACGCCAGTCCAGCTGGGACTAGAGTAGCCATTTTTATTATTCTTAGCTTTGCTGTACTTCTACAACTCTAAAACTTCATCTTTAATTTTTTGACACTGGCACTAATCCAATGCCCTTGTTCACTTCTCTCGTTGGCTTTTGATTTTTTTCTCTCCCCTTCCCGAGACCGCTCAAGCTAGGACGAGGCAACGCCGCAAAGGGGAGTGAAAAACGGGATACGCTAAATGGGCCTCTTCGATTAAGCAATCCAGAGAGAAAAGTGCGGGCACAGTTTGTTTTCGGCATTGGGTCGATAGCAGAAGGGAACTTTCGTGGGTCCAAGGGCTTTTTAACGAGTATGGACCGAGGCCTTATAATCTGATTGCAAAATGAGTTTCTCACGGGGTGAAGAAAAAAAACTAAAAAACCAAAAAAATCAGAAAAAAATAACAAAAAAAATCAAACCGGTAAAAAAAACCAATTAGAATTTTTAAAAACCAACCGATTCGGTTTTATAAGCCTAAAACCAAAAAAACCAGAAAAAACCGGGCCAAACCAAAAACAAATCGAGCAAAATAGGAAAAAACCCGAGCCAAATCAGAAAAAACCAAATCAAACCGGTTTGAACCAGTTTTTGTTCTTAAATAACCAAATCAAAACCAATCAGTTTGAACCGGTTCCAGTTCAGTTTCAATTGTTTTTTTAAAAAACCGGTTTGATTATTTTTTTTAATAAATACTGAACCAAAACCAAAACCGATCGGTTTGAACCGGTTCGGTTTCAGTTTTTTTTTTTAAAACCAGTTTAGTTATTTTTTTTTATAAAAATTGAATCAAACAAAAAATTATCTCCTAGTTTCTGATAGGCAACCTATCCCCAAAGAATTTGGCATCTGGTCAACGGTGTGATAACTGAGAAAACACTCGGTTCACCGAACGAAGACAGCAAAATCTAGGCATCCAACCCAAAATGACTCTATAAAGTTTTTATCTGATTCAGAACATTTGATGTAATGGATTTTGATCCTCCTGTTGAACATTTACAATATCCTAGCACACGTTACCATGGCGATAATCTGGCTCCATCCAGCTTTATTTTTGCGTCATCCTTCCACCAGTGGTAGAAAGGAGGAAGAGACTTGGAATACCTAAACGGGAAACTAAATCATAATACTGTATATAATTCATCCTCAACATAGAAACCACCTGAACATTAACGAAAATTAAATCAGTCAAAAGAAATCCTTAAAGCCCCAGGTAGGAACATATTGGTGGCACAATTATTAACATATAAGGGGTGTTTTATAGAAATTATATCTGTAAAGAAAAGGCAAAACAATTCACATGGAAAAAAAAAACCCCGAACAGAATAGAAGCAAACATGTAGAGAACATAATTTAGGATGCTTCACGTTGACCTGAAAGGAGTGAGCCATCATATCGAGAAATACAAACTGTGAGAAGATGAGAAAAAAGCATGTCGATGGATCAGAAGCTAAGGAGTTAGGTGAGCATTTTATTTCTTAAACATTCAGAAAGTGAACAAGAGTGTTGGTGTTTTGTGTAACAAGTATATTGTAAGGACAAGGTTAACCATGGGAACTCCAACTACTTATCCGGTCTCAACACATGCAAGAAACAGCAATAGCAGGCAGCATCTCACAATAGTTAATGTAACAACAAGAAGGAAAGGTGCTCGAGTCTAAACAAAACTAGAACACAGTATTTCCGTGTCATATAGTGCTGTTTATTCAACTCCCTCTATTGTTTGCTCTTTCTGTTCAAAGAACCCTAGAAAACAAACTTCATAACCAAATGTTACAGCAAAATTGAATGGCACTGACATTTGTCCACTATCTAATCATTACAAACCAATCTATCTAACAAACAAATAACATCACCAGCAGTGCACAAGGCCTCCTTGCTCTCCAAACAATAAAATATATTGAAAATAGTTTGCGCTTGTTTATTTAATATAACTGCTAACCCCCTTTATCTAAATAATATGCATGCAGTCTCCCGCTTGCAAAGAATGACCTAACTTACCTTGAGAATATCTTACAGAACTACAGGAGTTCATGCTGCTGCAGTGCATTTATCCTCGTGGTCAAGATTCAGAGCTTCCAGCAGCTTTGGCCAGGATTCTGGAATTCCTCCAGGAAGATCAAACTCCAACAACTTCCCACGATTGCGGTAGAACTCCTCAACAGGTCGACTCTGCAGGAAAAAGACAGTTTGCAGATGGCAGGTCAGTAATTGCTGTACAAACAACAATTACAGCTGTTATGTCAAAATAATTAAAAAGAAATACTTTATGCCAGAAGTTAATGGTCCCATTATTATGAGTGTGCACTTCTCCGCCCAATATTCCAATTCCAAGACAACATTTGGATTCCTATTTACCACTTCAAAAGAAACGATAAAGGGAGGTGGAGGGAATAGAGGAAACATGCGGCATGGCATCTATGTATTGATAAGAAATTTCTCGAATTTATCTGTTGAGAATGGAAATACATTTAAAATAGAACACAATGCATTTGAAATCAAATGTACCCAACTACACTGTACATGCATCTCAGGAACACCAAACTGTGATCCCTGCCTTCTCCCACGAGGTATATCAAGATAAACCACTATTTCTTTTCCTCCTTTTTTTTTTTTTTTTTTTAATTCTCGTAAGTTTAAACCACTGCTGAGATGCAAAAAAGTACACCTTAGGATCACCTGGATTATACTGACAATGAGGACAATAACAATAAAAAACTACAAAAATATTAACTACAAGACTAGCCATAGAGTTCATGACTGTGTATATATTAATGGAAATGAAAACTCCACTTGGACACGGTACCATAGAATTCCAATAAAAATTGCTCCTGCACTCATGTCCTTCGTGTTTGTCACAGTGAAAGAACATAAAAATCATAACAGTTGCAGTCATGGAAAAAATTAATTGCTTGGATATTTAGATGATGGAAGTGTAGAAGAGAGAAGCTGCAACGAGGTGCCTTGAGGTTGTTCAGAGCAACATAAAACACGAGAGAAAGACTGGAGCGCTTTGAAGTGCAAGAGTAGACAGATGTAGGGCACTCTATAATTAAAGATGCAATGTTGTTTGAGTGCAAGTAAAGTGATTTGACTGCAGGTGAGAAACAAGGGCTAGCATGACATGTCTTCTACGAATGTAAGTCAGCCATATATTTTGAGTGGATATCAGCATGTAGACCGGGTTCATTTATTGCATGCCAGTAAAAAGTTTGTGTTCTTCTAGTGAAAACACGTGTCAACTATTTCTTACAAATTCATTTGTAATAATACGACCATTTTTTTGTGACTTCTATACAAGTGCACTGATAATCTCTCCAAAAGCAAAGCACCTAGAAAGAAATCATAATAGACATATCAAGCATCTGCATATTTTTCAGTGGTCTAAACAAGTAGACAGAAAGTTACATTTCACTTTTTTTCTGAATACACAATTAGGTATCATACAAAGGTTATAAAGCATAATCATCTGGGACAACAAACTTCAAAAGAAGATGATATCCTACATATTACACGTGGCCAGTCAACAGATGGCTTGCCATAGAACTTCACAATTATGTGCACAAGTTCATATGATGATTAGATTAAAACAATAAAACAAATAAGAAAGATGAAAGATGAGTAATACCATTTCATTGTAAATACGAAGTCGCTCCTTCACAACTTCTTTGGTATCATCAGCTCGTTGGATAAGGTTCGGTACACATTGTGGAGGAGCTGGAAGTGGAGCCATGTAAATTCCAGGCTTCCCATTCTCACCCTTGATGTCAATGGAAGCAATGTTGTAATTTCCTCCACACTGACTACAAATCCTTCTCCCAAGGCATTTTGCAAGCAGAGCTTCTTCTCGAAGCTTTAGGTTCACCACCAAGTCAATGTCTGTTACTCCCTCTAAAATTTCCTGTAGTATGAACAGAACATGAACATCAGATAGATTATATTGTCTAAAAGGGACGTGAATAAGGAAATGAAGTACTTAACATAACGAACTAACTCAAATGATGCAAATGAGAAACCTCAAAGCGCTCAACCAGCTAATCATTTACAACTAGGCTTGTTTTACCAGTTTCAATATTAATGAGAGTATATAGACAACTGCCAACAGAACTATAGAAAATAACAATTAACTCACCGCTTGTCTAATAGTTCGAGGGAAACCATCAAGAATGAAACCAGACTCACCCTTAGCTTCTCCAGCTTCAAGACGTTTCGACAATAAGCTTATAATAATCTCATCAGAAACCAATTTCCCTTGATTCACAATCTCCTTAAGCTGCAGTACAACAACAAACAGAAAACCACACCCGCACTATCAGCTCAACACAAATGCAGTCCCATCATGTGGGGCCCAACCGTGATAGTACCTGGGATTTTTCCCCATTAAGAACAAAAATATCAAACAGGTAACAGTCGATGTCACAATCTCCACAAAAACGCAGTCCTTAACAGAATCAATAAACTTAACAATGCAATTCAGTTCTGGCAAAATTAATAAAGTTACGATGCAAATTTCAACTGCAAAGATTCAGAGTTCAAGAAAAAAGTAAGAGACACGGAAATTCAATACTCCAACATTGAGTACCTGGGAGGAAAGTGTGCCAGAGGAATTGAGCTCCTCGCGGACCAGATCACCGGTGGCGATGTGAGGAATACCGAGAAGATTGGAAAGCCGGGAAGCATAGGTGCCTTTACCTACACCAGGACAGCCAAGAAACACCCATTGGACATTTCTGTCCTTAGGTTCTTGACGGAGAGGGGGGGAAATGCAAGAAAAAAAAGAAGGTACTTTGAGGTCAGTTTCGGAATTCAACGTAGTTGAGGAAAAACTTCGAGAAATACAGGAAGAGAGTGGTTTTATTGAACATGTTGTTGTTCTTGTTATGGTTTTAGGGTTTCTTAAAAGAACTGCCATGGATAGATCGGCTGTTTTTTTGGAAACAGAGAGCGAAAGGGGGCGAGTGGAAAGCAGGAGGAGGCTCTGTGTTTGATTGATGATAGGCTGGGGGCGGGGGACTTGAGGTTTTTATACTGTCCTCGAAGTGAAGAGAGAGACAGCACGTGATTTTAAAGTTGACGTTGAAATTCCGTCACGAAGGGGTTCAGGAGTGTGCTGGGATGCTTATTAGTTTTTTTTTTTTTTTAATTATTCTTTTAATCCGACTAAAATCCAATGTAGAGATTAATTTAAGTTTAGAAGATGTACACGTTGGGAGTGAGGTTATTTTTTTAAAATATTTTTTTTAATATGGTTTTAAATAGCAAGTTTTAATTATGTTACATCACATGTAAAATACCCTGAACTTGATAAATAATGTGCTCGATACACTAAGGTTGGCATTTATATAAACTAGTTAATACAAAATTATTTATTATCCATTCACAAATAATAATAAAATTTTTAAAAAATAATAAAATTTTATTTTTTTAAAAAAAACAAGAATTTCTTAAAATATCCTATCGGGTTACAAAACATATAATCAACACAAGCCCATAACGTGTCCAAGCATGCAAGAGCCAAGAAGGAGCATCTCAGGACGTACAGGTTTGAAGTTTCAAACCTTGCCAGGTTCAGAGACACACAGTTCTTCCTTCTCTAAAATTCAACTGAAATTTGCAAGCAAATCTTGTAAATGAATCTCATTGATATGAAAGGGAGAGCACAGAGTACAGTACAGAAATAGATAATTGCTCCTCTAGACATAAAATTTCAGTATTTGGAACTTGAGAGGGAAATCCACTCTGAGGGTGGCCCAGGGACAGCTTTATGCTGCTAAATTTTCTGCTATAACTTAGCAATCCACCTGGTCAACAGAGAAAGTGTTAACTTAACAAAGAAGGGGGGCAGCTCCGACAGGATACATCAATGGAGGTTTGAAATTCGGTAGTAAAGAAATATCGTGGCTTGAGAATTGAGATGAGCCCTTTTTTTTCATGTTATTTTCCATGAAAGAAGAAAAAGGCATTCTAGATGCTAATGATCATGATCATGAAAAATAGCTTGTTGAAAACAATATTGCTCTAGATTTGGTTATAATCTTAGGTCATAGGTGAGTTTTTTTTTAATCTGTTTTAAAATAAATGTACTTTAAAAAAATTTAAAATTGATATTTTTAAATAATTTTAATGTATTAATATAAAAAAAATAAAATATTTCTATAAAAAAATATTAATACATTTTTCAAACAAAAAATAATTTTTAAAAAACACTCTGCTTTGTAAACTAACAAAATTTGTTTCCCATCAAAACAACACGATCCCAGAGGTTATTTCTTTCGAATCAAGGAGGCAAGCCACGCCGCGCAAGTTTCCAAATGATTCTGCCATTATCTAGGATGCTTTCGCATCACGAATAAAAAGCTGGAATTATCCATGCTCTTATGGTGGCGAGATAAGCTCAAGGCATCTCTTAACAGGCTTGATCTTTCATCCTTGCTGATAACTTATTAAACTACGCATCAACTGAAAAATTTGTGGCAATTTATGCACAGAAGTTTTCTGGCCATCACTAATCGAGATTTCAAAATGTATTAAAAAGAAAAGACAAGAAAAACAAGACGAAAAAATCACCAAAACACCAGAACACCTCACAATATAATTAACCAAAGAAAAAAATATCAGAATTACACAAATCGCTACCCTCCTTTTGCTGATAATAAAACATTAATGGATAAAGATAAGAACACACTAAGCTACATCTGCATCATTTGAGGATGCCATTCAGCTAAATATGGTCAACCCTCCCATCATCATCACTGATGACATCCCCCGCATGCCTGCAACCAAACCCAATGCATAAGGTCACGAGTTTTTCTGGCTAATCAGTTAAAAAACACAAGCATGAGGCTACCTCGGCAAACAGAATCTTTGGTATTAGAAATACAATGACCATGTTGCTAACTTTTTCCCAAATGCAGAACTTCAGTTCATCAGGATGATGTCATAAGACCCATGTTATAAGACCTCTAATTATGCAAGATCTATTCGCAGTGTACACAACTGCTAGCTAGTTAGTTACCAATTTGGCTTACTTCAGAAAGTCTATACAAGAATGGATTGAAGGTAAACCAATCAAAATACAGTCTCAGGATTCTCGGGGTGCTACTTCCAAGATAAGTTAATTTTCAGAATGAAAAGGTACTTCATAACAATCTAATCACCCCCTTCAGCAATTTTTTAATAAATGGTGATCTATAGTTTCCCAGTTCGTTTTGTAGCGCTCCAGACGCAAATTAGTATCAAAGCACATCCAAAATACATTTTAACTAGTACATAATGGAAGAATCTCATAGAAGCAAGTATGAGAAACAAACCTCCAAGATGAAGTAAGATTCCGAGCTTTTCTGTCCAACTGAAGGTTTTCCAGGGCAGCAGAAGCTTGAATCACATCCTCAGGAAGTTCTTCACTGTCATATCTCCTACTGTAATCATCTTTCCTGTAACCAGACATGGAAGACCCTGCTCTCCTATCTGGATGATAGACGGTATCAGAAACAGGGAATGGCAAGGAAAGAAAAGGTTGAGCAAGTAATGCATATTTTAATCACTCACCAGATGCCAGGGAAGAAGCTGGTCTGGCATAAACATGAGCATAACAGAAACAATTATTAGTGTAGGGAAGAAAATATCAAGACACCATCTAAAAGAAAGGAATGGAAAGAAAAATTAAAAGTTGGAATTGGCCCAGAACCTTCCTAGTGGAGGTAAGCCACCAGCAACAGATGATGAAGAGGGTCTTCGCATTCGTATATTCCTAGACTCTACATTGGATAAGGACTCGGCCTCTGGTACTCTCCTTCCAGCACCCCTTCCTTGTGATAAATTCTATCAAAAACAAGATTTCATCTATAATCAATAGTGAATGGTTTGAGAAAATTTATCAGGAGAAAAAAACATTAACAAGCACAAGCAATATAGTCAGTTGAGTTTTGGATAAAGCTTTAAAACCTTTTATTCCAAGAAAAGATATCTCCTACAAAAAAATACATATTGTATTTAATTAAATATCAACATCCAATATAAAAGTTAACGGTGACCAACAAAAGCCTTACATTGGAATTAACTAAATAAATCCTAAATTGCCACTTAGAATGCATGTTGTATTTAATTAATATGAACATTCAGTATAAGAGTTAATGGTACCGAACAAAAGCCTTACATCACAGCCAGTGGCGGAGCCACGTGGGTGCAAGAGGGGGCAATTGCCCCCTTAATTTTTTTTTTCAAAATATTTTTATATTAAAATATTAATATAATAGCTTTACATGATTAATTTTCTTTGTTAGCTACTAATTGTTAGCTTCTTTTTTCTATATTAATTAGTTATTGAAAATATTAGTTTATAATAATTTATGGGTTTGTTGAATTAATATGTGTATGAGTAGTATTATATGCTAATGGATATGAATTGAAATGAGTTTTGATGAATTGATAAGTATTTTGCTATGAATTTCATATGAAAAATAATGGTGATGAATTTCATAGTGATTAAAAGTGAAGTACATGACAACTCAAAAAATTAGGGACATAATAGACAAATTAAAAAGAAAACATTTAATATTTATGTTTAATCCACCTGTACAAAACAACAAGTCAGCAAGAACAACATCAATTTGTGACAATCCTTTTAAGCTATGATTTTAGATGCTATGTATCATATGTTGGCATAGAATTGTTGCCAAGAACTTTCGTATTCTTTGGAAGATTTAGAAATAGATATATAAAAGTTTGTTGTATATATTAAGAAAGATATTTTTAATGAGATTAAAAATAAAATTATTATGAAGCAGTTTTAAAATATAAAATCTCGAAAAGAACAATTATAATGTAAGTTTTTTCATTTTAAAAATTCTTAAATTAATTTTGCTTGACTTGAGTTGATACATATATTTCAAATTAATTTCTTTATATAACACATGTCTGTATAATATATAATATCAAATATTTGTTAATAATTTAACCCCTCATTTAAAATTTTTTTGGCTCTGCCACTGATCACAACCACTCGGAATTAACTAAATAAATCCTTAATTTCCACCCTGCTCCATCTATGACCACAGGCTTCTCAAAATTAGTTTCATGTTATGTCATTTTTCCACATCAGCTCATTCAGATTCATTCTTCTTGTGCATTTCCTTATAGTCATCATATTCTCCAGTTAAGCTTGTGAGAACTACGGCTCAATGAGTTGAGACATTAATCTTCAACTCACATCTCTTAGGCTTTAAAACTGTCAAAAGCTTTTCTCATAAATGTTAATCTGATCATCCAAGCACACAGATGTATCCAACTTAACAAATTCATCCCGGTTACACATTCCCTTCTCCTCTCTTCCGCCTCCCAGAGTCCTTGTGGTGGGAACTTGTCCTCACTCAGTTTATTTATGTTCTTTCAATCAACAGTGAACCATGTGATAGATTGTAGTCAATAGTCTTCTCTGGAACCAAAATCTCCCCAACTAAAACTGGTCAAATAATATACTTGAAAATTAGCTCCTAAGCTTTTGCAGCGCATAATATCCAAAGATAAGAAATGAATGTCCATGACTGGACCATTAAGAACCCAACTTTAAATTCTATATGGCTGCGAAAAATTAGCAAGCTCGTTTCAGCCCCAAATTTAGACAATAAAACTACTCCACTCATCCAAGTGAGATAAGACCAAAACAAAAACCATCCATGTTAGTTCACCATATTCCCTAATATCATGCATGAAAAGGTATTACAAACTCAGGCATCAATTCCTCTTACTATGTGTGATCTGTCTAAAAAATAATCAAATATCCAAAGAGATAGCATTGCATTACATTTATAGCCAGAAGTCCAGCACCGTATTGCCAGTTTTATTTCCCCTAAGATCAGTCTTATATGTAGATATGCAGCTACAAACAAGGACAAACCTCAAATTTCAAGAATCCTTCAAGAACATCCAAAAGCAAAGGGCCGCTATCGCCATTCCTGTTCAGATCATATCCATTCTTGCTACTAAATTCATTCAACTCAGCTTTCCAAGAATCTTTTTGCTGCAATGGAAAGTAAGGATTGCTGTTTAATATTCACAAATTAAGTGCAATGAATATCATACCAAAGTTGTTAAAAAATCTTGCGAAAATACCATTGATAAATTACATGATTACCAAATTGCATTCTGGTAGATAGACTTTTAGTGTATGGTTTAGCTGCGCCCAGTCTAAGTATTCACATATCAGTGCAGTTAGCAGCCTCCCTGCATTTTTTAGAAGAAAAATCAACAGAACATACATAAACAATTATGTAAGTTTATTTTTTTCTTGCTTTACAAGAAAAAAACACGTGCACAAATGCTTAAATCACTAGAAACTTTAAACGCCACAAGCAAGCTACTTGAGGCACATTTTTTAGGATTGGGAACGTGGAGAACAGCTATTTGATATCATGTCTTATCAAAAACCAACATCCAATGAAAGACCAGCAGTCCTGTAATGTCCTCTATACTCTCACGATTCTAACAGGAAAACTTGAAGGACAGCCTAAACCAATCTAAAATAACATAAATTTTGATTCAGCACCCAAAAGCATGTCCACTCACGAAGCTTCAAAGTTTTAGTTGCCTGTGAAAGAGATTTCAAAAAAGTATTCTGGTTGGGGGGAAATTTTATTTAGTTTGTCCCCCCTGCATCAAAATTGTTATCTACCACGATAGACTGATTCGAAACATAAGTATTAGTCCATGAGAAAAATAAATTGTCAAGTCAGTTACCCCCCATTATTTAAAGCAATCCAACTTTATTTCAAGACCTTACACAGGCTCTCATAAATACAACAAAATGCTACCAAGGTACACAAACATGCTATCATGGATTACATTAATTTAAACAGAAATTACTTAAAGAAAAGGCTCAACATTTTCAAACTTGCCAGACAAAGATGGAAAAGGCTGTGAATTCAAGGAGCGACCTGATGGAGAAGCATGAAGTTGTTTAGCACGATCGTTGCAGCTACCCAATAATGCAGGAGGTAAGCCTTCATCTTTTTCAATCACCCTATCCTCCTCTTCAATTGCCTCAAAAACACTTGCCCTGAGTTCAGCCTACCAACAGAGGAGACAAGTAAGATACAGAAATTTATAAAAAGGAAACTACAAACTATATCGACAATGGCGAAACAAGACCAAGTGACCAGCCCAGTAGTGATTACTGTGCCCGGCTACATTTTCAATTTAATTTGACTCAATAAACACAATTTAGGATAAAAAACGAAAAAGAATTGCTTCATTGAACACTTCCTGGACAAAAATTTAGCATGAGACAACAGATAAAGCGCATAAAAATTTACAAAAAGGAAGAAGGAAAAGCCATCTAATTCACTGAAAAATTGAGACCTTTTGCTTCACATTAGACTACAAAAGCCTTGATCTTGCATGGAACACAAAACCCTAGCTACAAAATATAAAAATACCCGTTTCTCCTCCCATCCACTACGAGAAAAAAGAACCTAATTTCAAACAAAGAAAACAAGATCCAGAGCAAGAACAATCATCCAATTAAAGAAAATCCAATTTGTTTTACCACTGGACGAGATCCAGCCAGGAAAAAGTACCTTTGCTCTCAATTAATTATCTTGAGACAACAGAATTAAGATTTTACAATCAAAATAACCATTGTACTTTCAGTTTATTATCATTATAAAAAGGAAATTGAAGGTTTGATACCCGGATCTTAGCAAGGACGCCTTTCTTCTCTAGGGTTCGAGTGACGAGTGTTTTCAGGTCCATCATTTCTCTCGTGTAATCGTCCATTTTTTTTTAAAGAAAAAAAAAAAAAAGGAGGGCTGGTTTGTTCTTCCCTGCTCCCTGTTTCTTTTTGAAAAATTTTGATTTTTTTGAGTAGAAATGAAACACAGAGAGAGGGGAGATGGAGAGAGACCGTGGGCGTGGGGCGTGTCAAAATAATGACCGTAGTCGTAAACGTGGGGTCCAGTGGACGATGGTACTGAAGATTGGATCTGGGTCGTCCATATCAGGATCTGAGGTTAGAGTTTGTGGGTCCTACTTGTTGGTGAGGAAATTTGAATGGTTGTTTAAAAATATAAGTTATATAATCTTATAATAATTTATGTTATTATTCAATAATTTAATTGATTATCCATCCATGATTATGCTAGTTGTTGATATTATTTTAGAATTATCACTCAAGAATGCATCGCCATCTTCTAAAATAAATCATTAGTGATTAAATATTATTTTAATAAAAAAAATCTTTGTTGCTTTATAGAATTAAAATAGTAAAAAAAAACATTTTTAATTATTCTAAGCTGGTAAGTATTTAAATGTTATTCTGCTAGTGTTTTTATAATATAAAACCTTTACATATATAAAGAGTAGTTTCATGGGGGGGGGAAAAAGAAGACTAAACACATTGATAATTGATGTGTGTTTACTGTTTAGTATTGTAGTGTACAGTATCTTGAAACAAGATATTATTTTGCTTTAAAATATATTATTTTGAAAAAAGAAATTATATTAATATATTAAAATCATAAAAAATACAAATTAACAAAAATATTTTTTTAAAATACATAAAAAAAATAGAAAATACTCAACTCCTAACGATCACTCGAGACAATGTCGCGGCTTTCTGGATTGCTGGTCGAACAACCAACGATTTTCAATTTTAATGGCATTGAAATTGAATTCCCGTCCAGTCTCGAGTATCCACGAAGAATTTTAAGGTGTCATAAAAAAGTAAAAGTTGACGAATTTTACAGGAACAAATACAATGACAGGGTTTTCACGTTGTAAATTTTTTGAATCATTTATTTTATTGTTATAAAATTCGTTAAAATACACTAAATCTAAAAAGTGGAACTAAGCAGAGAAATGCTATTAACGAGAGCAATTTGACGGGGCACTAACAGAGTGGATTCATTTTTTGCAACCAGCGGCCCATGTTTCTAGTGATGGTTACAGCAATAACAAACCCTTATGGATCGATATGAAAAATCAAACAGAAAATTCTGATCACCTGAAGTATCTCCACGGCCCAAGTATGTAGATAGAATGAGCATCTCGAGCATACATCATGGCTGGTATTTAAAAGTGAAATAATAATTATGATACTGTAAGAGGTGTTCAAGTCAAGATTGATTTTTACAATATTTTTATTTAAAATAATAATTTTTTAAAAAATTATTTTTTATATCAATATATCACAATTAAAATAATATTATTTTTTAAAAAATCAGATTTTAACCAAAAAAAAAAAAAACATGTTCCACCTGCCATCTCGACAGAGCGAGTAGAATAGTCATGCAAAATCAGAAGAATTACCGAGGAGTGAAGTGTCGAAATACAAGAAGACATTTATCATTCATTAGCTTCCAAGACATTAAAGGTTTAGGTCCAGACACTGTATTGTGGTATATTGCCATCCTACACGTGCTTGGCAAAGATTGCCTCAACAATACCTTGAGCTATGGGATGGTAACATTCACGAGCTTCAGCAAACACTCTCTTGGCCAAAATCTTCTCTTCTTCGTTTCCGGGGCCTTCAACAAGACCACTGTAGAGTAGGCGGAGGAACCTCATCCTCCCAACTTCCTTCAATGTTTTCTCCACCTCACCATAGTAATCTCTGCACCTGGAGGAGATAGCCAGTTGGAGAAATGCCACTTTCACCTCATAGTCCTTGGATTCCGACAGCCTATAGCGAGCATCCAAGGCTAACACCTGCATGTTGAATTACAACGATTAGTAAAATATAAAGAGTAAAATATAAAGAGTAGCTAACTGGTCAGGTTTTAAATTTGCTATTGAATGGTCACAAGTTTGCTTCTGAATGGTCATGAGTTCGAGTTTCTTTAGAATCATTAAAGGTTTACATGGTTATTAACTTTAGGGCCCGTAATATTAGTTAAGGTGCGAGGCCTAGATAACCACGTTAATAATAATAATTAAAAAAAAATTATAACAATTAGTAAGACATGTTTGTTCCGCATGAGCGCTTGTTTGAAGCTTAGCACGCCAAGGTAAAAACCTTGACAATTGACACGTACACCAGCTCCCAAACCAGGCAAAGATGTACAAGAATTTTACAGAGATCTAAATGGTCTTTAGCATGGGTTCCCTCATAATGAGAGAGCACATGCAGACGTGGAAATACAAAGTAACTAGGAAATAAAGTTTCAAGAAGTTAAAATTACTGCAGGCGAGAAACTTTTTGCAACAAGAAGGGAGGGGGTTAGCATGGGGAAATTGATAAGAGAATCAAGTCATTACCTGTGAGGCTTCAACAGCTCTGGGCAGGTTCTTTAGGTACAGCTCCCATTCCTGCCCTTTCCAGTTAGCAACTTCATCCTCTCTCGGCATCCTCCCAAGCTTAAAATCCTTTGCAAGTGATGTAATCTTTATATACAAGTTTGAAACCGGTTCATGAGCATCTGGAGGGATGCCAGTGCCCTCAGTCCATAGCTGAAGGTCAATATCTTTCTCTATTCCGTGAACATTGGCTTTCAGGAAATCAAGAAATGTCTCTGTGTCAATTGACTTGAACTTGAACGTGGCGATATATTTCTTGAGGAACTCGTCAAAAGCAGATCTTCCAATCTAAGAATCTCAAGGGTAAAAACAGAACCAGTAAGAATATTACTGTTTGAAATATCTCCAAGTTCAAACAAGAAATAAATCAATATACCTGATGTTCAATGCGCCACAGAAACTGGAAACCCTTCTCATATGGCACTCGAGAGTACATGTCATCTGGGTCCACTCCTTCCTGATTGTTTTTTAGCTTAGTGAACTCCATGTTGTCCTTGAACCTCTCCATTTCCTCATTCAAACCTCTCCAACCAATTCCAATATTCAGAGCAGCTATATCTTCGCCTTGCACGACCTCAACAATTCTCCTCTCCGCATATGTTGTGAAACCCTAGTTTCATAATCAGAAACTTATAACTCACAAGGAGCAAAAATTGCTGAGCACGGCACAAGAATAACCATGGGCTATTGGAAGTTTAAGAGCACATAACACATGGAAATTTATCCCAAAATTAATATATCAGAACCATCTGCTAATAGTTTCCCTCATCCAACACAGAGAGTTAAAACATGTCCCTCTTGAACACTTCGACAATCATAACAAACAATCAGCATTACAAAGGAACAAAGCAATTAAACTAGCATGAATTCCTCAATGCCATATTTTATAAAAGAAAATTTATTGAACCAGTAAACAAAATCAAACAATTTTCGTAAATAAAGTCAACCACAAACAGACACTGAGAGGCAACACATTTGGTACATCAGATAAGAACAAATACAAAGGAAAATGAAATAAAATAAAACTCCATTAAGCATACAAAGAGATACTATTTGAGGCGGCCATTAAACTGATACTGAATCACGAAAAAGAAGAAGTCAAATAATCAAATCAAATGTTAAAAGCAAACACTCACTGTACCTCATTCAACCAAAAATGCTCATTATTCTTGTTAGTGATCAAATTCCCAGTCCAACTATGAGCCAACTCATGCGCCACAAGCCGTGCGCCACTCGCATCCCCTTTAATCACTGTAGGAGTCAAAAACACCATCCTTGGATTCTCCATTCCAGCATATGGAAAACTCGGTGGCAAAACCAATAAATCAAACCTCTCCCAATCATACTCACCAAACAACCTCTCCGCTTGCCTAATCATCTCTTCAGTTCCTGCAAACTCCCTCGCAGCTGCATCCAAAACCCCATCAACTGCCTCCGAATAAACCCTAGTCCTCGGCCCCACCTCTCTAAACCCCAATTCCCCAACAGCAAACGCAAACAAGTACGGCGGAATTGGCTGTTCCATTACAAACTCCTCCACAACCCTCCCTTCCTCGCACCACAACGACTTCAAATCAAATCCAAATCCAGACTCCTCATTCGTCAACACCCCATCCAAATCAGTACCAACAGGGTCATGACAGTCACAACGCCTAGCAGACATAACAGCAGAAAGCTCCCGCGGAAGATTCAACTTTGCAGAGTAACAAACATGCGCGGCAGGCGTATCCTGGCAAGGAAAAACGGAGCGCGCGTGAACAGGGTGGCATTGGGTGTAGACAAAAGGGTGAGTTTTGTTGAAAGTTTGGGGCGGAGAGAGCCATTGGAGGGCCGAAGAGGAAGGGGAGGTGGAGTAAAGGATGAGAACTGAGGAGTTGTTGTCGAGATAAACGGTAAGGAGTCGCCCTTTGATGGGGTGTTCAGAAGAGGAGAGAGTGAAAGGGAGGGGAGCTAGAGTTGCAGGGTCGAGGATTTTGTGGATGGTGAGGGAGCGAGTGTCGAGAGAGAGCGGGCCAGTGTGTGGGGTTTGGAGGGTGAGGAGAGCGGTGGCGTGGATGGTGGAGGAAGGGAAGTGGAAGTAGAGAGTGAGGGATACGTGGGTGGTTAGGGGGTGAGTTGAATCAGTGAATGAGTGAGGATCGATCATTGCGGGGTTTTTTTTGGGCCGTGAGAGGGAGGATTAGGAGGTTTTATTTTGATTCTTTTTGAGGAATCTGATTTTGGGAATGGGAAAATAACGATTTGGGGAATAATAGAAGGGAAAGAAGGGATGATCTGGTGCTGTTTGGGTACGAGCAAGGTATCCATGAAAAAGAAAAGAAGAGAATCAAGTCATCAAAACTCAAGAGTCAATACTGTTGACTATTTCCTCGAACGACATCTAATAGGGGATACGAATGACAGGTCATATGATCTGAGACCTCCCTCCCAACGACAAGCAAAAGGGACGACGCCTCCGCCCTGGGGTTCTTTCTGGGGTAAGAAAATGAACGAGACTCTCTAGATGGTCAATACAGGGCGGTGCTTCATATCGATTGGACATTTCGGGCATGGATTCAAGATCAGTCATGCACTCCGTGATCCTAGAGGCATATGGAAGGGATGCCGAGATGCAGCATGCTTATTCTGCTGTCAACAATCAACCTAGAAATGGTCCCTCCTCGTGTGTGCTTAACATGAATTCAGTGTCCGCAGGTTTACTCGAGAAAATTCGTATTGGGTCGAGAGATGCTCTTCCTATCGATTGACATCAAAATCTGGCTAACAATCATCTGGAAGATAATTTCCTTTTGCCCGAGGAAAGAAAAGGGTTTCTTCCATATCAAAGATGATGAATAAAATGGAAATAATATAAATATTGTATCGAAACACCGAAAGGGTTACTTCCATTTCTAGACTGGCATTTTTTGGATAGGTTGAACTAGGAGAGGCAAATAGAGAAACGAAGACTGATTACAGTCATTAAAAAAAAAAAAAAAGGATAAAATGACGGTGCAATCGATGAAAGCAAAGCACATAAACGATGGTAGAATTCTACCAAGTCTGAAAACAACTTGTAATGTTTGTTTCCAAGTAGAAGACCAGATGAAGGCTGCACTGAACGATTTCTTGAACAACTCTCAGACTTGAGAAACAAAGTTGTAAATTTGCAAGGTTGTCTGTGAATATTTCCTTGTCCACAAGCCACTTCAATCTAATCAAACTGTTACACATCACTTGCTTCGATTCAAAAGAGAATTGAACATGCACACTAGGATTGGCATGGAGGAGTAACTATTGACATTTCCCAGTTACTACCATGGAGAAAACCCAAGGAACGGAGAACAGATTAGAATTGCATCGCAAAAGTTATTTGACAGTGATGATGCCATGCCGGGTTCTTACAGAAGTCTCAAACTCATGGTTTTCGCAAGACAATTACTGCATGGTTTCCTTGTATCGTTTAGCAGACAAAGCCTCTTTTGATCCATGGAATATACACTCATGGCATCGCAATTTACAGAGACACAGCTATAATTCCTTGTTGCGGATGCTCAAGAAAGAAGATATGACCCTTCTTTCAAGAAACAACTGTCCCAAGAAATAAATTTACAACGCAATGGACATGTCATAGAGAAAAGATGCCCTGACTCGACTCATCAAACACAGGCATTCACTGTGTGGATCCTTATCAGGAAAATTAACTATACTGTGCTCTTCAATGCAGTTCCAACCCTTCAACAGCACACCTCTATGCATGAAAAGTGGCAGTCAATGCACGACAGGATCATGTCTGCCAGCTGTAACCACCTCATCTACTTTCTAAATTCAAAGGACTCGCATCATTAAAAGAAAAGAATTGTTGCCTTGCCTTTGTGACTCTTGTACTAGAAGACCCCTCCTAAGTCCTAACTACTACTACTACAACCAGAAGTGCCTCGTATGAAAACAATCAACATTCAGATGTCAAGTCTAATGACATATGCTCCTATAATCCCAAAGAACCAGATTCCTTAAACAGCACAAAGCAGAATTGAAGGAATACCTTATCAAGGTTAACGCATTTGTCTCAAGCACATATGCTCTTCAGGCACTTGAATGACATCTAAAAAAACCATAAATGGTATGCAACACACAGCTACATAGATTCCTTAACAAACTAGTTACTGTAGGACCTAGAGAAACACGCATGGGTATGTAGAAAGAATCCCCCAATTCGGCAGCCACGATCAAACCAGGTAGAATACACAAAGTATACTGCACACACATTTTCCCAATATACCAAGTATATTGGCACAACCATAGATTTGGCTCCAATAACCAACCAAAAATCACAACAGGGAAGCAGCATCCCAAACACACAAAAGGGGTATGAAAATCAAACTCACAACAAGAAAAACAATGCCAAAACATCCGCTAAAACAAATTCGTTAAAATAAAACCATAAGAAAATGACAGCCTTGTACTAAACTTCAAGACAATTATTAAGGTTCCAATTTTACAGATCCTACAACTTCATTCACACTTTCGTATCCAAAAATAGAACGTTTAATCATTAACTTTACTACAACAAATCAAAAACAACAAAATGGGGACCTTTCAAACAATACACTTACATCACATTACATTGCATCCACTATTGCCCACCACTCTCCTCCTCCAATTTCTGCACATAAGCCTTCAAAACCATGACAACATCCCTCGCTGGCGCCTGTAAAGTACCCACCAATCCAATAGCAGGACCCTGTAAAGCTCCCAAGATCTTAGCATAAATCTCAGCTCTAGACGGCATAGTTTCAAGTTGCTTAAAATCATCGGGCCCGTAAAACTTTCCTTCAAAGACAGCCCCGGTGAAATCATTCTCCAACTTCTTTTCCTTCTGAAAATCCCTATAAGGCTTTAAAGCTTCAGGTATCTCTTCGGTATGCACAAAAAGCCAAGCATTCATTCCTGTCATACAAGGTTTTAAAGCTTCCCATGGAGTGCCTTCAATGGCCTTATAAACCAAGGTGTTTTTAGCTACGATGAGTTTTGATGATTCAGGCAATGATCTTCTAAAGTCTTGAAATTGTTTGACTGTGAAGCCTGTGTATTTTATAGCTGCTAAGAGGTAGCAATTTTCGAGCTGGGTTTTGACTATTTCTACTGTTTCTTCCTTTTTGGTGCGGGAAATTGCGGATTTGATGGTAATGGGTCTGTGTGAAACGGAGGTTTTGTGGGTTGTGGGGAAGGAAAGGGAAAATGGGTTTGAGGGGCGAAAATGGGTTCGGGAAAGAGGGGGTTTCGAGGAGGGGAAGGAGAGGAGACCGGTGGTTTCCATGGTGGTGCTAGAAGACTAGAAGAGGAGGAGAGTGTTAGCGCGTGCTTTTGTGGCTTATCTTATCATCGTCAGTTCGTGTTTTGTGTTTTGGTGTGCACAGAGTGGATGATGGAGAAAAAACGGAGGGTGAAAATATTTAAAATAAGGGGTGACTGTATTTATTTATTTTATTTAAAAAGGCCACTTAATTTTTCATTTACTTCTAAGCTCTAGCTCCATTTTCTTTTTTAAACTCCTTGAGACCAAATCTCACTCTTATGGGGCATCAAAGTGACTAATTATATCCAAACTAATTCACAAAATTATTATTTTATTAAAACATTAAATAAGTATTATGAAAAATCATTTGGGTGACTGCTTAATTGGTTTTAATAATCAATTTGTTTTCTCGCATCGAATGTGATACCAAAATGGTTCCACACTTCCACTGCCGCATTTAAGTGGCCGCCGGCCGGCATCAGGATCACTACTCAGAGATAACTGAGTAAAATTGTGACCTACAATCCAACTAGAATAGTCTCCCCATTAGGATGGAATTGAATTTGAAGATATGGGAGAGGACTGGCCTCATGAATTGGAATTTCTGTTCAAAAAATCTAATGCGTCCGCTGTTTTTACCACAGTTAATTGTGATGTCTTGGCTAAGTTTGAGGGGAAGAGAAATTGGGTCTGCTCTCCGCATTCTTAATTTTCAATCCCAAACAAAACCAGTCACATCCAATATCCAATCCTTCAGAACAAATGCAAAGAAAATCTGGCACATCCAATATCCAGTCACCGATGTTCCATTTCTAACCCATCAGTTTAAAATATTCCACTCCTACCCATGTAGTTTCTAAAAAGTTTTAATACCACCACTGAACGTTAATAAATCTACGGGAATTTAAAGGATTGCTTGCCCTTTTAGTTCTTGGAGGTTTTACAATTTGGCCGGCCCTTTTAAATATTCCAATCACGGGGCCATACACGGTGCATGAATGTAGACTCCCTCCCCTTCTTGTGATTATCCGGTTATTGTAATTTATCTGAATTACGAAGGAAAATTTTTGAAAAATGTCAAAAACCTCGTGAGATAAACGAGATAAAAGGCAAGACTTTGTAAGCTGAAAAGGTCTATCATAAGCTAACCAAGAACATTACAAGTTAAAAAAAAAATCATGCGACAAATATATCGTTTCTCTTTGAAATGGTCATAGTATTTTCTAGATCATTCACATAGTTGCGACAGCACGCCAAGCAGAAAGCCATGGCATCAGGAATCAGATGCTGCTTTCGGCGAATCTCAGGCCTAAAACTTTTTTTTATATGTAGAAAAGAGCTTCAAAACTTTCTTTTAATGATTTCTAAAATAAAGGTTTTGAATGGATTGATTCTGAAGGAAAAATGGAGCATGTTGCGTCACAGAACGTCTATGAAATACACTCCCTTTCAAGAATATAGTCCACTGCCTCTTCAACAGTATCAATAACCTGCACAATTGAAATACAGATCAGGCAAGACAAATGTACACTAGTTCTTGAAATACAGTATCAATAACCTGGGTAATTTGTCAGTGGGGAAACGTGTGATCCCATCATGTTTATGAATATTAATTTACAGCATGCAGAAAGTTTCATCGTTTGACTTGCCAGATCTGCAGGAAACTCTGCATGGTTATGTTTCCCGCGGAAAACACCTGTCCTTGTTAGGATAGAAAACCAAGGATGTCCTGCCTGAAAGAGAAACGAAACAATTCTCTTTTATTCTCAACATGTGCATGGGGAATGCCTAAGAAATTGGTATAGAAATCTTATGTGCTCCACCAATAAAAGCTACAAGGAATAGGCAGGACAAACCTGTTGTGCACCTTTAACGTCAACTGAAGGATTGTCACCAATCATATAGAGAGTTTTGAATGACTGGAACCCAGAATCTCCAGGTTCCTTAAAATTATCACTATGATAAGATGGCTGAAGTTGCTTCAACATAGCTTCGGCATTCTTAAATACAAATGGATCAGGCTTCCCAAAACAAACATACTCCAGTGGATTATAGTGAATTCTGCAAGCAAATACCAATTAACAGACATTATATATATATATATACAACAGACATTATATATATAGTGGAAAACCCAAAAATAGTACTAGGTCTTTCTTTCATCTATCGCGAGCAACATAAGAGAAACATGTTTAGCTGGTCAATGCTAGTGGTGGTTTCTTCCTTCTTAATTTTATCAAATCAACTCCTTCAAATGTCTTATCCTGGTATTCATAGTTCTTCCTAGAATTATATAGTTCTGATTTTTCTGTGAAAACTACCAAATTTCTCTTACTAAAATAATTGCTCAACTAAGAAATACAAAACGAGCCAACAACAGCAGAAAATTCTGAAATCATGACTTAGTATGACACAAAGCTCATAGTAGCCCTATTCTGAGATCAATTTAGACATGGAAACCCCAGAGATCCATTGGCAAAACCACTAAGATTGATGCAATCCTATTTATTACAAAGTGAAATATGATGAAATTTAATTTTAAATGGCCGAAGACACTGAACTTACCTGTTGAAGACACTCTCCAGAGCAATTCTGAAAGCACCCATTCCAAGTCGATTAGAAGGAAACGCAGCCTGTATATCAAATAAGCTGATTAGGTGATATAGAATCCCATGTTTCCATAACTGAGCAGAAAAATCATTAAAGCCAATTTCCACAAGCAATTATAACTTGTAAGAGACTACTTTATAAGAAACAGTCAAGAAACAGAAGGAGAGTATTTAAGAAGATGGCACAATCACGTGCAATGTGGATTTCAAAATCAAACATACTGGTCAGATGATCCTTCAGAATAAAGGTAGCAAAACTTCTTGCTTATAAGTTTTCATTCACTTCCATTCAATTCTAAAGAAAGAGTTGTGCATTGGAGAATCCAACTTAAAGCCATTTGAAGGAACCTACAAGTTACAACCAACTGTTAATATCTAATAAGCAGGACTACCAACCTGGTATTCGAGATCATCAGCGGCAAAATATAGAGGAGGCTGGGGCTGATGCCCATTCTCCTGTCCAGGAAGACCTCCACATCTTAAAACATCACAGAGAACCTAATGTCATTCGTTAGTCAGGGCAGAGCTTTGTTAGGTACATATGGCTAAGTTATGCTAGATCCAATTAAATGAAATGCAGCGAGACAAAAAGAAAAAAAACTCCATTGAGTAAAATTTATCACATAGCACCAATTAAATAAATATAATAAACTTCCATTCATTTTCAAAATTATCAGCAGTGTTGAGAACTTTTCATGCAAGGGTTAATAAAAAACCTAGCCTGTTACTATTAACAGTACCACATTACAATTTCATGATATTTTTAGATGTCAGCAGCATTTTGATTGATGATTTCTTCTGATTCATCAGGTACACTAGTTCTCATTTCTGAACATGTAACAAATATATTGCAATACAAAAGAGTTGCTTCTCAGGTCAGCCACAAAGTTTTTTGTTTCCTGACTCAAAAATAGTACAGTTCAATATCTAATTGATGAACTGCAGACTTTGCAAAACAAAATATGGTTAAAACTGCGATTTGAAATTATATCCATACACAACACTTGGATAAACTGATGGTAAAAATGAAGTGAATTATAACATGGACAGCACTTGATAGAATTTGGAACAATCAAATTTAAAGGGAGCTAATATATGGAGCTCAAAAGATACAGTGACTGGCTTATATTACATGACCAAATGAAAAGGAGAAATACCTGAATGTCCCTGCCCCAATCTACAGGATCGCTAACAACAAATACCGCCTTAACTGTTTCAGAAGAAACATCATATCTCGGCACTGTATTCAGGGGCAGACTGCTCCTATCCAACCCCTGCTTAGTTGTCCACTTTTTGTATTGAGCCAGAGGATCAATGTTTTCAAAACAGGAAGCATACTCGTCCAAGGATACAACTTTTCTGCCATGAAGAATAAATCAGGCCATATGGAATGTGAAGAAGTCTCGAAATCTGGGAATAACAAAATGAGTGGGACATTACAGGGACCTTACTTGAAACCATACTCAGACATTACTACAGCAGGTTCTCCTTTTCCAGTGGCAACAATGAGTTGATTCTCGTATCTGAGGGGAAGCAAAAAAACAGGGGGGGGGGAGGCACAATTGACAACACCACCTTAAAAAATCAGAAAGATTTTGGATTTCATTGACACTTCAGAGATGAGAATTGTCGCAATACAGATAACAAATCTGGAAGTCAAATAAATCTACTAGGTCAATGAAACCTTTTTCCCTTGGGATGGCTCCTTTTAACTTATCTGCTCTAGCTGCATTTCCCTAGTTCATACTTTGGTTTAGTCATAAATTAAAGTGGGCAGGCAATTATATTGATTTCTAAAGTTGCAGCCAGTCCTTCCACTCCAACATGTCCTTGAGGAGATCCTATTCCACAGGAACGACACATCTCATTTATAATTTGTCAATGACAGCAATGTGCTTAATATATTAACATGGTATTGTGGTAACCAGGTTGAAGATAAAGGAGAATGGGAGGTCGATGACAACAACAGCAAAAAAAAAAAAAAAAAAAAAAACTAGGTAAGTTGCGGGAACATGTCATTTTTTGAAATTGAAGACATGTGCATTAAATAATAAAATAAAAAAACCTCAAAATCAATAAATATACATATACCTTTCCATAAAACTTTTAAAAGGTGAGTGGCCCTGTAAAACCTGTACCAGGAAAAGGAGACAGCTATGCAAAAGGTTCCACAGTCAAACAATGGTGGGCACGGATAGTAAAAAACAAATGGCAACGAGTAAATCATATAAAAATAAAATAAAATCTCAAAGCAATACCTGAGAAGGTAAAATCTTTACTCCAAGCAGTTCGCTTAACTCACTAGCTCTCCTCGATTCCGGAATGCCGCCTCCTGATAAAATATAATATCAGGAGAATATGCAATTAGTCATTTAACTGCTCTACTGTTCGCTCTAACAATCATATTTCTGCTTTGAGATTAGGATCTAAACATTGCTAAAATTCATATAAATGCAGGCAGCGGGCCATCGATGCCTACACTGTTTCATAGATTCATTACATGAGGACCATAGCAGTCATCTTCTTTTACAAAGATCTAAAATAAACTATTTTTAAGCTAGTGGATGACAACATTTTAGAAAATAATTATTGAAATAGCTCACCATTTGTCAGGAACAAAAAGGGAACGTTCAAGTTTCCTGCAGAGTAAGAGGCAGTAATCACAATTAGATGCAGCTAGCATGTATGCACGATGCGTATAAATACATGTGTTCATACAAATGCAGATCCGTATAGAGTACCAGAATCTCGGTATAATCTACGCAGAGCTTGAGGAGAGCCGCCGGTGGGATCTTTACCACGAAGAATAACGCCGTCGATATCAAAGGCGATTCCAAAAGAGGACCTGTGAATTGTAATCACCGAAATTTCCAAATTAATTTTCTCTTAATTTCCATTGTTGTTATTGTACAAACAAAAGTTTTAAGGATTGGTTGGATGAACCGTCGTTTCTGCCCTGACTGAAGCTGTGAGGAGAAGGAACGCGAGGCTTGATATTGAAACAGAAATGGCGCTGCTTTGTTTTTTATTTGGGGAAACCCAAACGCTACCGTTTTTTGGAATCTCATCTCTCTCTCTGTATCTGTCTCGCTTCCGGTACAGAGGTTAATTCTCGTTAAGAGAGGAGGCAAGGAGCCTTGTGGCTGTAATGCGTCGTGGTTTTGTGTAAACCACAAGCGCCACGAATCGTCGACAAAAAACTAAAATCGCCGCCCCGCTTTATCATTATTTTCCTTTTAATTTATTTTTTTTTATCTTGTTCAATTTTATTGCATGCTTTGGAATATTCACTGTGTGTTAAATTAGTTAAGATTTTATTTTTACTGGATGTTTTTCACTTGATTTTAAGGCATTTACATGGGAATGTGGTTTTTGGATAGGTGACGATGCCAAGCCTGTATCATGTTATTTGTTGTTCTGCTCCCTTGAGAATTGCCATCCCTTCCTCGTCAATTATGTGAGGTCTGTGCGAGTGTCAGCCTTTACTTTACTTTTTTTTTTTTTTACTGTGGTTATGCGTACATTCTGATTAATTATTCAAGGTTATAAAATTAACGATTAGATAAATTTTTAATGAAATTTTTAAAAATAAGTTGGCTTTTCTTTTTCTTTTTCTTTTTTAGCTACGGTGGTGTTAAATTGACTGAAATAGCCAGATATATTAAGATGTTGTAAGGGAATAATTTTGTCCCAGTGAAAATTGGAAAAATCCTTTCTGGAAGCAGTGGAGAGGAAATAATATGGTTGGTTTTGGGTTTGCCCGAATGAGGGTAAAGACTGCCACTACAGACATGCACTTCCTCCGGGGTATGTTTTAGAATCTCAAATGAAGGCACTCCCGGAAGAGGACGATGACAAAATCCCCATTGAAGAAGCGATTGAAAATCAGGTGATGATCATATTGGTTTTCGTTAGCTTTTACATTGTGTCCCATCTTTCTAACTATTTCAAGATATTTTTATTCTACATTCAAAAAAATACAATTTATTTTTAAAAAATTAAAATATATATAAAAATTTTTTATCACCCATTAAAAAAATAAAATTTTTATTTAGTATTTATATAATAAATTTTAATACGGTATAATAACTAACCAGGAATGGATAATCAGATTCAACACGCACGCGTGAGATTGAGCTAAACAATAGAAAAGTCTTTGATTGCCTCCTTGATTAGCATCTCTATCTTTTGAAATTAATTTTTTAACTGGTATAAAATACTACTCTTTTATTTTAAAATTTTTTTTAATGGTTTTTTAATTCTCTAATTTATTTATTGTTACATGCTAACAACAATTTATATAATTTGCTGGTATTTTTTTTTTGTTCTTGGTGTAGTTGTTTTTGTGACCTTTGTTTTAGAAAAGAAACTTGTTGAATTTTAAAAAATAACTTTTTATTGAGAGAATATTCTTAAAAACAGTATTGGTAAACTCTTTAAATTTTATTTTCTTTGTGTTATTCACCATATTTTCTTACAAAATACTTCCTGCCTGTGCTTTATAGGAAAGTTATTGGTGTTTTTTTTTTGCCGAGTTTTAACTATTGTTTACGTTCTATTTGTGAAGTGTGTGAGATTAACAACTTCAAGTCCAAGAACTCTGAAACATAGTTATTAAACCTAAATCAGTCTGACAGGTTAACTCGATAGATGGATCGAGGTAAGATAAAAACCGTTCAAGACAATAACTCCATCAATTCAGGTAAACTCAGACGCGACCGAATGTGTTTCTTTTCAATAAAGAAAACGACTTTTATGCACATCTAAAACGAAAACAGTACCCTATTTGGACTTGTGCTGTATGTGCTGATTCCATGACAAGCTAACATATATACATATATTATTATATCTTCTTGTTCCGATTTATATACAGATTGAAAGCCGGATCACGAGCAGGCACGTTAGTCAAATGGTGGAAGAATGTTTTGTTGATAAGAGGAAGAAATGTATTGTATTTTTATTGCTTACCTCGTTGATGGGCAGACGAGGATTATATATAACATATACACAGCTCTATTTGATTCGAGCAAATCCAAACCAGACCTAATATTTTTTTTTTAAGTGCGGTTTTTTATCTATATATTTTTTTATTTTTTTTAGTTATTTATTAACATTTTTTAAAGTTTATTGTATAAATACTATAAAAATATTTTATTTTTTCAACGTGGGATTTACAACCTTTTAGTGTGTGTATTCTACATTCACAAGAAAAAAGTTAAGTTTTTTCAACGTTGGGTAAAAAGCTTTTTTGTTTAAATACTTCAACTTAAAAGAATAACATAATATATTTTCAATATAGGATTTAAAACTCTTTAATATATAAACTTATGTTTATAAGAAAAAATTTGTGTCTTTTCAATGTGGGATAAAAAAAAAATTTAGTTTAAATACTTCAACTTAAAAGGATAACATAGTATTTTTTCAATTTAAGATAAAAAAATTTAAAATATTTAAATTTCATTATTTACAATATATATAGTTGATATTTACATTATTTTAAAAATTTTTCATATAAAATATTAATTTTTTTTATTTTAAATTAACCTATAAAACTTCAAATCCAGTTTTTTGATTGAGTCAATCTTTATGTTATGTTTAATAACTATGCCTCTGACCTCTGACCTCTGACCTCTGACCTCTGACCTCTTCATGCAATGGAAAAAGAAAAAAGCGGAAGAAAGAGAGGCTAGCTAGGCTGCTCAGCGAGCAGAAAGGCCAAGTATCTAGAGTTTTTTCAATTCAGGTTTTGGTGTTTAATGGTCTATGGTTTTCTTGTGTCTAGTTTCAGGCCAGTGTCAATTCAGTAGCAGGACCACGTTAACAAGGGCAGTTGTTGAAACGGAAGAGGCCCTACCTGACGGTGATGGATTCGATGAGGAGCTGGATTTGGACGAGCTGGAAGCGAGCTTGTCAAGAACATCTATTAAAATCCATGGGCCTGGTATTGAATTCAAGGCTTCATCAGAGGGGGTAGGGGAGGGGGGGAGAGAGAGGGACAGTTGATGGAAAAGTCAATATGCTACCAAGAGACAAGTGTGCGAGAGTATCAAGTCCACGTGTCAATAGAAATGATCCACGTTTAAAGTGGGGGCATTTTTCTGTTATTTTCACTTGCGACGTATCCATATTGATTGTTTTTTATTGTAGATTTTTGTTTCCCATCCACACCATCTTATGAGACCAATAGAATTGCATTAATTGATGCATGTGCTCCTCTTCCGTGATGGAAGTATTTTTATCGGGCCAGACCAGTGCTGATCTGGTTAAAAAATCAGATCTCTAGATACATTAATTGATCTAAATTAACTTGAATTAACATTTAAAAAATTAAAATTTTAATATTTTTTATAAAAAAATTAAGAAATAATCTATATAAATATAAGCTAGCCATATTATAAATAATAAAGTTTAAAAAATTATTTCAAAATATTTTTTATTCTACTTTAAAAAAATATTATACTAGTATGATATCATTTTAAGTTGAAGTATTTAAACAAAAAAGAATTTTTATTCTACAATAAAAGAACATAATTTTTTTTTATAAACATATAACATATATGTTAAAAGACTTTAAATCTCACATTGAAAAAATAATATTTTTATCGTGAACATAAAATATATACACTAAAAAGTTTTAAATTTAACATTAACTTGCCTCAACCGAGTTCTACTAGGTTGTCCGGGTCAACTAGATTTTACCATGATTTTATTCTTATTCATTCTGATTTTTTGACTTGCCTGAACTGATTCAACCACTAAATTAACTAGATTCTGCATCGATTTGCCAGTCTGGTCCGCATTTAATAACATGAAGAATTCCAATTGATTAG
>Ga0307515_10001142_pt1 | contig 60882 bp, 90 predicted proteins | sample 17_EM_MG_FD_194513 | JGI IMG/M metagenome (GOLD analysis project Ga0307515, IMG submission 194513) | Populus trichocarpa ectomycorrhiza microbial communities from riparian zone in the Pacific Northwest, United States - 17_EM | ecosystem: Host-associated > Plants > Roots > Unclassified | place... | reverse complement strand
TGTCGGTCGGTCGGTCAATCAATGCGACGCGGATGTGATGGGTTAGTAACGTGGATAGATCGATCAAGGGACGAGGCACGAGGGAGACGGAGCATAACGTAAATACAAATAGACGTCAGCGACATGAGAGCGCAATGCAAGGAAAGACCCGCGGGCCGCGAGTCGGCGCACCTTCGGGGCGGGCTTCTTAGGTTTGGGGGCAGCCGCACGAGCCGCAGCACGCGCAGCCTCGCGCTCTCTCTTGGCCTGCGCTTTGTGCATGGCGGCGACGCGAGACGTAGCCTTGCCCGCGGGGGCTTCATTCTGTGCAGTTGTGCGGTCAATCTCGTGCTACAATTACCCCCAGAGAACACAAGAATCAGACGTACCTCTTTATCTTCAGCGGCTTTGGCCAGCTTGACTTTGCCAGAAGGTCCCTTGGGAAGCTCGAACACCCCCTTTTCCTGGCCCTTGAGGATCGCGCGGTTGATGTTCGCAATAGTAAGGCTGGTCATCTCGAGGCCATAGCGGCTCTCCATAAACTCTACATCAACAGACGCGTCAGCATCTCGCTCGTGCCAAACCGATGCTGCCCCCCTTTGGCCCCCCAACCCAGTGCATGGCGGCAAGGAACGGGGGGAGGGGCAGGAAAAAGGCGGAATGAAGAGACCGTGGGGAAGCAGAAAAACGTACTCTTGATAGTGGGCCTGCTAACGCCCTCCCGACGATCCTCCTTGCTCTCCCGGATGCACTCACGGATGATCTCCTCAAAGCTGGGGTGGTCCCTGGGGCCACCGTGCGCGCCAGCCTTGCGTTTCTTCGTAGCCGATTTCTTCTCACCGTCAGCATCTTCCTCCTCAGCGTCGTCCTCGGCGTCCTTCTCCTCAGCTGCCTTCTTCTCTTTCTTCTCCTTGGCGGCGGGCGTAGTGGGGATAGCGGGGTCTTTGGGGTCTTTTACGTCCTTCGTGGCGTCCTTTTTGGCCGAAGTGCGTCCCTTGGTTGACTTGGGCTTCTCTGCAGTGACTGCTACTGGGGCAGACGGAGGGGGAGCTGGCACAGTGGCACGAGCGGGGACCGACATCGTTGGATTGGTGAATCGATTCGGGTTGGGGCGAGTGGTAGTACTCAGTGGTCGATGTCTGGAGTAGGTTGGGATCGTCAGTGTGTGTGATAGAATGGTGGCAATGAGGGGAACGTACGGGCGGGCGATATGGGAGGGGGCGAAACGCTTAAGCCGGGTCCCTCTCTTGAAGCCTTCTGCTGACCCAAACAGAGTCACGTGCCGCTATGTTTATCTCCTCGTTTCTGCCTCCTACGACGTATTGAGAGGGTAAAGACGCGTTCCATAATGCGAATATATCTTTCGATACGAGTTTACCGCGAGTCCATCGCGCATTGTCCGAGTAGTGACTTTGCCACCGAAACCCCCGCCAATTCGCCCGCCAATGACTGTGAAACACATCGTCTCTAGGCGGCCAAATACCTTTTTTTTCTATCACGGCTACATTTGGAGCATATCACTGGCGAGCGCAATCATCCCGTACGAGTCTTGAACGACCGTGTTACAGACCGATTTCCCCCTCCTTCGCTTCGATGAGAAATGTGCCATTGGCGCGTACTCGTGCCTTTTCTCCGGCAGTGACCCATCCATCTTCGAGCGGCTGTCCAACGCTGGGTACTGGATCACCCATTGTCGGTCCCCGAATGCACAGCTGCACACCCGTATCAGTGGTCGACCCTCACAACAGACGTAAGAGCTCGGAGACGTACCGTTCCTTCAGGATCTCTACCCTGTTCGACAGCACTCTCGTCAATGCTGGTGAGCTTAATTTCCACATTTGCAGTCGGAGGACCATAATGCCACATCACATGCCTGGAACTCTCGTCCTTGGGCACAATCTGTAGATCATACGGGTGGCTTGCGAAGAGTGCGCTCGTGGACAGTATGTGGATGTGGATATGCGAGACAGGAATCGACAGTGCGATCTGCAAAGGAACCTGGGCAGAGGTATCCAAGGGCCCTACAACGCAGTTGAATGTCAGTACTCCCAGAGGGAAAGGGGGAGAACACGGACCGGCAACAGCAATCTCCCTCATGGAATTCGCGAGTACTCCCAAAGCCCGCAAACGTGCGGGTTGGAATACTTGCTTGTCGAAGAATGTATCCTTAGACATGGACCCGTCAAATAGTGCCGCCTGCTTATGTTTCCATGCCAGCGGGAACAGCCAGTTCTTGCGCGCATGATTGAGAATGCTTGCAGTCAAAGACTCCATGTGCGAATTCGTCCTGCTCATTATAATTAGGCGCACCGCCGGATAACGAGTGCAGTACTGACAAGAACAGAACGGTTGGTGCTGGTTGACTGGGAATATTAAGGGCGCTGAGTACGTCTGCTTGATCCTTTGCGGTACCTGCACAATACTACATGAGCAAACGAGCACCGAGCTCAGCTGAGTGAGGCTTCCAACCGCCGCCAACGCACCATCCTCCCTCAGTGTATTTGTTGAAGAAAGCGTCGCGAAATTGGCACCAGTATACAGCGCGGTGTAAGCCACCGAACGACCGAAAGGTGTGGCGAGTCCAAAGGCCGACAGCACTGTGTCTTTTTCGTTGATTGGCTCCAAGAATGGGAAAAGGTTGACCGTGTTCGTCACACCCGCCACGAGATTCTAGATCACCAGCGTTTAGGGACAGCAGGTGGGATATAGATATAGGACGACGGACTTCGTGGTTAACCTGCACACCGTGCAATTCCTAAACCCCTCGGTGTTAGCTCGGAAATTAAAGCCGAGCAGAATACTCACTCCACCTTCCAATGAATAGAACGCGGCGCTGAGTACATCAGAGGCGTCTGAACGGCGACTCAGCAAGTTACTGGATCGTACAGAGACGGTAACACCCACCTGGTTGAGCGACCGAAGGCCCAGCACCCTCGAAAGATTCGAGATCTTCCCAAGGAACGAGCCGCGAGTGTGTCTCATTCTTCAGCCTCTCCAGCTCACCCTTCTTGTCATTAACAACCACAACTACCAAGTCGCTCAACGATTCCACCATCAGTTCGAGCACACGCTCGAGAAACGAGGCATCGACGATGATTGCGTTTGGCGGGTGGCTCTCCAGGACCTGGTTGAGTAGAACACTCGAGGTGAGGGTGATGGTGGGTACCGAAAAGTGTGCGAGTGCGAGGTCTGCGATGAGCCATTCTAGTTCACGACGCGTGGGGAATGAGCTTCTGCCGGGAACAAACGGAGCCTGATGACGAGCGGGCACAAACCTAGGCTATCGTTGAGGAGAAGGAGAACCCGAGAGCCTGCTGGCACGAGACCTGCGATTGAACACAATCCGGCCCCGACTTTTTCGACCTTTTGGTACAAGACTCTGTTGGAAATCTAGGAGCCTCGCGCGTGAACATTGGAGGGTGAATAATAGGACATGTGTTCACCTTAGTACCCCAGAGCCACCTTTCCTGAGTGCCTTGTGACGATTCTCTGCGTATGAGATCGAGTGCCGTTTTGACGCCTCGGGCCGGCGACGTTGGGAGCTGGAACGCGATGAGCAATCACAATAAATAAGTTAAGAGGTAGTACATACCGGAGAAGCGCCTAGGCCATAATTTCTGTAGATTGCTGACTCGCCTGGGTTTCGAACTTGACTAACGTGTGCCTGCCGACCGAGGAGGAGAGGATGAAGGAGTGCGCGTGGAAGGGCGAGCTTGTGGACGACATAAGCGATACCGGCTCCCACGAGCAGATAGAGCGTATAGTCGTCAGTAAGTCGTAACATCCTTCCCACTAGTGGAAGCAGAAAGGAAGCCTATCCAGTGAGCCAAACACACTTCGAAGCTTGGTCTGCCCGCCTCCCGAGTCACTTGCTCAAGGGTTCTTGCCTACATATTTCATCGCGTTCTCTCCGCGTATTTTAACACCACTAGACGTCGTCATCACTCAGTCACCCCATTACCTCTGCCAGACTCACCCAAATGGCCCCCTCAAAGAAATCCTCCGCGCCCAAGAAGTCGCCAGACCACCCACCCTATTTGCATATGATCATGGTGTGTTCCTTTTCATATACCATGTCCTCCACTTTGAACGCGCAGCACCGACGTGTCTTACTCGACAACTTTGGATGTGCGAGCCCACCAAGCGCTGACTCCCCAGCTCGATATCACGCCGCCGGCGCGCGTTGGGCAGTTCCTAGCGCATGGAGCCTGTAAGGCAGCATCTACACCTGCCGTGCATCGCAGCCTGGAGGGTTTCGCCCTTGTGGCCGGCTGCAGGCATGTCACAAGCCGCAAGCCAGGTCACATGACTTGTCGCTCATCCTGGCTCGCGTCTTTTGCGCATTACTAACCTCTGTTGCGTAGGACTGCATCATAGAAACCAAGTCTAGACGTATGGGCGTGTCTCGCCCTGCCATCAAGAAGTGCGTCGCGTTTCTCTCATTCCACTGAGAAGCACTTTACTCACATTTTGCGCTGCAGGTATATTCAAGACAAGTACAAGATAGAAGCCAGTAACTCTGTCAGCACTTATATTAGCCAGGCAATCAGTAGAGGTGTCAATATTGGCGAACTAGTGCTGCCCAAAGGAACCTCTGGCAAGGTCAAGCTCGCGCCCAGAGAACAGACCGAGAAGGAAAAGGAGGTACGGTGGCGTTCCTGTTGATCCATATGCCTCATCCTTGACGGGCGCGTAGGCGGACGCTGCAAAACAAGACCGCAAGTCGGCACAGAAGGAACCGACAGCCAAGAAAACAACGACACCGACAAGGAAGACCCCTGTGAAGCAGAGTGCTGCTGCTAAGGCTGCTACCAAGGCTACAAAGCAGACTGTCTCCGGTAACAAGGTTCGTGACGAGTTTCCATTCTCGCTGTCCCCTCACTCCCTTTCGATCTAGGTCTCTACAAGCAAGAAAACACCAGTACCCATTTCGAAGAAGGTACCCTTGCTTGATAATAGTCCCAGAGCTGTTGAACTCATGCCACAACAGGCCGAGCCCGCTACCAAAGAACAGAAGGCAAAGAAATCATCTGAGACGAAGAGAGTAACCTCGGGGAGGAAGTCTGCCATATCCAGTGCGAGCAAGAAGACCGCACTCACCACTGCCCGACGCAAGGTATCTTACTTTCACATACCTCCAGCGCTATCACGCTGCTGACGGTCGTCGTCCACAGTCCACGTCTGAGAAGGTGAAAGTTGCTGTAGCGAAGAAGTCTGCAGAAACGAAAGCAAGGAAGAGCAAGCCTTTGAGTGACAGCAACAAGCCCAAAGCCGCAACCAAGGCGCGTCTTTCGACAGCTCCAGCGAAAGATAAACCTACGAAGACCTCTTCTGCAAAAAAGAGAAGCAAACCCTCGGAAAAGGCTGCCTCTACTTCCAAGGCTGCCTCAACGTCCAAGGCTAAACCATCCACGTCGTCCTCGAAGAAATCTACCGCACCAAGTAGCACTACTAAGAAAACCTCGTCGATCAAGGAGAAGGCGGTGCCAAAGAAACCGACCACCAGCTCCGCACAGCGTGAGAAGAAACAGAAAGAGGTCAAGGAAGCGAAACAGAAGGCAATTACCAAATCCACGGCGGCTGAAAAGCAGAAAAGTAAGAGTATTAAGTCCACCACCGACGAGAAACGGAAGGGCGTCTCGAAAACGAAACCAAAGTCGGAACCTGCGCCCAAACCTAGGAAGTCGACTGGGTCCGTCAAGCGAGAGAAGAAGGAAGAGGCGAAAAAGAATGCAGTTACAAAGAGTACTGCTCCATCTCGCCGAACGAGTATGACGACAGCAAAGTCGAAAGCGGCTCCTTACTGGAAGGAGACTGGACCAAAGGCTCCCGTACCTGCCTCGAAAACTACCTCGAAGAAGGCACCGAAATCGAAACAGGATGAATTGACCAAAACACCCCGCAAGGCTCCTGCATCACCTGCAAAGACGGCTGGATCCGTCATTGTCAAGGAAGAGAGCCCTTCTTCGATTGTTCGTCTCTTGTCATTGCCGATCATGCTTTAACCCTGATATCCTCCCTCAGATCGTTGGTTTGTGAACTGATGCCTAGATACTCCGCTCGTAGTTTATTGTGGTACGCGTATTATTGGTTTGTGCTGTCGGATGTGTGTATCGGTACTGTATATCGCCACTCATCCCTGTTTTATCTTGGCTGTGCTTGAGCATGAAATGATAAGGGTCATGATTCATTGTACGAGTAATGCACGCGACTAGAGCTTGTCTCCGATAGCCCACAAATCGTCTCCCAGAAAACATTGTACCTCAACACCGACGTCCTTGTTAATCCTCTTGATATCCTCCGTCGAGAACTTGGTAATACCCATGGCAGCAGGATGCTCCTTGCCCTCTGTGAGGATGGCCACGACTGTTCCTGCTGGCAAGGCTTCCTCTGCAGGAGGAAGCCTACCGCCCTTTGAGGTGAAACCGGGACACATCATGTGAGCACCCGAAAGTAGGAATCGGATTGCTCCGCGGTCTACTTGTAGCGCAGGAACGATCGACGGAACTACGGAACGACGTAAGTCAGTCAGAGGAGGTGCAAAATAATAATAAAGGGGGTTACACTTGTGAACGAGACGGAGTGTAGGAACATAGGGACCGTCAAAGTGCTGGAAGAAGAGTGGCTGTCCATGAAGAGTGTAGATGGAGAGGTGCTCGCGGCTAGAGAGCTTTGGGTGAGTGGCAAGCGAGATCGGCGCAGAGAGGGCTGACCCTTTGACGTGCACGAGTGGTTCCTTCTTCGGCCAGATGAGTTCGAGCGTCTCCTGGTCGAGTTTCCACTGCGAGAGGAGGCCTGACCGAATCGCTCGTTGTGTGGACGACTTGAGAATGGACTGGCCAGCGATATCCGTCGATGGAGAGAACCTGAAGACGCGTCAATGTTCTAGAACTGCTGTACTAATTTTCTATATTTACTTTTTGAACATCGCAACGGAGGAACAAATCGTACTTCTCACCGTTTATTTGTTCAGTTTTGTCTTGCTTACCTTCTCCCCCTCCTCGCCAAGCGATTCGCCATAACCAATCTCATCCAGCACCCTCGCCGACCTTCCAGAGTCCTCAAAGTGTCCTGTGGTGATTGATCCAGCTACTGGTGATGGACGTACGTAGCCTGCGAGCCGGACTTCCCGCCCATTCGCTCACCCGTTCGCCGCCAACCCCGCAGGTTATTCTCGACTTTTCAAGAGAGGTCGATGTCGAGCTCATCGATCGCGTTGTCAACGCGTGTTTCTTTGGTTCTGGCCAGGAGGTCGGCGCGTCGTTTATCACTCCCTCCCCCCACCACTCATCCTCCCACCACAGCAACATGCCGCCCAGCAGACTCTAGCACAGTTTCAAGAACATCCAGATGCCTGGCAGCGTGTTCCCATGATCCTCGAGGGCTCCAACAGCTCACAAGCCAAGGTCGGTTCGCATGTCGCTTTGGCCGATCCTTCAATCGCTCACGACCGATTGTTCAACACCAAATGTACTCTCCTTACAGTATATCGGTCTTCAAATTCTCGAGAGGCTTATTCAGACGCGCTGGAAGGCGATCCCAGATGATCAACGAGCAGGTCTGTGCCCTCCGGTTTTCCAGACATACAAGATCGCGCGTTAACGGACGCGCCATTCTCGTTTCCAGGAATTCGGAATTTTGTTGTCAGTCTTACCATCAAGCTCGCATCAGACGAGACGACGCTCCGCAAAGAGAAGACGTATATCAACAAGCTGAACCTTATTCTTGTCCAAGTGCGTGCAAGCTCCAATGGTGTGCGTGCACTCGGACTGAATCAACCCCGTCTCGTAGATCCTCAAACAAGAGTGGCCTCACAATTGGCCGACGTTCATTCCTGAGATCGTCACCTCATCCAAAACGAGCATCCCGCTATGTGAAAACAACATGGTCATTCTCCGACTCTTGTCAGAAGAAATCTTCGACTTTTCGTCAGAACAATTGACCATGGCGAAAACGAAAGAGCTGAAGAACTCCATGTGTGGCGAGTTTGCGGATATCTTCCGATTGTGCTCGGAGGTCCTGGAGAAGGCACAAAAGCAGACACTCATCAAAGCAACCCTAGAGTGCTTCCTTCGCTTTTTGAATTGGATCCCCTTGGGCTACATTTTCGAGACGAACATTATCGATATGCTCTTGAACCGAGTAGGTGTATGGCCCTGGTACCATCAACCCATAGCTCATTTCCTGGTGCAAAGTTCCTTGAAGCACCTGAATTCCGAAACATTACCCTCAAATGCCTGGCAGAAATCGCCGCCTTGCCAGTGGGACCAGAATACGATGCCAAGTTCCTCGTCCTGTTTCAAATGGTCATGATCTCCATCAATCGTATGGTTCCTCCCAGCACTGGTACGTGAACTGACCGTCCTTCTGTTCGTCATTGACCCTTGCTGCAAGATATCAAGGCTGCATACGAAACATCCACAGATGCAGGACAAGAGCTCGTACTCAACATGGCCTTATTCCTCACCAACTACCTTATCGCTCACAATAAACTCATCGAGCCACAGGAGTACCGCGAACTCCTCCTGAATGCGCACGTCTACATGATCAAGATATCCCAGGTGGAAGATCGCGAGATTTTCAAGATTTGCCTAGATTATTGGTCGAAATTGGTGCAGGAACTCTATGAGGAAATTCAAAACCTTCCTATTGGCGAAAGCGGATTACTCATGGGCTTGAGCCTCGGCGGGCCTGGTGGGAACTCCCTGCTCAGTGGGTTTGTGCTGCGGAAGGATATCTATATGGAGGTCCTGTCGAACTTGCGATTGGTCATGGTCGAGCGAATGGCGAAGCCGGAGGAGGTAAGTTTGGACCAGATTCTTTGGTATACAGTGCTCACTCTCTGCAGGTACTTATTGTGGAGAACGATGAAGGCGAAATCGTGCGAGAGACCATGCGAGAAGTCGAGATTGTGGTCATCTACAAAATCATGCGAGAGCTGCTCGTATATCTCACACACTTGGACGTCGTGGATATGGAACAGATTCTTCTCGACAAGCTGAGCAAGCAGATCGATGGTAGCGAATGGTCGTGGAACAACCTCAATACTCTTTGTTGGGCTATCGGTTCAATATCTGGTGCTATGAGTGAGTCTATGTGTTATCCTCCGGAGTGTACCCCTCAAGTCCTTTTCAGATGAGGAGACGGAGAAGCGATTCTTGGTGACGGTCATCAAGGAACTCCTTGGTTTGGTGGAGATGAAGCGAGGCAAGGATAACAAGGCTGTCGTCGCGTCCAATATCATGTACATTGTTGGTCAATATCCCCGCTTCCTCAAGGCGCACTGGAAATTTCTCAAAACCGTCGTGAACAAGCTCTTCGAATTCATGCACGAAACACACGAAGGTGTGTCCATCATACTCCCTTTCAAGCATCAGGCATTAAAGTAGTTTATAGGTGTGCAGGACATGGCCTGCGATACGTTCATCAAGATCACCCAGAAGACCCGCCGACATTTCGTCATGACTCAAAATGGAGAGACAGAGCCATTTGTAGATGAAATTCTAGGGAGCCTTGAGCGGATCACGCAAGACTTGTCGCCGCACCAAGTCCACACCTTCTACGAAGCAATCGGATACATGATCTCAGCGCAACCCAACAAGCCCGCACAAGAGAAGCTCATTGCTAGGTTGATGGCCCTACCGAATGGTGCCGTATGTATTTTGTTTTGGCTATTTGTTTACTCTCTGACCCATTTTCGGCTGTGGTCAGTGGGACGCGATGATGCAGCAGGCCCAGTCGAATGCGGACGTTCTTGGGTCGCAGGACAATGTTAAGCTCCTGGCCAATGTCCTCAAAACAAACGTGGCGGCATGCACGAGCATCGGAACGTTCTTCGTGCCTCAAATCAGCCGGATATTCCTTGACATGCTGCAGCTGTACCAAGCAGTCAGCGGTATGATCAGCATGGCTGTCACAAATGAAGGTACGATCAAACACTATGATGTTTGGTCAATACTGATGATATGAACGCATAGGTATGGTGGCCCTCAAAACCCCCAGAACCCGCGGCCTGCGAACGATCAAGAAAGAGGTCCTCAAGCTGATGGACACATATATTCGGCGCGCTGAGGAAGTTGAGAGTGTCAACTCGACGTTCATTCCTCCACTACTCGAGGGGATCCTTGGCGATTATAACCGCAATGTCCCACCGGCGAGGGATGCGGAAGTTCTCAATGTGGTGACCACGATCGTATCTCGACTACAAGCGCTATTAAACCCTCAAATCGCGGCCATTCTCGACGCTGTCTTCGACTCGACGTTGAACATGATCAACCAGGACTTCACCGAATATCCAGAGCATCGGATTGGATTCTATAAGTTACTGAGGGCTATCGTTGCATATTGCATCCCGGCGTTGTTGACCTTGCCGGCCCAGCAATTCAAGCTTATCTTTGATAGTATTATCTGGGGTATCAAACATACTTCTCGTGATATTGCAGATACCTCGTTAGCGAGTACGTCCCCTCTTCTATTGTATGAAATGAACCAGGGAGGTAGCTGACTTGTCCTGCAGTCTTGACGGATATGATTGGCCACTTCCTCAACTCTGACGAAGCAATCGCGAATGCCTTCTTTGCCTCATTCTACTCCAGCCTGCTCCAAGACTTGCTGTTCGTCTTGACGGATTCTGACCATAAGAGTGGTTTCCGAAGCCAGACCACGCTCTTGGCGAAGCTTGTCCAACTCGTGGAGGGCGGCGTCCTTCAGGCACCACTATTTGATCCTGCAACTGCCACTGCGGGAATGACCAACAGTTTATACCTTAAAGAGTATATCGCCACTCTTCTCAAGACTGCATTCCCGCATCTGCAGCCGTGAGTATTCCCTATAGCATTGCAAAAATGTTTGTTGCTGATATGGACTGTTCGTAGGAAACGTATCGAGATCTTCGTGTTGCAAATGTCGAAAACGTGCGCGGATTCAAATGCGTTCAAGCAAGTCGTCCGAGACTTCCTCATCCAACTCAAAGAGTTTGAGAGCGACAATGCTGATCTGTTTGAAGAAGAGAAGGAGCTGGCTAAAGCTGCGAAGCAGGAGCAGGACATGCGAGTACCCGGCCTTGTCAAGCCCTCGCAAATCCAGGACGAAGACGAATCATGAAACCCGAACGGACCGATATACACTCTGTTCCTTTGCTCCTTCCACTCTTTTTTTGTGTGCGCCGGTGTTCGTCCACTGTGTATGTTTATCACCCCCTGTCCCAGGAGCCGTGGGGACTGTCTGTCGGTTAAGCGAAGAGATTTGATGTGCTGTGGCTGTGGTTAGTATCTACTCTAGTCGTGTTGCCTTTGCCTTTACCTTTGCCTTCGCTGGATGAGCAGTCATCTACGTATGTGTTGGTTCTGCTGCGTTGTTGTGTCTCCTGTCTCCCTTGTGCCTGTTTGGTGTACTTAGTCTGCAGTCTGATTCATTCGTGCAAACGCTGAATAAGGATAAAGGGGCGGTTGACGTTGCGAGCAGCGAGCTGCCAAATCATACGATTTACGATTTTAAGGCGATTTACGAGACACTTTCTCTTGAACCGCGCCTCGCCTCCGTTGCCTCCTCCTACTGGGATGGACTACGTCCTTTCGCTCGCAGACAACATCATTTTGGACAAGGTGTATGCGGCTCTGCTCCCCGCCCACGTTTTCTATCCTCAGCCCATCACAAATTCGACCACCTTCCCTTTCCGCTCAACCCACGCAACTCCTTGGCTCGCCCTCGTCGCTCATCTCCCTCACCCATCTCCCCAGTCATTCCTCTATGCAAGTTCTCTCCCACCCGCATACCCGACACCGGGTTTTCTCCAAACGTTCGAGTCGCCTCCTTCCACATTGTCAGCATGGCCACGGACGTACATACCAAGGCAGCTCCTCTCGTTATCCATAGTAACACTCATCGGCATCCATGTGTTGTATTTCCTCTTCGCCGGACTCTCCTATTACTTCATCTTCAACCATAAAATGATGAAGCACCCGCGATTCCTCAAGAATCAAATTAGAAAGGAGATTCTTTGCAGCCTCAAGGCATTCCCCGGAATGACATTGTTAACCTTACCATTCTTCCAAGCCGAAGTCATGGGCTACACGAAGCTCTATGACGACCCGAACAAGTACGGCTATGGTTACATCGTATTCTCTGCCTTCTTGTGAGTCGCTCAGATGAATATGCTCCCTAACGTGAAATGAAGTTACTGACAGAGCCGTTTGATCCAGCTTCCTCGTCTTCACTGACTACTGCATTTATTGGATTCACCGGTGGTTGCATCACCCTCTGATCTACAAGCGATTGCACAAGCCTCACCACAAGTGGATAAGTATGTCTCTCCCCTACTGTACGCAGAGGCTTTGGTGCTGACCCGGTCGTACCACCTTTTTGAAGTCCCCACTCCTTTCGCTTCGCATGCTTTCCACTTCTGCGACGGCTTCGCACAATCGCTTCCCTATCACATTTTTATCATGTTGTTCCCTCTACACCGGTTTATGTATCTCTGCCTCTTTGTCGCAGTCAATTTCTGGAGCATTTTCGTAAGTTGGGCCTCTCCCTGGTCTCCTCATTTCGGCTCATAACATACGGCCGATAGATCCACGATTCTGATATGATCACTGGGCACCCTCTGGAGCATATCATTAATGGACCAGCCCATCATACCCTGCACCACCTTTATTTCACGTGCAACTACGGTCAGGTTTGTCGCACTTCATTCCAAGTTCCTCTCTTCTAATTCGCTCTGACACCTACCACCTAGTACTTTACCTGGGCCGACAAGGCAGGCGGTTCGTACAAACACCCCCAGAGTGAACTGGACCCCTTATTGGAGATCGATGCACTTGAGGCAAAAGAGCGAGAGGTCAAGGTAGAAAAATCACAATAGAACCCAGTACCGACGTATGCACCTTGTGACCAGACTGCGTTGGTCGGCTGTGCGGTCTGGCCGCGCGGTAAGGAGGGGCATAAAACTAGGGACACCTTCCGGGTAACATTATTAATTGAAAGCTAAAGGGTTATCGATGTATCTTGCAAATATTATACGTCATATGTTTTCCACGGGCATAGAGGAAAGCATAGACTTCATTCCTGCCCCGTTTGTTTAAGGCTGATATGATATATCTTCGTCGCAAGAAACGCTCCAAGGCTCTTCGATTATAGCGCATACACTGAGACTACACAATTTCAAATCCCCGTTCCTGGGGCGGTTCGACGTCATGGGCTCGGCGAAGATTTGCCCTTAGTTTAGTCCTTCATCGTTATTACCCTCAGCTTGCTTGCGCTGGACTTAAAGGTATTCCCACAGCTCATCTCAATTGTACAAGGCAGAAGTCATTCAGACGTGAACAGGAGAACAGGAGAGGAGTACTGTGGCGGCTTCTGGGGACCAAACTTAGGACTACAACTGAATGGATCACAGCTTTGTTGTCAAGCTCATGGACCCTTCGTGGTCGAAGGAACTAGCTGCCGAGACGCCGGACAGTTGGGCCAAGAATCAAAGATCAAGAGGAGGCACCCGCCATTGGGTATATACATGCAATCCGAAGGTGACCTAGTCCACTCGTAGCTTGGTGCTGCGAACTTGCGGTCTAGGACCGAGCACGGGCGTAACTCGATGCCTGCTTTCCGTTCCATCGAGCGGCGTGCCACCTTCAAGACCCTCCATTTCGCTTCCCAGACTCTCCTTCCTGCTTCGCTTTATTGGCCTCGATCGTTTTCCCCTCACCCCAAAGTCGATTAGCTTAATGACTAATTCATTCAACATAATGACGACCTTGAATACCGGCAGGCGGATGGGTATGAATGGTGACGGTATAGGATAGGATGTATCGCCATTCGCTTTGGTAATCGGTGGGACTGGATTGTAAGGATGCGCTGGGACAGTCCGAGCATACATTGCCATCATAATGTACTGTGGGATTTGTATTAACAGAACGAAAGGGGGTGTTTCGAGACAAACGCACTGCAGGGAAAGTTAGTCCAAACAGGGCCGCATTTGCTAGACTATTGCCAAGTAAACATAGGGCAGTTGAAGGCATGCCAAACAGCAAAAAATAGGCCCATCGTTCTTCAAGATATCGCACTCGAGCAGATAGCGACATTCCTTGTGCCTGCCAAATGTATCTTATGGGCATGAATGACTGGTCGGAAGGAGCAAGGAAAAAAGATCTTACTCAAAACAATAGAAGCTGGGAGTATGGTCAAACAATGTCTGAGAAAATGGTTATGAGGCAACACACCTATCCACCCAACAAACGAACAGGAATGCCAATGGCTTCCCAATAACTGGGACATACGCCAACGCATATGAGAGAACCATAGAGGTACCAATAAGTATAATACGATATGCGGATGATGCTATTGAGTGAAGCAGCCTGGAGTACGTTCATAAGACGCTTTCGGTAGCCTAGGGACTGCACATACCCAGAGTATGTCGTAGGACCTGCGACATGTTGCCTTTCGAACCTCATGCCATAAGCTTGTCGTCCAATAAGGGCGCACCATCCACTCTGGGTCGCCGTTGAGCTTGTTTCTGAACATAAGGAAAGGCCCATACGTTTAAATATAGAGACACCCCCACGACCGGGAATAACCATAGCAGTTGGTAGGTTGAGTACGTGTTCGTCAAAGAGTCTGGACTGCGTCGCTTATGAAGAAGAGGGAGGATAACCCAATCAAAGGTGTATATCGAGACCAGGGAGAGGGAGTTGAGGACGAGGGATTTGACAACTGAAGTGTATATTAATTGTCAGAGAAAGCAACTCGATGATGGAACGTCATACCGTTGGCTCGTATTTCCTGGTCACTTGGTTGGGGGCAGAAATTTCAGTCCACGACAAAAGAGACGAGGTTGGCAGATATGAACATAGCTATACTTACGATGTTACCATTTGAATAACGTGGTCCCATCGAAACGCGTCCTTCAGCCCTGCATAAGCATACCGCAACTGCAGAAGGGCAGTCTCCTGCAACGACAGAAAGTCTGGGTAGGCTGGTGGTCCTCTACTGGACAACAATGGTACAGAGGCCTCAGATGGTTGGTACTGGGGGGATCCAGTGTGTACATTCGGCGGCGGTGGATACGTAGCCGACGACAGCTGGCTAGTAGACGTCAGAGCCGCATTTGAAACAGTACCCCTCGTAGGGGACGCGTATCTTCTGGCAGACGCCGGCGCCGCTGCACGTGGAACCAATCGCGGTTCACCCACGCCAGAGACGACGCTCTCTGGCCCTTTGACGGAACTTTGGCTTGCTCTGGTACCATCAATGGATCCAGAGGTGTCATGTACACGTCGTACTTGACGCCTTGCAGACGTTTGCGAGGTCATGGTTTGGTACAACTCATGCAAGGCTCAGGCACGAAGTCGGCTGACCATGAGAAAGATGAAGAGTATAAAGTAGCGGATTGTAAAGATACATGTATAATAATACAGGAATTTTAAGAGTTCAGTCGCTCGTGCAAGTTCGTAGCTGCCTCGACAAGGCCTGGAAGCTCGACAGACCCAGGGAACACCTGAATCTTCGCGAGTTGTTGTATGCTCTTTTTTACAATATTCTCCTGTGCTAGATTCAGTCTCCAACAGGTTCACGGAAGGAGAAATAATTGACCTGTCGTAAAAAATCGAAGATATCATCTTGAATGGTGCGTATGATTTCCACAATCGCACGGCAGTCGATTATGGCTTGGTTCTAAATCCAAAGGTTAGTATTCAAACAATACCGCGCATAAGAATGTACCCACGTCCAGAGAGGACGAAAGGACGTTGTCAAAGACTGCCTTTGCAATTTTGACAAGGGCGTTCGCCTTGGAGGTCCATAGCTGTTTCTCTGTGGTGTCTTCGGTGACCTCTGATGCCTTAAGAATCTCCAAGTCGAACCTCGCTTTTGCCATTTGAACTCGAAAGGAGATATTGGCGGGCGAAAACGACTTCTTGAGATCCTCTAGGGTTGGCCTGGAGCGCTTTTTAGCCTCTCCGTTCTCGTTTCTCCCTCCGGAAACATGGCCATTGGACTTCTCCTTGGGTACGGTTGGAGTTGGACGCGCCTTTAGGATCATGTCGAGGTCGCTGGTGTCACTCTCCAGAGCACTATGCTTGCGCTTGAGAAGAGGCGGGGTTGCATTCCGTAACGTGGGTTCGGGCTGAAAGGGGGGGAGCATGGCCTTTGGGGGATTTCGGAAAACCAAATGAGAGCGGTCAATACCCGAAAGGTTTTGAACGAGCTCTACATCAAAGGCAGCTGCCATCTTTTCAAGCTCCGATTCTCGAAGGCCTGGACGCGGACGGAGGCGTCCCTCTTGTTGCCAAAGCCGAAACTGCACCATTAGTCCAGTATCATACGTGAGAGAGAGCAGGGCCTCAGGGTTTTCTTCGACCATTGTGTAAGGTGAATGAGGTTCCTCGCCTCCGATTTCCGTATAATACTCGAGAATTGTTCGGTAGACGGAACTGAAAATCCGTCAGTCACAATATCTGTGAGCAAATAGTAATGTAGTTACTCCACATCGCCGAGAGAAGGGAGGTCGTTGAAGGGTATAGGAGATTCCGCTTCTTGGCAATTTCCTACAACCGTCTCCAGTATCTTGTCCAGAGCTTGCATCAGCACACTAACTACCCAAATGAGCGTGGGAAAATCAAACGCTATAGAAGCGTCAGTAACATAAGCTTGAAGCTAGGAATGAAAACCTACTTGGTGATCGTGCCTGCTCAGCTCCATAGTCGAATTCCACGAGCCACCAGTTTACGAAGGCATTGACGACTTCCCTCAGGGGCAGTCGTGGGGCTATGCCTTCCAAATCTAGCGTAAGGGCATCAACCTCGCTGGCGAAATCGCTCTCCGCAGTTGCAAGGGCAGGCCCAGACTGCAAAATGAATGCTCTACGGTCGACGACGAAGCCATGCAGAACTTTATCCAGCTAGTATAATCACATATCAGCTCTTATTCCGTAGGGATTGAACAATCCCACCTACCTCCCCCACCCACCACTCTGGGACACCCTCATCACTCGCCATGATAATCAAAAATGCAGGGAGGAACGGGTTATCCTCCGGAATCATATCGATCAACTCCTTTGCTCTATCCAGGGTTCCCTTCCACATCCCAGGCACGCACTGGAGGATCAAAAGTCCCGGTTGGGGTTCCTCTTCTTGCTCCGTCATGTCGATACGCTTTCCGAGCTTGACTTTGACCAAATCCGAGGTCTGGTGGGTGTCGACCAACTTGGTTCTGAACCATTGGGTTGCGCTACCCCCGTCTGGGGTAAAAGAGATCCAAACTTGCCAGTCCTGAGGTATATCGTGCCCTTGTATCCGTTTCCTGGCAATTTGTGCAATGGTTCTCATGAATGTTCCTGGTTGCCAGATTCTTCTTCGCTTTGCTTCCTCCTGCATACATAAAGTAAATAACGCTATGATTGAGCGCGCATGAAGCGATATGCTTACCATTAAATGCGGGACCAATGGATTGGACATGTCTCCATCAACGTACGACCACCATTTACGTTTTCGTCCAAGTAACGAATGCCGCAAACCAGCTGTATCACTCTCTCCGTCATACCGTCCAAGGGACATGTTCAATGCGGTATCCTTGGCGGCCAGGCGTTGTTGTTCTTCACTCTGACGTCGCAACTCCTCCTTTTGCTCTCCCTCAAGCTTCAACCTGTAAGCGGAGGTCCAGGTACGAAGAAAACGATACCGAAGGTTCATCTCATAATGCTGGTCTGCGATGATATCCGAACGGATGTAAAGAGGCGCTTGGGGTAGAGGTGGAGGTGGGGGCGGAGGTGTGGATACAGGCGGAGATGGAAGGACTGGAGGGGCGATGGATCGCGCGGGCACTGGTGTCGGGGGCGGGGCAATGGGAACACTGACGGGTACAGGTGCAGGCGCCGACGTTAGGATTGAAGGGGAAGCCGGAATTGAAGACATGGTAGCTGGTACAGAGACGGGTGCTAGGTTAAAGGGCACAGTCAGGCCCGAATGCACCATCGAAGGACCAGCAATCGGTCCTTGAGCAAGCACCGGTTGGACGGTTGTGGTGGTAGCCGCAGCAGTTGCACTCGCGTTTTGTGCAACCTGTGGTGATTGCGGTACAGACGCCGCCGACATGATGGTACTGGGCCGAGCCAAAGCAGGGAGATGTTGTATTGGAGTGGGATCGACGACAGGGACTGGAGGTACAAGTTGAGTCATTGTAGGGGCAGTAGCATTGGCTGGAACAGATTGCGCGAATTCTGTGGGCACACTGGGCCAACCGAAACTTGGAGTGAGGCTTTGGCTCGGAGCCGGTACAGAGGCAGCAGCTGAGAAGGTGGAACCAGTAACGGTTTGTCGCGGAGGGTCTGGAGCCGGTGGCCAAGTAAAAAGTGGTGGTTTGACGGTGGAAGGTGGAGCGAGCACACCCGGGGCGTTTGAAGACACGGGCATAGACCCGAGTACGGGAGCTGTTATGGGAGCAGATGAAGGGGCTGCATGGAATGCAGTAGCATTTGTCGGGAACGACCAAATGGACTCCGCAGGCGAAGGGGATGCCTCTCCACCTGAAGCAGTCTTCTTTGCGGCAAGCGCTGCTGCTGCTGCACCAAACCCCTTCCATGTTCCTGTCGAGGATGTCGAAGATCCAACAGGTTTATTGGCGGGCAAAGTCTGTAAAACGTCGGGGGCCCACTTGAAGACTGGAGCTATTGCAGCGGGTGCAGAAGCAACGGATACGGATGTTTCACCAGGTTTAGAGGTAGGGGCAAGCAGATTAGGAGCAGCAGTGAATGATTGACTCAACCGGGAGAATGGCAATCCAGGTGAAGGTAGGGGTTTCTCCTTGTTAATAGACGCAGGAGTTCCATATTCATCTCGAGGTCTTCGTTGTCTGGGTGTCGAGGATCCAATGTCATAGGTGATTCCAAGGGTAAGCTGGGAGTAGGTGAGTGATGGAGGTCGTTTGACCACACATAATCGTTGTGACGGTGTTCGGGGGCCCTCGACCGCTGTTCGGATCTGATTAGTGACAAGCCATGCACTTAGTTCGAATGGTACTCACTCGGAATATCGGTTTGGTCCTGGGGTACCACAACACCCTCCGCATCTATTGACCAACCAAGCGCATTCACCCAATGCACAAGCTCGTCCTCCGTGTCTAGTCGGAGGAGCTCGATCAATATCTCGCTAGGAACTTTCCTGGATCTGGGATCAATGGACCTCTTGAGTAAACGAAGAATGGAGCGTCTGATGTCGTTGAGGTGTCCTTCCAGAATGCACGCCATCAAATACGAAGTCCTGTGGTCCTCCCATAGCCGAAACAATAGTGCATAGTTCATCTGGGTAACGTCGCTATTGAGGTGGGACTGCCGTTTGTCAACATCAATGTTTCTGGACTGTGAAAATCGAAGTTCCAGTGCCCACTGGAGAATCGGTGCACAATATATATCTTGTGGTACCAGGCGGATGGTAAGGAGCGCGGTCTTGTCTCTCTGGTGCACAAGCATATAATATGCACGAAACTCAGCTTCGTTTGGTGATCTGTGTTTGCCTCTAGAGTCCTGGTACATTTCTGTGAGCGTCTGTAAAACCTTCTTGAGCTGTTCCGTTTCTTGTTGTTCCTGGTTAGGATCACTGCGGCAGTGGGCGTGTAGTCCCAGGATGTGAAAGCGCGCGATACGCTCGTGACAATACATCGCATCGAGACTGAAGTCGCGCTGTCGTGTAAAGTCCTTGCGAATTGCACGCGTTCGATCTCGAATATAGGCATGGGATTTCTCCATACCAATTCGAGGGAGGAGGTCGTCCATAAGATAGTCGACTGTAACCTGGGGCGATGTTCAAAACGAGATGAAGATTTTTGTACTTTGCTACTCACACGGAGAACTGGAGGAGGTCGGATATCTTCGAGAGGAACTTGACCAGCACCAGCACCTCCACGATCGTACCGTTTGACCATGCGCCGGACATCGAGCAGGCCATCCGCGCCCTGGTGGACTACCAGTCAACATCGAGTAGGGCATTTAATGAGACAGGCTTGCCCTTTCCAACGGGTCTATGGCGCGCTGGACGAACCGCTCAAGCACTTCGAAGTCTGGACACATCCTAATGCACGTGCCGACGATGTCGACGGCGTCCTTGAGCTCACGCCTCTCGCCCACTGAGGCTTCTTCTGCCTCCATTCTCTTCTTCTTAATCTGCGAGTAGAGAGTATCTGTACGCGTGCATTGTAAGTCTTTGCGCGCTCATTTCACACACCTGTTGGTACAGTTCCTCAAAATTTCCGGTAGAATCATTGTCAAACTTGAGACTGAGGATAGGCTCCGTGCTGACTGTGACTGTGGTGCTTGGACTGCCTGTTGAGACTAGCTGTTCGCGACCTCCGCGACCTCTGCCGCGTTGTGCCATTAAAGCGAGGTCCAAACTCGTCGCTCCATTGTAATCAGCAACTCATCCTCGTCCACTCCCGCCACTTTTCACAAACCCTCTACAAATTGGACAACGCTATACCGAGTACGACGTCAAGCTATGATCACCACTGCTACGTCTCCGGCGACGCCCCAACGCCCGCCGCCAGCCTCTAGCGTAGGCGCCCCTCGCCGCAACGTAGCAAGCCAGCTCCTCAAGCGACAAGGCCTCGTTAGGAATGGTGGAGATGTCCAGATGCGGGAAGCATCCGGTTCTAGAACTACCGGGGGTCGTATCCGCTCCCACATCGGGAACCGCGATATTCTGCGTAAAGGACACTCGACGGGCTTCGACAAGCTCAGAGTCAGCCTAAATGTATGTTATATACCCTGTATTGCTTTTGAAATCCACGTTGACAGTCTTGTTATCGCTCCCACCGCGCGTCATCCGCAATGCTCTTCGGTGCCCTTTGTACGATCGCTTGTAGCGCTCGGCCACGCGCGAAGACGGAAAAACATTCATATTGAGACCTAATGCTACCCCCGTGCACGTTCTCGAAGGCATGCAGAAGATTATCAATAAACGCTACAACCCACAAGCGCAATTCCTCGACCTCAATGTCAGTTGACCGCTTGCTTTTTGCACTTACCTTCTCATAGCGTCAACCCCAGAAACTATCAGCCGATCCTGGGATGTCAAAGCTCCGTGGCAACCATACCGCGGGCACAAGAGCCACGGCCGACCAGAGGGAATTTAGTGCGATCCTCCGCATCGCCGCGCAACTACAACCCCCGGTTTTGTCTCTCTCCGCCAACGAAAATCGCCTCACAGCGACCTCGATCACATTTATTCACCGACATCTACCAAATATCGTCAACCTCTCTCTTGCTGGTAATAGAATATCCTCATTAGACGGTCTCGCCACCCTCCACTTCAAGAAACTCCGCGAACTCATCTTGAAAGGCAACCCTATTCGAGAGAATGCCATTTCAAATGGGCAGGCCGAGAAATACTTTATGTAAGTAGAATTATCCTATGAGCAATAGCTTTCCCTTCTGATCAGCCCACAGGGATGTTGCAAGGAGATGGCCCACACTCGAGATGCTCGACGATGTCCCACTCCCTCGCGGTCGACTTGCTATCACGCCTGTAACTCCAGCTGAGCCAGTGGTGTCGACTGCCGTTCAGACTTTCCCGGTCGGAATGAGCGGAAGTGCGATTGAGAGCGATGTACAGACCTTTGCTGTATCATTCCTCCAGCGGTCAGTCCGTCATCTTCATGAAAATTGATATGCGCCTGATCATGCATGTTCGGAATGACTCCAGGTTCCTCGCTACTTTCGACCAAGACCGTACCGCCCTCGCTCCAATCTATACAGGCATCTCAACCTTCTCCTTCTCCTACGATGCATCGATACCACCACGCGCTCGTGCAAGAGGATTCCAGGTGAAGATGCCAAACCAGAAGAACCTCTCCTGGGGCAAGTGGCACGAACTTGGCAGTCGCAATCTGCATCGTGTCATTCAAGTATCCCCCGAGGTTGCCGCTACTGCCGCGAAGGACATGCTTTACACTGGTACTGGAGACATTATGCAGTGCTTCTCTATGATGCCCCGTACGCGCCACGATACGAACGAAGGAGAGAAGTTCGTCATCGATGCCTCTTCAATGGATATTGGCCTTGGTCCCACATTGCATATTACAGTTCATGGGCAGTTTGTTGAAGGCGAGTGCTTCCCTTTCTGTAAGGATTCTCCGACTAACCGTTATCAGAACCGGGAATGGTTGATGGAATCCGATCCTTCGACCGCACTATGATTCTTGTCCCAGCCCCGCCAGACTCAAAGTACGTCCCTCCCTGTCAATTCTCTCATCAATTCTCATGAAATAAAAAGTGTCCATCAATTGGGTTGGTCGGCATTCATCGCCTCCGATATGCTCACTGTGCGCGGTTATTCAAGTCATGACACGTGGGCCCCAGGGCCACTCATCACACAACCACAAGCCTTGGCCGATCCGGAGGCCGCTAACGCGTTATCCTCTGACGCTGCCACCGCCAGTGGAACGGTACCCCCCGCGCGACCGCAGCCAGCTGTTGAAGACGATGGAATTCCACCTGGCACACCTGAATTCATTCTCAAGGACCCTTTGCTGCCTCAACTAGTGCGTGATCATTGTCCCGAGCCTGCTAAACAACTGACCACTACGTTTTAGGCACCCAAACAACGTCATATCGCGATCACGTTGATGTCCGAGACTGGTTTGACCTTGAAAACAGCCATAGAGTGCCTTGGGGCATCCAGCTGGGATATGGAGGCAGCTTTACAGTTGTTCCAAAGCGTCAAGGTATGCTGGAATACTTTTGGGACGAAGCAACCGCCCGTTACCTGACCATCCTCTGCAGGATACGATTCCGAAAGAGGCGTTTATACAACTATGATGTTCTCCCTCTGCTTATATTGCGATGAAATCAATGTAGCACTAGATCCGGTTACCTCCGCACGCTTGCGGATATTCGATCACATTTACGTTTTGGACTGTCTCCCTAGTTACTAGTTTACGACTACACCCTTCTCGTCACTCGCCTGATGCTCAATGTAATATTCAGTTTGATTCCAACGAACCCAAGCGGTGTGAGACTATAATACAACTTGAATAAAAGGGGACTGTACTGGTGATTGGCGCTGTATGTCTGTGAGTGTCTATGCAGTTCTATCGCTATCGCCCAATTGAACCCAAGAATGAACTGAGATTCAAGCCTTGATACTCGTCTTCTGCTGGCAAGTCTTCCAGTCCAGCAAGCAATTCTTTTTGTGAAACTGGACGGTCAGAATCCTTCTTCTTTCGTTCCACAGTGGCCGCCTCTTCGTCTTCAATTGTGTGTCTAAATAGGTCCAGGACAAGGTTGGTGTCCATAGTATCCAACCCTGCATTTTGCTGCGTGACCACAGAGTGTGCAATGTTCAACTTGAAGCGTTGCGAACTGAACCCGGCTGTGAGTGTTCCCTGAGCAAATAAAGTCACTACAGACATACCCCATGATCTTTTCTTCCAAAGTACCCTTCGTGATCAATCGGTAGACATTCACGACTTTCGTTTGGCCTAACCGATGTGCGCGGTCCATGGCTTGCTAAAGATCACGCTCAGTAAGAGAAGCAAGACAATTTTGATGAGGGCTTACGAGGTCCTTCATAGGGTTCCAGTCATGTTCGACGAAGATCACAGTATCAGCACCCGTTAGTGTCAGTCCTAAACCACCGACATGAGTAGTGAGAAGGAGACAATCAATACTCGGATCTCCGTTGAACGTCTGGACGATTGCATGTCGTCTGTTGGTATCGACACTTCCATCTAGCCGCATGTAGGTGACAGAGGGCATTCGTTGCTTGAAGAGGTCGTTCTCGATAACGTCGAGCATGAGCTTCATCTGACAGAAGATGAGGCATCGGTGCTGTGGAGGTGCGGCACCGGGCATCCCATCTGCGTCTGTTTCCTCCTTAACATCTACGCCGATTCCACAGTCGTTGAGCAATTGCCTAGAAGGAGGTCAATGTATGATCACAGTAGAAGATATAGGTAATACTTCAGAGCAAGTAACTTGGGGGCGTGTTGAACGTCGCGCACAGAAGTAGACTCGTCGTCCTTGTTCAGACGAAGAAGTGCCTCCGTCTCCGGCTTCCCATCCTTGAGCACCAACGCCGGGTGGTTGCACACTTTGCGGAGATACTGTAACGCTTGGAAGACATGCCCCTTTTCTTTGCCGTCCTGGACATCTCCCTCAATAGTTTGTGCAGCAGCGGACTTTTGGAATTCGTCAAAGAGTGCCTGCTGTAGAGGTGAGATGTCACAGTAGTAATCCTGTATGATCTTTGGAGGAAGATCGTTAAGGACGTTCTCCTTAAGCCGTCGCAGGAGAAATGGCAGGACTTGTTTGTGCAGCGCTTCCAATGCGAAGGCAGCTACGAGCATTCTCAGATAATGAACAGTTTCACTTGCAAGCTACTCACCGGCTTCAGCGGCCTTCATTCCACCTTTGCCTTCCTTACTTGCAAGCACCGGTTTGGCGAATCGCTCGTTGAACGATTGCTCGCTTCCCAAGAACCCAGGCATCAGGAAATCAAATAAGCTCCAAAGTTCCAAGAGGTTATTCTGGATCGGTGTTCCAGAAAGAATAAGGCGGTGGTCGGCCTTAATTTTCTTCACGGCTTGGCTAACTTTTGTCTTCCCGTTCTTGATGATATGACCTTCATCCAGAATGCAGTAGACAAATTGCTTCGCGACTCCAGTGAGATCGCCGATGTCGTTTCGAAGCACGTCGTAGGACGTAATAAGGATGTTGAACTTGGTAAACTTCTTGAGCTTCGCGCGCCGCTCTTTTACATTACCAGTGTACATGAGAGGCCTGAGGTTATTCGCATATTTCTTGATCTCGTGGTACCAGTGGTTGGTCAGCGTCGGTGGGCAAACAATCAGCGACGGTAAGTTACTCTTGGAGCGTTCATGATGGATACTGGAGAGGATGCAAATAGACTGAAGCGTCTTTCCAAGACCCATGTCTGAGAAGGAGTTTAGAAAGAAAATTCTTTACAAACCCAAGCGCGTACCACACACCATCACAGAGGATACCATGCAACTGATATTTGGCGAGGAAGTACAACCAATTAACGCCGTCTTGTTGGTACTTTCGGAGTTCAGCGTTAATCGTGACAGGGATCTTAAAGGGTTCCACTTTTGACCCATCCAAGAGTTGTGACAGGAAAGCGCGTTCTGTCTCCCGTTCGTCGAGAAGCTCTTGGGGGAAGTTCGGTGGGTCAGGTAATCCAGCCTGAGCTGTACTTAGTTCAAGGTAGACACTATGAGTTGTTCGTGTAATCTCACCTCGAGAGGAACCATCTTGACAATAGTAGCGAAGGCATTGGTAGCAGCCAACCGACAGTCCTCATTGTATTCACTCATAGAGGACAGTAGGGGAACGACGAAGAACACGACGTAAGGCAGCATCTTGGCCTGCATGATATTCATGCAATCTGTGAATAAATTAGTACATAGACTGATAAGTGGGAGGTGGGAGTGCCTACGGAATGTGAACTCGACGCCCCCGAGCCGCACATATTGACTCTCGTTGTGGTGGTATCGGACGAGGTTCTTGATTGCGAACAGCATACCTCGCTCAGTTTCAACCTCGCAGAATACTGCGAAACATTTGGCAGCTGCTTGTCTGATAACCGAGAATTCGCTTCCTAAAGCCGCCGTCAAGCTTTTGAGGAATTGTTCGTCGAAGCGCCGACGTAGAGAAGGATGGAGGGTCGGCAACATTTCTCGCAGAGACGCCAGAGTATCCAGAGCGGCTTGTCCAAGTTCAGGTGTTTCGCTGGCAATGGCGTCTCCGGCGGCTACATCTACTGTTCCCATCTCGTCGCATGAATAGATGGCGAGGAGACCATGGGTAACGGACTCCCACAGCTTCGGTACTGAATCGAATAGCTCCTCCCCAAACTTTGCTGATAGGGCGCCGAATGCCGCCACCGACCCTCTCCGCATAGTCCGCTGAGAGGTTATTTCTTTAGATTCACAGAGAGACTCGTCCTTCAATGACATTTTAGCAGAGGTAGTCGTACGTGCTATCGAAGCACCGAAAGATAAGAACTTGTTCTTGAGCGACTTGTCGAAAAGAGGGGTCTCGGTTGGGTCCTGGCACAGGAAGTAGGAAAGGTTCTTGATGATTTTCTCGATAGCACTAAGAACTGATGGTACCGATGCCCTTGAAGTTGCGAAACGGACGAATGACGCCAGTGCTGTGGCAGACCGTTGTCGTAGATCTGGGTTCGTCTCCCCCTGGGTTAACATAACAATTCATCAGTGGACCGCTCCAAATAACTTCAGGAACAGTGCACCAACCTTGATGCTATTCATGACTCCTCGAACAAGAGGGGTCAGCTTGGGCGGTACCCCTTTGAGCGCGATGGTAACACCAGCAAACGCTGCTTGTACCTGGAGAATTTGCCTTTCCTGGATTTCTTCAAAATCTGCTATATATCCTCTCAACGCCTTCTTCGCGTCGTCGATCTTGGTGCCTTCCTTTCTTCTATTCTTGATCTTAGTCCCAGTAGCACTGTTCAAGACACTATGAAGCCCATCGAGCCAATCCACAGCAATCTTAGCATGGGATATGTCGAACAAACCTGGGGTTATGTGGGTACCAACTTGAGTCGGGATCTGGGGGTCTGCAAGTCCTGCTGAGGCGAATCTGGAGTCGCGAAGATATCCCTGGATATGTCCGTGTGATATGGTGGATATTGTTACAAGTGTACTGTATGCCTCGTGGTAGCAAGCTGGAGGGTCGACGGAGAGGCTGTCAATGCTGATCTGTCGCAGCTCGTTGGCGAAGGTGGATACCACAACAAGATCGTCACCAGGGTGCTTCTTTTCATACTCGTAGCCCCACTCTTGGACTATGATCGCACCCATGCTTTGGTGGAAGGAACTGATAGACTTAAGATAGTGTTTGAGGGGAAGGTCAAAGTACGCTACAAGGTGCTGACAGTGTCACAATCAATAGCAGATTTCACGGTAGGAGGGCCAGAAATTTACCTCAGTCGGCCACATGGACAAAAGAATGCCAATAGCTTGGGCGGTTGCAAGCCTCGCCTTCCAAACGACCTGTCTATCGAGTGCAACATCCTGAGTAATCATGAACTTGTCGACGCTATGAACCTCCGATGAGTCCCGGGGCCCGATGATAATTAGGTGGCTCATATCGAGTGGCTGACCAAGGGGCGTCGTGCAGGACTCGAACCAAGCCCGGACGACGTTGATATCTGCCACGGAGTCGATGGTAGATACGTTTGGCATGACAGTCTCCAGTGCTTTTCGCCAAGTAGCCAGACTGACCCTTCGGATGTCTTCCCGTTCCTCGAGGAGAAGGTTTTGGAAGATGAGACGGAGGAAGGTAGTTTGGATCCAGTCCTTTCGGAGGGTGGGTATAGAGATAAAGTCGTGCAATGTCCGAACGACGGCGAGCCGTACGGAAACGATGGTGTGCCGGAAGAAGGGGAAGAGGATTGGGGCAAGCTCGGTCATCGGTCGCCTGGACAGTAATGTTAGTATATATTAAATCGAAAAATGCCATGTGCGCACGACTTCGATTCGTCCGCGAGGAGATCGGTGACTTCAGGGAAGGCGATCAGCTTTCCCAACAGCTCCATAACAGCTCCAACGCTAGAACCAAGGTCGTCGGTTATGGATTCCAAGGACCCCCATAGAACTGCAAGCACGCGAGGAAGGTCGGCTTCCAATCTTTCAACAAGGGTGTGGGCAATAGGAATCAGGCACTGTGCCGCGACCGAACGGACATCATCATCCGCATCACTTAGCCTGTAGGAAGCGTTATAGGTTAGCCCGTTAGCGAGTCAGGTAGTCAGAACTGGTGATACTTACCCAAGAACGGCAGCATCCACAACACCTCGTAGAACATCCAAGCCCTCCTCATTCTCAATCAAATCGTTCCGTACAGCGACTTCATATTTCAACCCCAGGAGCCCGGCGTGCCGAACCTGCCAAGCGTACACAGGCACCTTCTTGGACTGTCCACCATTACTCCCCACTCCGTTCGCTGACGTGGGAAATTCCTGCCGTATCATCTGTAGTAGGTTGTTGTGGACAAACGTGATGCTGGTGGTAGCCATGTGCAGCAGAAGCGCCGCAAGCGTTTGCGAGGCGGCTTCCCGCACGGGGGCGATGACTTGATCAGAGACAAAGTCATTAAATCGGTCGAGGACGAAGATGCAGAGGAGCTTGACAGCGAGGTGATTTGTCCATTTCGAGTGGAGAAATGCGTTTTCTTCGGGGGTTGCTTTCTCTGCATGATTGAGGTCAGCACCTGGAACTAACAAAATAGGAAGGCTGGACGTACTTTGAATCCCTCCTGCAGCGCCCTGGACTTTGATGACCTCTCTCAGACCGAGCGCTGCTCCGTGGCGGATTTCCCAATTTGCACTGTCGAAGATATCATGAAAGATCAGGAAAAATGAAGTGTGGGACTTACTTGAATAGATCGACTTCGAGAACCCGAACGACGCCTTCCCAAACCCAATGGCCTTCCTTGACCTCGATGGCTTGCTGGGAAGCCTTTTCTTTGATATCAACTTGACCCCCTTTCTGCGGATCGATGATAACCTTGCTTTCTTCTTCTTGTATGAAGCCGTTGTTAACCACGGGCGTCGGCTTAGGCGCACCGTCCTGTTCCGTAATGCGCATTCTAATAGGAGTCAAAATCGTCCGTACATGGTGTGTACTAGAGTAACCTACTTGGTTGGAGGAGCACAGGGAGGTGCGTTCATATAGGGACCAATGGTCCCTTTGCGTTTTCGTTTTAGCCTATTGCGTTCTCGAGCACTGAGGCCTGCGGCGTCTACATCTTCCATATGTACTGCATCAGGCTCTTCTGGGCTCTGAAGAGGAACGGGTGATACATGATCATGAGGAATAGCAAAAAGAGGATGCTGTGGCAGGAACGCCGCAGTGGTAGAGGAAGTGGGCTCCGCCGGCATTCGAGAGGACTCTTCGTCCGATCTGGCGGTAGTGGGGTCGACAGGAGCTTCGGTTTGCATTTCGTGGTCGTCCGACTGTGCGGGTCTCTGCTCATGATCGGCCATAGCGACATCCACGGCTTCCTCGACAAGTTCCTTGCCCCAGTCATCGTTGTCATCGTCATTAAGAAAGTCGAGTCCGAGGCGGCTCATTGCCTCTTTGCGGGACCGGGCAATTTCCTCGGGGGTACCGAGGGTCATCGACTTTGTGAACTCTTGACCGGAGGAGGATAAAAGCAGGTTTCCGCTTTCAAGAAGCGACTGTACAGAGAAATGAGGGTATTCCGGTGGAGAGGAAGGCGGGGTGTCCGGGGAGACGGATTGAGCAGTCCAAGCAGGTACAAGTTGGCAAATGTGTTGGAGAGCGGTTGCGGCAGCTGTGCGGGTTTCCATATTACGAGAGCGAAAATAGGGTAAGAGCTGCAAAAACACCGTTGAGTGGTTAAAGTGGCAAAGGATGTTGAGAGCGATAAGAGGCGTACTCTTGCTACAACAGACATAACTTCTGACCATTCTTTGCTTCTATCTACGTCTGGGAGGGCTGGTTTCACGTCGAGAGAGGGGTTGATGCTGATGTCGGAATGTTCGAGGGCGTCGGGGGTGATGCACTTTGCGGCGATTTGGCCTATTTGCTTCGCCGCTGCCGCCCTGATGGTTGGAGAGGACCCATTGTCGAGGAGCTGGAGAAGGCGGTCGAGCCTGGGGATGGAAGCGTGAGTGATCAGGGTCAGTGGTCAGCGAATGCTAAGGAGGCTGGGACCAGGCGGCAGGTGGTAATACCTTGAGCTCATGATGGGGGCGCGGCGGGTCAAATGGGTCTGATTCCAACGGGACTTCCTTAAATACGTTCGCCGGCTCTTGATTTCTGTTTGGCCTCAACCCTCAACACAACAAACTCCCTCCATGGATCCTCTGGAACCTCCTCCCTGGCTCCGGCCCTCGCACCACGCGATACAGTAAGCAGAACATATCTGATACATCTGCACCAATCGTAATATCCTTTTCCTCAGAGATGCCTACAACTTGCTCTTCCATTCGAACCTGACACGCTCCAAACTGGAAGAAAACGCGACGAATGGCGCTCTATTTCGCGGCAAATTGGAGCCTCAAAGGGATGGTTTGGTCGGGAGAAGCCTGGCGTGGAAGGTGCGAGTTCATCGAGAGGCTCGTCAGCCAGCAACTCCCTACGAGCGCTGATCGTCCAGCCAACCACAGGTATTTCTCACCCCGACGCCTCCACTCACCGCCGAGCTCTCCGATCGCCCCACACCACCCGCCACAGAGCTCAAGGCTGCCAGGGCACGGTATGCTGCCCTCCTCCGCGACCTCATGCGTGCCCCAGACGGTACCCACGACGAGTCGTACCTCCTCTCTGGTCATGTCGAGCCCTTAACGTCAGCTGGGAAACCAGAGTTAGACTGGGAGAAGAACAACCCGTTGAGCTTGGACGAGCAGGTGAAGCTTCCCCGTCGCTCTAGGTGTCCGTGACGTCTAAGCCGTTCAACTGTCTTCGCGTTCGTAGAACCCCTGGCGACAATGGTTTGCTGCAGTTGAACTTCGCAAATCTATTCTACTCGACGTCGAACGCACGTGAGTACTTCCACATCCTTTTCGTCCCACCCGTCTATTTCGGGGTGTACATTGACTGTTTTCTGGCTATAGCTTCCCTGATTTGGTCTACTTTCGCGACAAGCGCGTACAAAAGGAACTGACCAACATTCTCCATGTCCATTCGGCGACGTACCCCGACATCGGCTACCGACAAGGAATGCATGAGCTGCTTGCGACTTTGTACGTCGCTGTCGACTATGACTCCATTGATCACAAGAGCACCGAAATCGAAGACCAAGATGTCCTTGACATGTGTGACCGCTCTTGGGTCGCCGCCGATGCCTGGTCCCTCTTTGAAGTCATCATGTCCGCCGTCAATCCCTGGTACGAATGGCGCGAACCCAGTACCATAGGACCACGTAACGGACCCGTTGAGATCAAGCCCTTTGTCGCGCCGATCGTATCAGTCTGCAATCGTATTCAGAGCCAGTACTTGAGCAAGGTCGACCCGGCTCTATGGGAGAAGATGAATGAGGCCGGTATTGAACCCCAGATTTACGGCATGTAAGTCAACTCACTGCGGGTCACCAGGGACCCGCCCGCTGACCGGCCACTTCCCAGCCGTTGGCTCCGATTACTCTTCACTCGGGAATTCACGGTTGAGGATTCTATGCTTCTATGGGATGCCATCTTTGCCGCGGGTCCAAGTTTAGAGATTGCCCCTTGGGTCTGCGTGGCGATGCTCATCCGAATCCGCAACAAGTGTCAGTACACTATTATCCAGTTTACGGAATAGCTCACTCTTTTCTGCAGTGATACCTTCCGAGTACACTGAACAGCTCACCTACCTCATGCGCTACCCACGCCTCGATAATCCTGTTGAAGGGGTTGCCCCCACTGCCCTCCTCGTTCAACAAGCGCTCCGCCTCCAACAATTCCCACATCCATCAACTGGGGTGTCCGTCGTGATACAGAACCGTGACCTCCTTGACATACCAGTTGCCGTTCCCGATCTTCCGACTCGTCCCACCAGACGAACACGAGAGAGGGGATCGACGAGCGTGCATGGAAGACTACCTGTGATACAAAGCCAATCTGCCAGAGAGTCACAAGCCGGTCTGCCTGAGATGATTGCGAGGAATCTCTTGGACAAGAGTGAGGGCCTTGGAATCAACCGCGCTTTCTTCAATACCGTTTCGGAGATCCGGGTATGTTTCAATGTAACACCTTATGTCTCCCATGACTTATTTCCAACTAAAGAGGAATTTGTCCGAGCTCCCTGGCACGCTAACCCGTTCAACATCCAACCTATCAAGCACATCTTTGCCTTCGTTTTCACCAGAGTACGAACGTGCGCCATGGGAGTTCAGGACGCGCCCAGAAGTAGAAGGGGAGGTGGAGGCACTCCGCAAGCAACAGAGGCAGCTCGCCGAGGGGATGGGCTGGGCGATCGACGTCCTCTTGCATGACACTGCGATGTGGCGGGAAGAGGACAAGAATGCTGGCGAAGGGAGCGTTGGGAAGAGGAGAAGGATGGAGGCACTCGAGTGCCTCGCGTATGTGCAGGAGGTGCTGAGTCGCGGGAGTGTCGGAGGTGTGGATGAGGAGAGGCTCCTGGGGGGAACTGAGATCGCGAGAAGGAAGAACGTTACTGAGGAGAGCCCTGTCCTCGTTTCTCCGCCCATGCCCCCCACGCAAGAGGCAAACGTGTTGGCCCCCAAGTCTGACTCTCTGGGAGGACGGCCCAAGACGTTCCTCTCCACTCGGGACTCTAAACCTTCCATTTCCCTCCCTCGAACGGTTGTCCGCCCAACACCCATCAATCCTCCCGCACCGGATCCACTCACCACTTTACCGTCCATAGTTTCTCCTACTACCTCGACGCTCTTGCGGCGGCCAGTCGCTTACCCACCGCCTGTGAGCACGGGGGAGTTATACTTATCAACCAGGTCACCTATCACAGGAGGTACAAGGTCTGCATTTTCACCAACCAACACAACACCGATCACCTCTTTGTCTCGTGAAGGAGGCCATCGTGCTCTGAAATCCTCTACCTCGAACGCTGTTCATGTTCATGGTCATCGGAAGAATAGATCCTCAGAGGTCCATGTGCCTTCACCTAGTCCTCCCACCTCTGCGAAAGCCAGTCCGAGTGGATACCCACCCTCACCGAATACCTATCCGCCAATTCTGTTCTCACCAAGCAAACCACAGGCTGGACAGGTGGCGTCCGACCCACTTGGAGCACTAGGGTAGCCCTTGTTAATACATTCGATCTTAATTTCGTGCTATCCGTTTGTATTAATTAGATGTATCCACATTTGTAGAGCATAATGTCCAAAGAGTCCAGTCAAATGTATCCTCGTTCTTGAAATTCCAGCTCAAGAGGGAAATAATAGGTAGTGGGTGAATCCCTTAGACGTGCTGCTCGACGAATTTACCCCATTTAGCGATGACAGGCTGTACAACGAGTTCCCATTCTTTCCCCTTGTATTTGCCCTTGGTCGCCTTAGCAAAGGTGAAGATCTCGCGATGGACACTTCCGCCTGTAATCAAAAGGATCGGTTTCTGACCGTCGTTTGGAGGAGAATACTCACAATCAGGACAAGTCTTCCCAGACATCCTTACATCAAGATCCTTCTTTACCTTAGGCTTCTTTGTCGGAGTTGATTGTGTGTCCCCGTTTCCACTGCCGCTCCCGCTGGCCGCGGGAGGGCCTACCTTCTTCGGGAACCCATGTAGAAGGTAGGGAGTATTTATGACAAGATCGGCGAGTTCGAGATGGATGAGCCGCTCCAGACGGTGGCTATTTGGTCCCTTTACTTTCGCCTGAAGCTTTCCAGGTAGGAGGCTTTGCGAGGCAGGAAGCGCAGGCCAAGACCCACAGAAGGTCTGTTCGTGTGTTCCACACTGCTTTGACCATTCTGTAATCCGCTTTGGTAGGTTGTTCGTACGTCCGACTTTGAGATGGACGTGCTTTGGGGTTGCATCATCTGTGGAGGGACAATCAGTTGAGTGACTAACGATCTCGAAGAGATCGACTCACTCAGAATCTCGAAGCAATAAATGAATCCATCTACGTCCTTCCCTGACGGTGGCTTCTCCATCTCAACTCTCAAGGCCACCTTGGTTTCTTCTGAGAGATAATCCGGTATGTAATCTTCAAACTTGACCCACTCTTTGTCTCCTTTACGAGAGCGGAAACCAGTCGGAGTCAGGACCTCCTTGATATGTTGGTAGCAGAACACCTCAACAGGCTCGATCGATTCATCAGGATCATAAGAAGACAACGTAGCTCCCGATTTAACAGTTCGAGTGCAGCGATTGCCGGTCTTGGTAATTCCAGAGCATTGAATGTTGTTGGGATCTGACGATGTTGATGGTAGTGAGGAGGCCCGACGACGGCCTTTCCCTTTTGAGTCACTTCCCTTGGGAGGAGTCGATGGGGCTGATGCTATTGGACCAATGTTCAATTGCTGAGAAGGCCCTGTCAAGAACCTCTCATGCTCTCACCTGATGGGTAAGGTATAGCAATATATGGGGCCTGTGGTTGGGCAACCCAATAAGCGCCTTGCATCATAAAGCCGCCAGGAGGTGGAGGTTGGCCGTATGGGGGAGTGGCGTGATTCGGAGCATGGTTTACCGAGGGTTCAGGCATAGGTATACCATAGGGAGGTGGTGACGGTCCGCCATTGGGGTTTGGTGGTGCGTGCGGCGGGGGCTGGTACAGGTACACAGGCTGCGCGGATGACGGTTGACTCGAGCCTTGCGGCACAGTCGGCGGTGGCTTGCCACCAGAAGATTGGCCTTGATGGTTTGATTGATTCAAGTAGGGATCATGCTGCGAAATCGCGGCCCAACGGTTCAGAAACTGCGGTTTACCGAGAAGCTTCGCTATCTTCTGTTTTGGGTGCGATAGGTCGAGGGATTTAAAACGCTTGGAAAGCTCATTGCCAGGTGCTGGCGAAGGCGAATGACGTCCTCGACCGCTCGACATGACGGCGTAGGGTACAAGTGACCCTTATTTGGTACGGCAGGCAGATCCCGGGAAGAATGACACAACAATGACAGATACATGTATAAATTAGCAGCATAGAGTCCGTCAATGTTCAACCTGTTTCTCTTGCTTTCAGGTGGTCGCCAATCAGGAAATTTAAGCCATATGTTCTTGCACGAACTTAACCCACTTCTCGATGACCGGACGAATTACTAATTCATACTCTCGATCTTTGAGTTCACCCTCAATGGCCCTTTGGAAAGTGAAGATTTCTTGGTGCTTCTTACCGCCTGCCAAACAAAAAGTTCAGCACAGCCAAGGTACAAGGAGGAACCAATAGACTCACAAGGACAAAGAACACCGGAAAGAGCCCCTGTAGCATGCCTAGCCAGAGGTCGCCCTTTCGGAGGCTGCAAACGTCAACAATAGCAGCAAGGCCTGATTAACACCTACCAGGGCGCAGCTTCCCACTATCGGGTGGTGGCATGCTATATCTGCCAACTCAAGGTGGATAAGGTGTTCCGCTCGGCGAACAAATAGGATCTTCTCAGGTCCACCCCGGATCTCTGCGTATAGCCGCGAGCTAGGTTCCTTGGGAGATGGCCAGCAACCAAGGATCACCCCTTCACGCGATGTACATTGCTTTCTCCAGGCATTGAGACGGGTCGACAGATCGGTGGTGAACCCCACTTTGATGTGGAGTAGATCGGGAGTAGATTTATCTAGGGCATCAATACCCAGCAATGTTTAGCGTGAGTGGCAAGAGAGTCATTCAAGGTAACAAGGCCAGGACTCACCATCAATCCGGAAAACGTAAACATAACCAGGCCTATCAGCTTCTGTTGGGGCAGCTGCCATCTTCTGCCGTAATGCACACTGCGTGGGGTCGCTCAGGTGGCTTGGTATATACTGTGATAAGTCTATGATGAGGTTCTCATTTTTCCGCGATATGATTTTCTTGTCCTTGGGTACCATGTGAATGTAGCAGCGGTATTCTACGGGCTCGTATACAGTGTCGGGATCTAGGAATGAGTCCAATGGGAGAGGTTTGCTGGTTTGGTTCATGCAAGGACGTATTCGATCCTTTTCGCCCTTCACCTTGACAAAGGCACCGCACGGATGGGCGTTGTTATTGGCAAGGGTGATGGTAGAACCCTTCTTCAACTTAGCCGTGGTTTCTGCACCTTGATCGACATGGCGATGACAGCGGTAGGCAGAGACATCTAGGTTCCTCAGGGCATTCATAGATATTATAGTTTTTGTTTTATTTCCGCATTGTCTTGTCCCGCCCTTCTTCGGTTCGATGAAAGCTGCGCATTGTTTAGCGATCTCACTCCTTGAGGTAGCATGGGCCTTCAGTGGCTTGTCAGCGGTTTTTGTATGGCCCGAGTCAGCCAATCCTGAGGACACTTTTCCAATGCGACGTGTGAGTGATAGCCAGCCGTCGGATTAGCGCTGAACGTACTTGTCGACGAGGGCGCGTCGGACACGGTGTTACCACGCGAATAAACTGGATTGATGCTGAATGGGAGAGACTGGAGGGATACCACATGGATATGGGGGTGTGCAGTCGATGTTTTCGGTGCAGAAGGACCCAAGGCAGCGGAAAGCAGGGAAGTGAGTTGAGTTTGGGTGAGCCCAACCGCGGGATACAATGACGAGGTTTGAGGAGGGACTTGGGCTCGAGCCATGGAAGGAGACAAGGTGGCAAACATTGCGGCGGTGTTTGGTCGGCACGGTTAGAACGCGTAACCTTACGCCAGGCTCTTGATCCCAAGATAGATAGCAGTCAGTCCCCCCGCGGCTATATAAGGCAAGTCTCTTCCAGTCCTTGTATTCGTTGTTGCAACGCGGACGTAACCAAGGATGTACCTGCACTGGGCTCTGACTCTCTCCGAGATGTCATGCAACAACCGCAGAATTCTGCGGGCGGCGTAGAAAACCGTTCACTGATCCGTCCTCTTTGCGCAACTACACGACTTTTGCGCAACCCTTACTGAGTCGCATTGGCACGCAGGCGAGATGGCACAAGACCAAAGTGAATTTTGCAAAGTCGTCGATTCAATGTCCTCCAGCACCCGTGCAGCCCGAGAAACAATCAGAACTTTACTGGAAAGGTTTATTTTTCTCAATTTTATACTCGATTCTGTCTTACAAGCACTCTAGACGCCGAGCAGGAGAACTCAACGACAAAGACGGAATATCACTCCTTTCAACCAAAAGCGTTGTCATGATATCGTACATACACGCAGTCACGCTATTGTCTGCTCAACGAGTCCTCGGCCGCTCTCTCGACTCCCGATCTCTCCCGCAACAGTCCTTCGGCGATCGAGATCGTGAGGTTCGAGGCCACAAAGGTGGCGACTTGGTGGACTCCCTATCCGAAGGGCGAGTGATACTTGACAAGGCCAAGGCGCTCGAATTGCGAATGCGCTACCAGATTGAAAAGCTCATGCGTTTGGGTGAAGAACCAGAAGCAACCCCCAAAACCATAGAAGGTAATATTGAATCACCTGCTACATTCAATGATTTAACCCGTCTCTAGATCCCCTCTCTTTCCGTCCCAATCCGGCGAATCTCGTCGATGCGGAGTCGGAACCTGAGAAGGGCGGGGCGATGGGTGGAGAGGACCAGAATGGTGGCATCTACCGGCCTCCAAAGGTCGCATTTATGCCCTACACCGAAGCTTCGTCTAAAGGCAAGAAGCGTCGTGACCGAATGCCGGCTGCTCTGAATAACTTGGCCTATGTTGATCCAAACAATCCTCACATCGAATCTACATCTGGTCTTGGAGGTGGTGGCCCTCGGGGGTCTGGTTTGGTATCTGCTCGTGCCAGAGAGCTCGCTCGCATGACCGAATTCGAGGAGGAGAATATGACCCGGCTGGTTATGAATAAGAGGGAGGCAAAGCGACGTAAAATGGATGAGGCCACTATCGCCTTAGGAGGTTCCGCCAGCATGGCACATGGTGGTCGCTCAAGGGCCAGGGGGGGTGGACTTGGTGACGAATTTGGTGACTTGATTCGTTTGCGAGACGAACCGTCGCGATTTGCCGGGGCAGATGGATATGAGGAGCTCAGAGCCCGGGCAAAGAAAAGGGATGCCTTTGAGAGGAGTAAAGTAAGGAGGAACGCGGATGCGGAAGATGCCGTCGAGTTGGGAGAACGTCCCGCGAAACGAACTCGGTTTGAACACGAGGTGCTGAAGAGGCAGCAGAAGCAGCAGAAGCAGCAGAAGCGTGCACGTAGATGAATTGTATGCCTCGTGTCGTCAGCGTCGATCAAATCTTAGCTCGTTCAACTAGACCTGCTGATCTTGAGCTCCGAGAGGCGGCGCCTCTTGGAACCTAACCCCCATTAGCTGCACCATGAGTGACACGGAAGAAATCACTCGAAAGCTCCCCGGTGGATCTAAGGTCGTCGAGAAGGTTGAGAAGACCGTAGAAGATGACGATGAACAGGACGGAAAGAAAGTCGCGCGCGTCGTCAAAAAGCGGAAAATTGACGAAATTCCCGCCAAGTACGAATACCGCCCGTGATTAGAGCCTCCCGCTCACTGATGCACTCTCAGATCGTCTAATCCAACTCCAGCCCTCTCCCCAGCCGAGCTGCAGGAGAAAGAGGACGAAATCCACAATCTCGAACAAACTATGGGAAAGGACTGGTACGAAGCACTCGAAGGGGAGTTTAGCAAATCATACTTCAAAGGAGTACGTGTTCGACGCGTCTTTCTGGACGAATTGCCCATCTGACACCGTGCTGCAGATCAAGAATTTTCTCATCGCGGAGACGCGTCAAAAGCGCGTTATTTACCCTCCCAGTAAGCTACAACACTGTGACCCTCGAATGATCGTATTTACGGATCGTCCACTAGCCAAGGATATCTACTCTTGGTCCCGCCTCACGCCGCTCGCAGATGTCAAAGTAATCATTATCGGCCAAGACCCATACCACGGTCCAAACCAAGCTCATGGTCTCTCTTTCTCCGTGCTGCCTCCGACCAAACCTCCCCCATCTTTGGTTAACATTTACAAGGAGCTGGCGAGATCCATCCCCGATTTCGTCATTCCCAAGTCAGGGTATGTCCCTTCTCATAAAGGGCGCCAAACGAGTGCTGATGTCTTACTCAGCGACTTGAGTCCGCTTGCCGCCCAGGGCGTCTTGTGGCTCAATACCTCTCTCACCGTTCGCGCTCATCAAGCGAATTCTCATTCTAAACAGGGTTGGAACAAGTTCACTCGCGCTGTGATGGAAGCGGTCCTCAAGCGCAGCAACCACAAAGGCATAGTCTTTCTGGTTTGGGGTGCATTCGCCTTGAAAGCGATCGAGGGGTTCGACAAGGCATGGTTTTCTTTACTTGGCCTCGCTCGTCTGCTTACCGCTACGTGTTGCAGAAAAAGAATAAGGTTCTAGCATCCCGCCACCCTTCTCCATTATCTGCCACCACAAAGCCGAACCCTTTCCATGGGAACAACCACTTCAAGCTTGCCAATGAATGGTTGCAGGAGAAGTATGGTCCCGAAGGCGAAGTAGATTGGACCGTCCTTAACCCCAAGAAGTGATGCAGTGGAAATGAAATCACATTTTTTTTCTGATTTTCGCGGTTTTATAGTTGCCTCCTGTCATCTGTAGTCATATCGTATCCTTTGCTCCTTAGCTGTCGAATCACAGTCACTTTGCTCTCCAACTCTGATTGCGCTTTCCACCGGCTGGTGGAGATAGTGAACGGCCAGCACTAGAGGGTCTGCTGTTTGACCGCTGGTGTTGTGGTGGCGGCGTAGTGCTTTGTAGGATAGAGGGTGTGAAGAGAAAGGCTCGAGGACGATCGAACATAAATGGCGGCGGTGATGGGGTGTTAGGGATCGCAAATGCCTGGAAAGGACTCTGTGAAACATGACCAAGCATGATAGACGAAGAAGCCACCGGGTTGTAGTTGCCGAGAGTGGGTGACTGTGGGTAGCCTGGAGTTGGTGCGGCTGGGACTGGTAGTTTAGGTGCAGCACCGGGCGGTTTCCAACCCTAAGGCATGCTTGCAGTCAGTTCCAACTCTCTGGAATGTGCCCAAGAATGACACACGTATTCTTTGCCCACTCGATAAAGTTCTTCAAGTTTCTCATCGAAGATATGTTCCTCTTCAAACCTCTGGTACGCCTTGTACAACAACAGCGCTGAGCGAGCATCTTCGATAGAATCGTGTGTCTCCTGCTGTATGTCCTCCTTGAGAATGTACCAGGCAAGAAAACGTAATGAGAGCCGCCGTTGCCGTGCCCGAATGAAATATAAATCCACAGTATCAATCACTTGGTCCGGTGGGACAAATATATCTGCATAAGCTTCAGTAGGTGACTCTTTACGAGCGATTAGTCCGCACTGATGATACGAAAGTCCTTCTTGAGCCCATGTCCAACAAAAATGCACCCCATATCCACCAAAAGCCTCAACTTCTTGTATGCCACCTTAAGAGGAACAAGGGTGTGTGGTGATGACAAGGGATGGAGGTCCCCCGCTGCAAGGTGTCAGTAAAAGGGATCCGAGTTAGAAACGCGTCGCACGTTGAATTCCAGAGAACTCAGTGAGATGATCCACAATCGTCTCTGTTGTATGGATATAGTCGTCGATGAACGGTTTGCCTTCCTTGGTACCTCCTTCACGTAGGACAGACACACGAGCAAGGCTGAGACGAGCAGGGAGGATGACCTTACGAGTGCCGTCTGTGTGGTATTCAACTTCTTCCTGAGGTGGTGGTTAGATATGACAATAGGAAAGGGGTCATCGTACCTGCTGCATTTGAATGAACTCTGCATCAATAGCTACCACAGTTCCAGGACGAGGCAATTCAATCGCCGATAACAGCTCGTGCTTCGTCATTTTCCTGTCGCGATTCCTATGGGCACCTTGTATAAGTCGTTTGTCGGTTCCGAAATCGAGTACACGCACGGTGACAGCGAGATGTCTTCACTGAGAATAACGGGATCGACAGCCATTGGCAGTGCAGAATAGTTGAGCTCGTTTTTCATATCCACTCGCTCGAGCATCAAAACACATGGAGTCTATAGTAAATGAGCCATGAAGCGCCCAAAGATGACCAACGACGAACCTTCCACTTTGCCGGGAATGTCAGTGCCTCCGATTCTGATACGTTTTTCACGGCAAAGTCATTGAAAACGAACCACGGAGAGAAGTAATCTCGGCCGTCCTCCGCTTCTGGGACTGTCCAGCAAGTGAGCGATAGAATCGTACGGGGAAGATAACTTACCTTTGATGACAGCAGCAAGGTGCGAACGGCCATCCGGGGCCTTCACTGAAACAATGAGCCCCTGACAGCAAGTGAGTGCTGCTGTAATGACCCCACTGCACTATGGCTCTCACCCTCAGTTCATAGACGACCAATCCAGGTTGGCTAACACTCGAAAGAGTCCCTACAAGACCACCAGGTTGTGTTGGCTCTGTATTGAGGTCTAAACCTACCGCGGCTGTGAGGAATCTTCCCTGACTACCCGCTGGGTTTAGCCAGATCCTGTGGTGCTCCTCATTGTACACGGCTGCATTCAGTAGGAGAAGGGGAGGAAGATCATCGACAGAGACAGTCCTCCTTGATGAGAAGTTTGCCGCTTGCTTGCAGTCTTGGCAGGTCGTCTTGTATTGATTATACCGGAACAACGAATTCCGAAGAATGGATGCAAAATCACTCGGCGGCGCTGTCTCGTTGGAGAAGATCTTTTAGAACCGTGAGGAGAACGTCTGAATTACAGTCAGTTGGGCGCACCTGGCGAGGGTAGATCATGTCAACGATATGGCTAAGTCCTTGCTTGTCCCTGGTTGTCCCACAGGAGCCGCATGTACTGGTACTGGTAGATTCGATCCCCAGTAACTGTGTAATGGGTGAAGGTACAGGACCATATTTAGCCGGCCGTTGAGGATGCAAAAGTAGAGGGTTGGACAGAGAACCCGCTTCTGGCATAATGTGGTCGATCATAAATCGATTGAAGAGCTGTATCATCGACACGTAGTCGGGCTCTGAGCCATCGTGAGCATAGTCGACAACGCCAAATGATTGGGCTGTATGATAAACATTGTCAACTTCATTTTTCTCAGTAGAATATGAAATTCTGCCTAACCGTTGTGTGTATTTGTAATGGTTTTGCAGAAATTCCCGGAGTGGCAATTCAGACCACAGGCATCTTCGAGCATTCTACATACAAAGCCCAGCTCACAGAGCATGCAATGTTCCCGCTGACATGGTGTCGTGATGTGCGACTTGGCAAGATGCCGGATTGGCAGCGTATAATGCATGAGTTGTACGAGAGAATTGGTATAGCAATTGCGTATATGCGTCTCGAGCCCACTGAAAGGCGTCTTGTTGTAGAACCTGAAGAAGATATTGAGAGCACGATAACTGCCCCTGACGTTAACCACATACTCAAAGTCAAAGTCCTCAACGCCAAATTTGGAATACTCGATTTCGACACGGCGATAGTGTCGTGGAACCTGATCTCCTTTCTGTTCATCCACAGGAGACTCTGGCGGTGTCTGGTGGATTGGTTATGACGGGCTTCCCTCTCCCCTGTTGCTCTAACTTACAATCGTGTCATTACGACTTTTGTCGCTCCGGAAGCGGGTTTGCTTCTTGTTGGGGTTGGTGACTGCAATGTTTCTCTTTCCACGTAGAGCGGCAGGGAGGTGGGCGTAGGACAGTCCGCCAACTTCCCTGAGGTCAGCTAAAACTTGAGCAGGGATCTTGGCTGGTGGCGGATAGTACTCTGGCACTCGTTGGAAATCAGTGTCATAGGCGGAGAGAAGGTAGTCATCGTAGTATGGCATTCCTATTACGTTAAGCGGCCTAAACTTTGGTTAGTCACCAGGAGCCAGGTGAGGTTGCACTCACGTCGAATCAGTCCATTCAATCTCAGGCAATGGTTGTGGAGGATCTGCCCACTCTACCGGGTGACCATGATATCCATTGAAAGGGAGGTCGTCATCCTCTGCGCTGCTGAGGAAATGGACGACACCGTTTGCATCCCCGATCGCAATATACGCCGCGTCCGGGGAAACCGCTGATGAAGTCACATACGACTGTGTATCAAGCTATGCGAGATTGTCAGTCAGATAGGGTTCAAACTCATTGAAGTCTCACCTGGAAGAATTGACCTGATGCGGGGTTGAGTACGTCGACGATATTTACCAGGCCGTTGGTAGAACTGAGCATAAGGCTTGTCGAACTGCCCGGAAGAACATTAAGGAGCGACGGGCCAGCTGAGAAAGTAAAGGAGGACATGGGACGAAGGTTGCGGACATCGAAGAGTTTTACGAGGGGGTCAGGATAAGGGCGCCCTAGGCTAGGTATGTGGTATTAAAGGCGAGTTCACCCCTTGCTGATAACCTGCTCGTACCGGATACCTAGTCCGATGGAATAGATCCAGTTGCCATTACATTCGAGACCTTGCACTACACCTTGATGAGCCTTGACTTGATTCTCGTTCCTTCGCATTGAGGTACGGATATCGTGTGTTCGTATATACCCATCGCCAGAGCCGGAGAGCACAAAGTCAGATGATGACTGTAAACGGGTCACCCTTGCAGAACTTGGTACTTGTCTGATAACATCTCCAGTGGATGCATTTAATACCGTGAGCTCGGCACTTGTTGAACCCACCACTAGTGTGCTGGTTGAGCCGGGACTATTGCAAAAAGTGGTGAGAGGTGCGGCATTCTTAACACTGTAACATGTGAGTACGAGGAGTCTTGGAGAAAAGATCCTTGCGTACCGATACTGCCATCTCGATACGCCGCCTTTGGAATATGCACCCAACTGACGTCCGACTGTGTCGATAACACGAACATGAGAGTCTTCAGCGGCAACCTTAGTAATCGTGTTCTTGCTGTGTCTCCAATACACGCCGCGGGTCCGATTGTGATAATAAGCAGAAACCTGTCCAACGCTGCCTGTCCATAGAACGTCCGAGCGTGGGTCGAACGCGAGCGCTGTGACTGGAAATGGCAAAGGACTTGAATCCCGAAGTTGCGTTATTGGTTGGGCGACATAGTAAATATTCGACATTGAGCCTCGAGAGGGACGGGTTGAAGCTGGGTGTTGCCCAAACAGAGGTAAATCTTGAGCCCGCCCATACAATGGACATCTCGCAACTCAAACCGGCAACGCCTGGGGGATCAAATGGAGATGATGAAGCCCAAGGTCAAGAGGCTGCATCAAAGCGCGCTCAGGAGGAGCAAATGAAGCGCGACCTTTTATCCACTGTCCTTGAATCAGACGCCCGCGAACGGTGTAAGTACTGGCCTTTTGTACACACAAGCCTTGGCCTACTGATCGCGAGACTATCCATTACTTTTCATTGTTAGTATCACGGATCGCCCTTGTGAACCCGCAGCTCTCGAATCAGATTGAAGTAATATTATTGCGAATGGCCCAGAGTGGACAACTACGAGGGCGAGTGACAGAAACCCAACTGATCGGGCTTCTCGACCAAGTACGTCCGCGCATTGCCATCACAGGACCTTTCAATTCACGAAAGACAGGCCGACGCAGCCCAAGGCAAATCTACGACTAAGAAGAGTACTATAGTTGTAAGACCTTAGCCCTTTCTGCTTGGGTGGCAATTGATGTTGGTCTAGTTTCAACGACGGAAAGGCTTCGACGATGACGACGACTGGGACATCTGAGCTCCTCATAAATAACAAATCTCATTGCTCAATATCTTTGTACGATGACAAACGTCCAAGTGGTTGCAATTGCAGAGACTAGGACGCCAAAGTCGACATAAGAGAACCGTTTAGATGAGCATACGCCCAATCAAAACATGCCCAGTCTGACTGGGTTATCAGTACGTAGTTCGGTGACATGAAGAGGGTGGAGGACACACACCTTTAATGGGCGGGTGATCACATTCTCAGGATCGAGAATGGCAACGTCTGTGCGCGAGTGAAAGGCGCAGAGCCCTTTCGCAATGCCCTGTGCTGCGCACGGTGCGTCGCACTTCTCGACGACCGTCTCCCCGGCGCGCCCCACAACCCAATCCTGGACGGTCTCCCGTCCAAGGCAAAAACGTCACATATAATCGTCGTCGTCGCTTAAGAACTCGTCATCGCCCTCATCGTAGGCCGCGATGTTCGTAAAGTCGACTTTGTATCGCAGGATTCCGCCGATTCCACCAAAGCCCTTGACGAATTGTGCGCCTTCTTGGGACTTGTTTGTGACAAACTATGAATCTAAAGTCAGAATTATGGATACCTGGAGGTAGGCCATCGGCTCACTTCGAGATTGGCACCAAATTCGGTATATTTTTCCGTGAACCACTCCAACAAGCTTTGTGGCTCACCAGCTTGATCCATTTCCGTGCCGGTCGACTTGTCAATGAACTTTTCGCGCTCCTTCTCTTGCTCTTTGCTCGCATAGACAATGACTTCTTCTGTCGGTCAATCAGTATGTGAGCGCCACAGAGAAGGGATGTGATGGCATACCCCCTGCAGCGTTGCGTAAGACATATCGCGTGATATCGAGGTTCTCCCAAACAATCAGGGTTTCAACCGCACCCATCTCGAGGCCTTTGAGGGTATCCTCGATACCAAAGCAATACTTGCTAGTGTCCTGGCTGATTTCATCGAAGTACTTCTGGATGAGCTTCTTCTCCTGCACGAACTTGACGTTGGAGAGTGCTTCGGACGCCAGTTCGATTGCCTGTGAACACGGATCAATAGCGTGTTGGCCACCAGATTCGCTTTCAGCTACCTGGTTGAAGCCATTTTCACCTCCATAGCTGACATCGACAATCTTGATGACTCTGGCCGCCAATCGCGGATCGAAGATATCGCTTTGATTCAACTCGGTTTTGAAATCGGCAGAACCAGCAAGGACAAGGCCAGTCACGTTGACTTTGTCACTGGTGATGAAGTGCTGGACGGCCAACTCGGCCACCTTCCGAACATAGTTGTGGCGTTTCTCGTCCCGAAGACGAGAGAAACGCAAAGCCGATTGTCCTCCTCGTCCATGCTTCTTAGGGAGATCTACCGTGAACTTGTGGATAACCTCACGTGTGTTGCCTGCCAGTGTACCAAAGAGAGAGCCGTTACCGTCCATGACGATGAACCCGAACTTGGAATCTGATTCGAGGAGTTCAGAGAGAGACTCGGTGTGGAACTTGTTGTCGCAAAGATAGAGGGATCTATTGTGGATGAAAAATATTAGGAACTGCATCGAATGCGACGAATGGGGCCAATCAACTAACGTATTAATCGGTTTGTGTGGCTCAAAGTCGAAGGAGACCTTCCTTTCCTTGCCTTCATCAGTCAAGATGGTCCCAACAAAGAGCACTAGACCGTTTGGGGGGATTCGATTGTACAACTTGAGACGCTGCTGGGTACTAGTAATCGCAGCCAAGACGGACAGGCGGTTTACACGCGACTTGATGTTGGAAGCAGTACCGTATTCCTGTGTCAACATCGCTTGGACCGCAGATACTTGTCCCTAGGGGTTGCATGATAGAGTCAGCCTATTGGCCTTACCGATCCTCCAGTGCCAGAGCTCACCCTGGGCGGAATGATGAGGCTGATCATCGAAGTGCCGGCACTGTAGAAGAGGGGCGCTCGTCAGATCGATATTCCATGATGTCGATCTCAAGTGAGAGGGCGAGACGCACCCGCGTGCGGCATCAAGGCTCTTGATGAGTTTTTTAATCTTCCATGTCTGGATGTTCTGCTCTGCTTCGTTGCTCATTTCGACCGACTGCACGAAGAAAAGCTCGAATGTGCTTGCTTGGCAGCGCGGACAAGGCGGGGAGCAAGACGGCAGGTCTTTGTTTGTCACCATTTCCAACTCCAACATCCATCAACGGAAAGCACGAAAATGACTAGGAAGCGGAAACGCGACTCGGAGCCGTCAGAAACCGTCCCGGACCCACCCAACACCGCACAGCCAGCTCAAGTAAATGAGTCCAGTGCAGCCCTCGCAGCCCCACAGGAGGAGATAGGTGCAGACCGTGAGGTGACGGACGCTCAACATAAAGCTCGTGGCACGCTATCTGCAGTAAGGAAGCCGTCTAAAATCAAAAAGAAGACCACTCAAGGTCGGGGACCGCTTGCCCCCAAACCCAAGATCATCAAACTCAAGCCGGCTCGACCATGTCCCACAGTCCCCACATCCTCGAGCGCGACTGTTCCAAAGTCGAGAAGAGCAGAAGGACGGAATGAGATCTGTGTAACAAGACGGACAGAGCTGGGTAGCTATCTGCGGCAGTGCCGGGATGTTCTTACAAAGGATGGGTATGTACACGTCCAAACTTGAATTTACCTGCACTCATCGTCCGCGCAGTTACAAGACGCTCCACCTGTCTGCAATGGGTGCAGCGATCCCGCACGCGGCCATGCTCGCAACTTCCCTTATTCGGATCCTACCATATCCTAAGGATGAAGTGGCGACTAGCATCAAAACTGGGACAGTCAATGTACTTGACGAAGTCATCCCCATATACGAGGATGAAGAACCAGAAACACGCGGGCGATCCAAATCTTCTATAGAGATTGTTATTACCATAGGGAAACGTTCCGATCCCATCGTAGTGGGGGAGGCGAGCACTGATTAAACATTCCGGTTTCTGCTCGGAAGTCTCATACATAACCTCTGGCATAGTTCATCCAACCTTGTACTGTAATGTCTTGATAGTACACAGCCACCTCAGTCCAGCCCCGTAGTCCAGGCATAGTCCCGGGGTCCAGTCGGGATTACGTCAACAAGCACCGCGAAGCTGTTTGACTCCAACCACTCTGATCCTGCTGAACTGGACCTACTTACTCGAAGACAACATGATGGAAGATTCCAGTGATTATATTGAGCCTTCCGTCCAGACGGAAGAGCCAGGTATTCCGACCCACCAGCGTGCCTGGGTGGAGGTGCGAAGAGGAGCGCCCAAAGTTGGACTAGAGCTGCAAAGGAACGTTCCAGTGTCGACGCAGTTAGCACCTGGAGAGGTACTGGTAAAGATCAAGGCAGCTGCTCTCAATCCTATGTACGTGTGCGCACAACTTGCTCTCAAATAACCCAAACCAATCAAATTAAAACCTTGTAGCGGATATAAACTCTTGGAACTGCTTCCTAATGCTGTATCCCATCGACCGAGGACAGCTGAGTACGACTTCCAAGGAGTGGTGGTCGCCCAACGAGGTACAACCGGCCACCAAGTCGGCGATGATGTATTCGGATGGGTACCATCTAGTGCGCCTATGACTCCTATATACCCCCAACTTCTCAACGGCTCATAGATGTGATCCAAGCTACCTCCCAAGGCGCCCTTTCAGAGTATATACGAATCAAAGCGGACCAGGTCGCGAAGAAACCGAAGAATATCGGTGCAGTGGAGGCTGCTGGTATTGCCACCACCGGTCTCACCGCTTGGCAAATGCTTTTTAAGCATGCCCAAATCAAGGAAGGCGACCATATTTTCGTGAACGGTGGAACGACGTCTGTAGGAATGTGGGCAATACAAATGGCCAAAGCGAACGGTTGTAGGGTGACGGCAACTACGAGTGGGAGGAATTACGAGTGGCTCAAGGAAACCTTCCACGTTGATACGGTGCGTTCGATCTCTCCTCGTTTACCGTATATATACTCATAGTCATGGTAATAGGTCATCGATTACACAGAAATAGATTCCCTCTCTGAAACCCTCGCCGAGAATCCTCCTGAACCTCTGTTCAATGCAGTCATCGACTGCGTCGGAACAGATAACAGCCTCTATACAAACTCACCAGCATACCTCGTGCCTAAAGGCGCGGTAGTCTCGACAGGTCCAGATCCGACAAACTTCATTGGTTCGGTCAGCCAATCAATTGCGTTGGCTGGTCATCTTGTCCGTCCTAAGTGGCTTGGAGGAACGGACAGGGCGTTTTCGTAAGGTGTAGTCCTTGTCGCTTTTTGACCAAATCTCATGTGTTATCGATAGTGTGGTTCTGACGGAGAATTCGCAAGCGGAACTGCAGAACCTGGCCGCACTTATCGAAGAAGGTGAAGTACTATGCTCTTTTGGAAGTTCGCGGTACTCACCTGCTTACAGGCAAAATCACCCCGGTCGTCGATTCCGTCTTCAAATTTGACGAGGCACTTCGTGCGTATGATCGTATCATGTCGAGACACACACGAGGAAAAGTGAGTTATGTAGGATTGACTTTATCATCTCCCTCATTTGGATTCATTCAGGTTGTCATTATACTGGATGATAGTCTACAAACCCGCTCGCCTCCTAGCGCTCCGATAGTTCCGGAAGTTTTAGAACGCACGTAGTTCGCTGACTATGTATCACTCATACGTCGAAAATGTAAGATGACTTGTGACCCTTTCAATTTGGGCGTTTGTTTTACCAGCGTGACGTACCGGCTGGGTCGACCATATCCCTGTCCGCCAACAACTGTCGTGCTGTCTGGGTATGTTTGGATAGAACAAGTCACATTCCCACCCGGCGTGCCATGCGAGTTCGAGTCTTTTAGGAGACGCGCTGTGGCCGAGCAAGCATATCACACCACCAAACCACGAGCACCATTATCATTACTCGAGAACCCTCGTATTTGTGATCTAAAGAGTGGTAGGAGATTTGTTGGGGACGTGCCACAAAACGGACCTCCGAGGTCGAGGACGTGCCGCTTTCGCCACTGTTCGCGGACATAGCGGCACCGAATAGCCACCCTCATCGAAGTGATATCGAGACCCTCTATATCAAACCCCGACAGCCAAGTCGTCTTAGAAGTGTGAAGATGAGCTCGAAGCCTATGACCAGTCGATGTCCAGACATCCAAGAGGAAGGGTGAGCATCCAAGTAAGCTGTTTTATGCGAGAATAAGTTGACTGTAGGTCGTGGTAGCGGTCGGTGAAGGTTTACGGCTCCGCAATTTGTGGACGGCCGTGCTAGAGAAACCGTTCAAGGAATGATATATGTGGCTGTATGGTATATCTTGTAGTTTGAACATGTGGGCTTGCAGACAGGAGCGTGACAACAAGACTGACGATCTCCGCACGTGTTCAACGTTATGTGAAAGGGAGATTGGAACTTGGAACTTGGAGTCCCCCCTCAGGCTCATTTTCGCCACTGCACAGTAACCATGTCAAAGCCAACCTCACAAGATATTATAGACTCTGGGTCATACCTTGAGCCATTCTTCGACCCATCAACTCTCCTTGTTGCCAATTTACGCGCCATTCTCCAGCATCATGACATCCAGTTCCCAACAAATGCGACTAAGGTCGTCCTGATCAAGCATTTCAATGAGAAAATTGCCCCGAATGCACAGGAGTTGAGGAGGGAGAAGAAAGCCGCAGACGGTATCCCGAGTGATGCCAGTGACATCCTCGACGCAGAGAGTGGGGAGTACCTGGAGGTGAGACGCGCCTGGACGTTATTAACGCGTTTAATTGCTGACGGGAATCTTCCGATCTTTTCCTTAAGCCAAAGCCCGCCACAAAACGAGTTGGGAGGCGTTCCACCCGGGGCATGGCTGCCACCAGTGCCAATGCAAGCCCCGTTCGCAACACAGTACGCTACTTGGTTTAAAGCAGCAACAGTATTGTCTAATTATGCTTCTAACAAGTCGCGGGCGAAACGAAGACGGACGACAATAACGCCAAAACCCGAGGTCGTCAGTGATGAGGATACAAAGGACGAGGTTAGATTTATGTTGACACGCTCCCACAGAGGGCGGTATTGACTTGACCATAGGACACTCCCAGGAAAGGGCGCCGTATTTCACGGAAAGTAAGTCTCCCACTGACACTGATGGGAATGAACTCTTACCTTGTTCTGCAGTGGGGTCCGGGCAATGAAACGAGTATGTGGACGGACGAGAATCCTTTCCAATCGGGCCTCGACTCTTCCCCAGTCAAGCAAGAGCGTCCGAGGAGCACATCACCGAGGAAGCCACGAAAGTCGGCACGTATGTCCGCCGCAGCGCAGATACCAGCGAGGCAAGAACGGATTCAATACACCGAGTACACGGTCCCAATCGCGGAACCAGGCCCTTCCACCCCACCGACAAAGGTGATCAGATCCATGCCGTTTGTAACAAATGCAACACCTACCAAATCGACTCCCGTCAAGGTGGAACATAATGGACACCACGACTTGAAAATGGCAGACTCCCTCGAATACGAAGCGGAAGAAGACCCATTTGGCTCTCAAGAGCGCACAGACGCAGAAGCCGTCGAGCTCACGAATACCAGAGTCGCCCATAAAATTGCTACTCTCACAAGGAAGGCTCGTGGAGATGTCATCTCTCCCACTGAGACATCGGCTCCCGTCCTTCCAACCTGGCTGAAATTTGTACTTGGCATGGTTAGCATCCTCGTTTTGACTGTGGTAGGGCAATACAAAAACGAGTCGGTGGCGATTGGATATTGCGAAACTGGGTCCTCTACAAACTCCAGGATTCAGGCCCGATTGGAGCTACAGAAGGAAATCAAAGAATGCCAACAGCGGGCGCTCCAGAATTCGACAGATGGGCAGCTGCACCACAACCTGGATCCTCACTGTAACGATATTATCCCTTTCATGCCTTTGCCTCTCCCGACTACCTGCACACCATGTCCGGACCATGCTAAATGCTCATCAAAGAATATTTTTTGCGAGCCTGCCTACGTCCTGAAACGGCATGCGTTGGCCAATGTCCCTCTGCTGAGCGGAGCGTGCAATGGACTTCCTGGGCTAGGCCCGATCGCCTTTCCCCCTCGCTGCGTACCCGATTCTAGGAGACGGAAGAATGTGAGCACCATCAGCAAAAACATCGAGAGTGTCCTCGCTAGGGTCCGAGGTGATAGGGTTTGTGTTGGCGTTCAGCGTCCTAAGGGGGGTCACAACGACGCTGCTGCTTTTGGCCTCAGTCTCGAAAAGTTGCGGAGTGTAATGGTGGATCGAACCAAAGGAGTACGTGAAATTTTTTGGCTGCCTCTCGGTTGTTCCTAATGCCAAAACACAGAGTCGTAGCCTTGGCGACTTTGAGGATATCTTCGGGCAAGCACTTGCCGAGCTCAAGAGCAAAAGCCTTGTGATCACTGGGAGGGACGCCGAGTGAGTTTTGAATACCTGCTTTGCGTATGAGCGAGGTTGAGTTATTTTGCTAGGAATGCGTACTATGCGTCTATTCGTGAGGAGATGACATTCGGCTGCAAGGCCCGTGTCATCGCTAGGGAGGCTTGGGAAGCCTACAAGATGAACGTGTTATGTAGGTTGCATCGTCTTTCATACCTGTACCGTTCTCACAACGTTCACAGATCTGGTCCTTGCCTTGGCCGCGGTTGCCGCTGGTCGCTCCAAACTTTCCGCGCGAGCCATCGAGAATCGTCGCGTCCGTGCCCTGGTCAAAGAAGCACTCGAAACCCTGCGAGCAAAAGAAGCTGCGCACTATATTGACGAAGCTCAGACCCCTTCGCCTGCCATCGCCTCTCTTCAGCTGCGCGACCTCGTGATGCAAGACGAGCACAGCATCCCGATACGGGCTCGAGTGTGGGAGCAAGTGGAGAGGGTCGTGGAAGGGAACGCGAACGTCCGTACCAATATGGAAGTTCTGAGCAGTGGGGATGAGGGTCGTGTGTGGACATGGATCGGCAGCGCTAATTCAACCGCCCAAAGGTATAAAGGGCAGATACCTGCCTCTGGGAGACCCGTCGTATGAGAAATTCTATTTGAGTAAATAGTTGGACGTTGCTCGCCGAAAAACGGCTGCAATTTGTATACAATGGGATAATCCGGCATTCGAGATCATTGCTAAGGAAAGCCGGGTCGCAGGCTTTGGGACGAACGTGGACCGCAGCTTGCAGGATAAAAGGACGGTTTGCTAGTCACTCAGTCATTTCACCAGTCTCATCTCCCCATCTCGAGCATGTCCGTTGGGCCTATTTGCGTGTATTGTGCCTCCTCCAGCGGGAACCACCCTGCATACATAAACTCTGCACGGTGTGCGTACGCCCCTCTCCCTCAGCTCTCTAATGGTGCCAAAATGATCTGTCTACCATGACTGACACAACACATACGCTTCTTTTAGCCCTGGGTACAGCGCTAGCTAAGGACTCCCGACCCATGGTCTATGGTGGCGGCTCCATTGGGTTGATGGGCGCGGTCGCAGAGTCCGTGCTGAAAAATGGCGGGTACGTTACGGGCATCTCACCATATGCCATGACCATATCGGGTGGAGAGTGTTTGAAGGAGGACGAGAAAGGGGAGATGCAGCAACCATATGCTCGACTCTGGGTCGAGTCGCACCCTAATCGGGAGAACGTCGTCGTGGACGACATGCACACGCGAAAGCAATTGATGGCCCTCAATGCAACGGGTGGGTTTGTAACCCTGCCGGGAGGCTACGGGACGCTAGAAGAGGTGCGGGGTAGTTCCGCTTTCAGGGCAACGGAACCTCACACTTCCGGAAAAAATAGGTATTGGAAGCAACGACTTGGGTTCAACTTGCGATTCATGTCAAGCGTATGCCCTCCCCTGTCACGAGTGTTTGATCTCCTATTCACAAGGAATTCTTTCCAGCGATCATTGTCGTCAATGTCCTCAACTACTATGCGCCATTGCGCGCCCAGTTGTTAAAGGCCGCCGAAGTCGGCTTCATCAACCCAGTCAACATTGGAATGGTTACCTTTGTTGACGGGCCCGCCGATGAAGCCGAGCATGCAGATTACGACTGGGGTAGTGCAGTGATTGAAGCCTTAAAGAATTGGAAGCCGGTAGAATGGGAAGGGTATGGACTAGACTGGACAAAGACGTCGAAGGATGCCAACCCACATTCACAACATCACGCCGTCTCGCCGTACTCACGTATGTAAAATTGTAAACCGAAGTCGGTGAATGTTATTTAACCAAAACCTGCCCATTCAACTGATATGTAAGTTACTTGGTTTGTGGATTCGTCCCAACCGCAAAGCAGATGGGATTTCTTCGTCGCAGTGCCAAGGCGTCCATGCGCAACGATCTCCATTGGTTGAATTGGGGTGCGGGGTGACGGATAGACAGTGGCCACAAAATGAGAATGGTATCGGAGCGGGTCGCCTTGTGGCTGGATTGAGTAATAATACTGAGACACCGACATGGGACACGTACCCGGGTATACCAACCAGTCACCGCCAAATCGAAGGCCATTGCCCATGAAGTAGCCTTTTTGCCACAGGTCTGCGAACACCGCACATTTGGCACGTTCCTCCTGATTGGAGGGATAAGTCCATAACCCCGCGTCACGAGCTTCTTGAAGAGTGGGGTATATCTTTTCCTCGTACCATGAGAACGCTTCTGATGTCGCCGGGATGCGAAAGGCATAGGAAGCCGTCTCTTTGGCGCCGGGTGCTTCTCGAAGATCCGACTCGAAAACGGCAAGCGGGTCAGTATCCCGGGCTTCTTGTGCGTGCTTAAGAACGGTCATTTGGGCGGCATCCTTCCGTTTCTGCCTTTGGAGGCGTTTCTGGAGAGCAGCCTCGGTAAGCTGAGGTGAGTTAGCTTGTGTGGTTGTGTCGGCACGGCCGGACGCGTCGAGAGGCACTTTCCGCGTCTCATTCCACATGGACAGCTGGTGTGGGGTTGGGCTCACGTGCGAGCCGGGATCGTCTACAAAGTAGGCTATGTCTGGCGAGTGGTGAGAAGCACATTGTTCCGCTTAACCGGGGGCTTTCATACCCTGTTCGAGAAGCAATACTACCTCTTCTGGCAGGAGGAGGAGAGGCATACCCAGAAAAAGGTTCTGTTGGGCGGCCTGAGGGAGGGTGCCAGTAAGGACGCCAGAAATGCGGTGCTGACTGCGGAGGACGCTGGCATCTAGAAGGGCGAACTATAAGGAGCTAGATAAGACGCGGAGGGGACACTCTGCACCTCGAACGGACCAGACAAGCGCATTGCCATTCGATACGTGTATCGGGATTTTGGCGGTCCTGGGTGGGGCGGACGTGGTAACGGTCGTCGACGGCGGCATAGGCGGCGGCGCAGACAGTGTCCTGGGGGTATAGTGATGCTCTCGAGACCGTCTAAGGAGAGCTTGAGGGGCTAGGGGCGGGCCAAGGCTGAGTCATCGGTCGGTGGCAGGTGGAGCGGGGTAGCGGGTATATAAGAGCAGGGATTTTTCGCGACTTGAACTCTTCCCCTCCCACTCACTGACGAGACACGAGACAAAGGAAACGCAGCATAGCGGCATAAAGCACTGTAATAGACAATACACAACTAGAATTCTTCATTTCATGTATCACAAATCTCTCAACCGCAATGCTCCCGCTGCTCCGCCAAAGCCAATCCCACTCCGCCAGCAGCCACACCCTCAACTTCAACAGCAGCAGCAGCCCGTCTCCCGCCCTCAGCCACCCTTCCACCAGCAGCACCCCCAGCCCGCTCTTGCCCTCCCTCCCGTCACCGCTGGAGGCCTCGTGCTCCCTCCTCTCCCGGCTAATGCTGCCGCCGCCGCTGCCGCTGCCGCTGCCGCCCTCTCCAGCTCGCAGCCCGCCCCTCCCGTGAACCTGGGCTTGACGCTGCCGCCACACCGTGATTTGGGCACCGCGCCGGCCGCTCCTACTCCCGCCCCTGCTGCCCCCACGTCCAACGGCCAGGTCGCACCCCAGGCTGCCCCTGGCCAGGAGCTCACTCTCGAGCAGCAGTACATTACTGCCGTGGAGGGTATTGTTCCAACTCTTCAGTGAGTTTATCGCCACCGCCACTCTTCAACACTAGTTAACTAGCCCTTCCTTCCCCAGGAATATCGTTGCTACCGTTAATCTGGCATGTCGTCTCGATTTGAAGACCATTGCCATGCATGCCCGGAATGCCGAGTACAACCCCAAGGTTAGTCCACCGCCGTGTCGAGATGCGTAGTCTCGACCCGGTCCTGACACCTCTACCTTGCGCCTATCAGCGTTTTGCTGCTGTCATTATGCGTATTCGCGACCCCAAGACGACCGCGCTTATTTTCGCGTCTGGCAAGATGGTCGTTACTGGCGCCAAATCCGAGGACGACTCCCGCCTTGCCTCGCGCAAATACGCCCGTATTATCCAGAAGCTCGGCTTCGATGCTAAGTTCACTGAGTTCAAGATCCAGAACATCGTCGGGTCATGCGATGTCAAATTCCCCATCCGTCTTGAGGGTCTTCACTTTGGGCACGGAAAGTTCTCCAGCTACGAGCCCGAGGTTGGTTTAATCATCGCAATCTCGCGTTCTCAAGTGCTGACCGCATTTAGCTCTTCCCGGGCCTCATCTATCGTATGCTTAAGCCCAAAGTCGTACTCTTGATTTTCGTGTCGGGCAAGATCGTGCTCACTGGTGCAAAGGTAAATGCTGCTCCGTGTCTTGGTCTCGTACCAGACCGTTGACCTCTGAGACCATTCAGATCCGTGAGGAGATTTACACCGCGTTCAATACGATCTATCCCGTGCTTCGTGAATACCGCAAGCCGTGACCGTCGTCCCAAGCCGTACCATATCGGCTTTGCTCGCTTGGCATACGTTTGCTTTTGCAACCGTCGTCTTCGGCGAGACCCTTCAGCCCCGCTGCCCTCCATCCACCAAAACCAAGTGATTGTGATAACCTCCCCCCCCACCCCCTTTCTTACCCAACAACCCAGCTTCCGCAGAGTAATCCTGGTTCTTTTTCTTTTCTTGCACCACCACCCAACTACCATAGCAGCATACATCACATCACCACCCCCCGCTCCTCTTTTCTTTCTTCACCCGCGGATGGCATTAAAGTCGGAGGCCTGGTTGGTGCTCGTCACCTTCAGAACTCTATCATCGTCGTGGTCAATGAAATATCGGTGTTTTCTATTTGTGACTGGTCATATACAGACATTCCAATGCACAGAATCATTGCCTTACGGTTTTTACCCAAAGTTTAGTCTGGACTTTTGACCTTGCGTTTCGATTCGCGTTGTGCGATGTAATAAGATGAAGTTCGAATGCCAGATCCATTTATTATGTATCGAAGCCGTCTAAAGCACAGACAGAGCACGACTGGTGAGACTCGACAAGATAGAGAGAGCAATAACACGGGGGGTAGGTACAGTAACAGGAACGCCATGAGAACAAACAGCATGGGATAGTAAAACAACACACATAGTAGGGCAAAAACAGACAATCACAGCCGGCCGGTTACAACCAATAAAGGGACGAAAAGCATAAGAAACTACCAGTCAAAACCAGCCAGCCGTGGTTATAACAACTCCTGCGAAGCCACGCTCCCGATGTTGTGTTGGTCCACCAACATCCCCTCCACGTTGGCTCCGCCATGATCCATGTCATCCAGCGCCATCTCGCCTTCGACCGGTCCTTGACCTGCACGTCTCGATTCAACGACCGTCTTGGGTGGCACGACAGCACCCTCGCCTTCCATCCACTCCTCGTTCCAAATATTCCAGATACAAGCCCGTTTGGAGGGATCGCGCACCAAGAGTCTCCCGACGACCTTCTGCACGCCCTCAGTCGAGAGTCGACTGCTGTTGGTCCCAGGTTCGGGCCAGGTGTACACCCCCTGCGCAATTCGCATGAGGTAGCTCCGTCTAGTCTCCCCCGCGCCATGTCCGTGAGACGACGATAGCGATGGTGCTTTGCGATCAAAAGGGAGAGATCGGGTGGCGAGGGCATAGAGAACCACCCCGCAGGCCCAAGCGTCCGTCTTGCGTCCATCGTACATAGAGCCAGTAACGATTTCAGGTGCAGCGTAAGCTTCGGAGCCGCAGCGGGTTGCGAGCATCGGGTTTTGAGGGTCAATGAACCGTGCAAGACCGAAATCAGTCAGCTTGACGAGGGGTTGGGGCAAAGTATTAACATCGATTTCGCCCTGGTGCTGAAAGAGGTTGACTGTCAAGAGGATATCTGCAACATCGACGTGAGTCAGACGAGTTTTAAGACTGACTCTCGAGACTGACTCTCGAGCTTGATATCGCGATGAACCAATGCGACTCCATGCATCCAGCCAACGGCTTTGCATAGCTCTCCCCACATCCTCCTGAGTAACGGCTCGGTCATCCTTGCGTGGTTTTCGTCTGAATTCATCAGCTCGAACAATTCACCGCCAGCGACTTGTTCCAGCACCAAACAATGGTGGGTGGGCGTTGTAAACGAATGCAAGTACGAGACGATGGAAGGGTGAGAGATGTGCTAAGCAATCGGAGTCAGTGTATGAGACAAAAGGGAACTGAACGCAGTAGCTCACCCGCAGCACTTCCACCTCCCTGACAAATGATATCCTCGTGCGATCGTTTGTATCGCACAAGGAACGGTCCATCATCTTGACCGCTACAAGTCGTCCCGGTTTGTACATTGCCTCCTTCGAGGTCGTGCTATTGGACCGACTGGCCTCTGGAGAGTCTGGCCAGCAAGCACCCTTTCCGTCCATCTCATCTAACACACCCGGACCGCTCCCTTCTAAGCCATTGACTCTAACACTTGGTTTGATGCCTCGGACATATTCTTCAAGCCTCTTTGCCATGCTGGCGCTCTTCCGCCTCTTCTGTCGTTGTTTCTTGCTTGCACTCCTTGCTAATGGTGGTAGCAGTCGATCTTCCACATCTCTCGCCAGCCAGACGGACGAAAATGCGCCTTGACCGAGAGGTTTCACCAGCTCGAATGGAACTTCGTCTCCAATGGTGGTGCCAGGTTCAAGAGGTGCTGCTTCTATGGGCGAACGGCGCGTTTCCCGCCGCACGGGGGAGGTGATGCCCGAATGTGCAAAGTGATGTTGGGCGAGTTTCATTGTAGACGGCGGAGAGGGATGAGCAGTAATCCCAACAGGTTGCTGGTTATCCTGGAAATCTTCGTTCTCACCAGCGTGGAATTCCGCGCGTGTCGGAGACATGGTAAGGGCGGTATCCTCATTCATTCTCGTTTCAATAGGTTCGGCGTTTGCTTTTAGGTTTACCCACGGAGTCCCGTCCCGGTCACTCTCCCTTTCATATGGACCCGGCTTCGGTGCTTGGTAGCCGCTAAGGGCGCTGCCCGGAGAGCCAATGTAAAAGTCTCTCCTAAAGCCACTGACAGACGAACGTGACGAGGATCGAGAGAGACCCGAACCATCAACGCCGTTATCTATGCTGAACTCGACATGTGATGTCGATGGATGGTGTATCGCAAGGCCCGTGGTGGGACGATGAAGCGATGGTAGCCTGCTGAGCGGATTGTTGAGGGTGTCGGGAAAGCCCAAATAGATATCGTCATCCGTCGAGCGACCTTTGGTATCGCCAGAAACTCTTCCGGGGAAGAAGCTGGGGACGTTGAGCCTGGCGGAATTGAATTCTGGAGGAGTTGTGGAAAGTTTGGCAGGAGAAGGGGAAGGCGTAGGGAGAGAGCCTGGTGCGCGTTTAGGGGATGGAGTGATAGAAAGGATTGAAGGTGGAGGAGTTGGGGTGGATGGCTTAGACCGGTTGAAGAAATCTGCGGTCTGAGTACGGGATGGAGCATAGCTATCCGATACTGCACAGGAGCGCGGTGCAAAGTCACGGGAGGCTTCGGAACCTAGGTTCCCGTATTTGGTCGAGCTGCGGCTGTGTGCGGCAGAGGCGGTAGGGTGAAGCGAGTTGCTGCGCTGGAGCGGGACTGGCGGCGGCGCAGGAGTGGGTATTCGGGCCGCCCAAGCACTACCGAAGAACGCGTTGGTTTTTGAGGTTGTTGGAGGAGTGCTGGGTGTTGTCTGAGGAGGTGTGGTGCTTGTTGTGAGATCGCGGGGCGGGAGAACCATCGGTGAGGGCATCGGGGAAGCCTTTGTTGAGGGATAGGGAGAGCTGGCTCTAGTAGAGGGAGAAGATCCGAACAAGAGAGATCGATGAGTCCGATCTTGATCGTGGTGAGGCTTTGGGAAACCGTCATAGAGGAAATGGCGATTCTTTGATGCCTCTGACATTCGCAGGGACAGAGCAGACATGGCGACGGGCGGCGGGGCTAGAGGGAAGAGAAGGACAAGGAAAGATGAGCAGAGGAAGAGACGGATATATGAGAGAAAGGCCGGACTCTCTACGGGTGAAACTGAAACTGGAGCCGCGGTTGGACGGAGAGGGGGAGGCGAGCGGAAAAGGTCAAATGAAACACTTGCAACAAGTAACAAGTAGCAAGTAACAAGAGGGATTACTGGACTGTATCCGAACAAGGCATGCCCCGACGAGGGAGGGCGAGTCTAAGGTGAGGGTAGTGAGGTAGTGTGGGTAGTGGTGGTAGATGTAGGATGCGGATGCGGACGCGGCGCGGCACTTTTCAACCGTGAGGATTCGGAGAACAGAGGAGGCCTGACAGGGGCAGTGAGTGAGTGAGTGGAAATGAGTAAATGAGTCAGTAAATGAGTGACTGAGAGTGTGAGCGTGACTCCTCCTCAGCGATCCCACCTCACGTCCCATGCGACCATATACGATACGCTACGCTACGATGCGCTACGATAGAAAAAAAGAGGCCCGGATCCAATACTCAATCCTCATAGATCATATTCCCCTTCTTCCTACGCTCCACAATGGCGTACTGATGGATGATGATCCGTAATAACACACTTTCACCTCACGGGGGCTGACCGCCCTTTGCTGTGTGATCGTGACACAGGAACCACGTGCGTGTGCGACGCGTCCAGAGGCGACCAGATTGCTAAACAACGCCCGTGATGACCCCCATGACCACGACCATGACCATGACCATGACCATGACCTGCCTGCGTTACGTCTGGACCTTCTCCACAAAACCTAACGTAACTACCGGCTCCTGGCTAGCGACTCCCTCAAACGACGACATACTCTCGGTAGTGAGAGTTCGCTGGCTAGCATTAAGGTCAACTTGCCAAATCCCTGCCGCCGCATTTCCCAGTCCCTGGGCCCATTCAATCTCTTCCCAACTTGTCGCTCTTTGCAGCACAATACTTGCCGACTTAGATTTAGACTTCTCAAACAAAGGTACCTCCGCCTCCCACGTGTAAGTGGTCGGACTCATACAGACCTTGCGCCCTTGAATACCCAGAACGAGGTCAAATTGTCCAGCGAGACGGTCGATTGAGTCTGGGTCTGGTTTGGCCACCAGCTTGATTGTCGCAACCCCTGTGGCCCCACAGGCGTGTTTAAGGTTCGCTGGGGCGTCCGTGGGTACCTTTGGTTTCATTGGTGTATCAGTCTCCATACGAGGTCCGAGCAAAAGGGGCAGCGCACCCTCCCCTTTCTGGGAGTTATGTCCTTGCAGAAGAACGGAACACCGCCCCTTCCGTGTTCCACCACCTCGGGGAAGCTAACTCTCCATTTCAATTCATCCCCGTCCGGTTTCACCCTGCCACCCTCTTGCCCTTTAGCATAAACACCGCCCTCGACTGCCTCCTCGATTGGGTTCTCAACGGATTGGAGATCCAAAAGTGCCCAATCAATCCATCCTTCGCGCATCTTGCTCCACCAATGGCCTTCTCGTGCCGCGCGTTCGATGGAGCCAGGAAGATAGTGCTCAGG
>Ga0307515_10001141_pt1 | contig 60893 bp, 43 predicted proteins | sample 17_EM_MG_FD_194513 | JGI IMG/M metagenome (GOLD analysis project Ga0307515, IMG submission 194513) | Populus trichocarpa ectomycorrhiza microbial communities from riparian zone in the Pacific Northwest, United States - 17_EM | ecosystem: Host-associated > Plants > Roots > Unclassified | place... | reverse complement strand
TGCGCGCAGGTAGAAGGAACGCGAGGAGAGATTTTCGCAGCGTCACCCATCGCATTGCAATCCCGATGCAAGCGCGTACCCAATGAACCCATTCCGACGTATAGTCACAGTTAGCCACAACGCCAGATTGATCGTTTAAAATAGGAGACTGACAGAACGAGAAGAAACGGTGAAACAGCAATCAGAGGGCGATATGGAACGCGACCCGTTGAATTGACGCCGGGCGCGGAGTAATCCACCACCGGGGTGTCTCTGACGGCTCTGACGGAGCGCGTCCACTCTGACGGAGCCATTCATCCCGGACGGAAATATTTTTTGCTGATGCTGTTTCCCTCCTGGACCCAGTGGCGTAGGATCCCCTTGTTGGGCAATGGATAGAGCCCCCCTCTCCGGTGGAAGTCGATGGCGAGGAGGAGTATCAAGTATCTAATGTTGAGGATAGTAGGATGTACCGGAACCAGTTACAATATCTGATACATTGGACTAGGTATGATTCCCTGACTTGGGAGGCCGCAATGTTTGTGGATGGCTTACAGGCCGTGGAGGAGTTCCATCAACTATACCCAAAGAAGCCAGCACCATTCGAAAAAAGTCTCGGAGGACCTCGAGCCCAGGAGGGGGATACTGTCACGGTTTGAAAAATACGGAGATACTTAGGAATTATGACGGCAAATTTCTGACGATGTGGAAGGAATTGTGTTACGGAAGGATGGAGAAATCAGGAGACGCGGAGGGTATGGCGAGATGGTGGCGGTATAATTTGCCGTGATAAGGAAGTCGTCTGAGGTGTTGCGACGTCGAACAATGTGGCGTGGTTGTACTGATACCGTGTTTTGTTGGTGGTGTGTAAGATCATGGGATGAGATTCAGATGGAATATTGGAGCATGAGGAATGGTTCGAGGATGACAGATGAATTGTATACAAAGAGAGTGTTGTTGGCGTTGAAGGGTTTCCTCTTCTGCTCTCTTTACTTGTTCTCTTGTATAAGCAAAGCAAGTTACGACTTTGAAACAGCTTCGACTGCAGTCCTGTCTTGATTCCCTCGAAACGAATATCGATCTTTTGTCTTGCCTCTCGGTATAATGTTATTGTTACCAGTATCACCTACGCCTGACCCCGCCCGGTACATTCAGCTGAGGAAGGATGTACTGTTCCACAGGCTCCCATATGCAAATCATGACACAATCTTCCCAATAATTGAACTGTAGTATAAAAGTCATCCGGACAGAGTATCCAGTACATAGTACCGGGCAGCTTTCATAACAGATGGTGTACAACTACTACTGTTGCAGCCAAGCCATCAGTTGAAGGGACAGAATCAGGACTAACCTGGTCTGTGATTGGATGGAAATTCCAGATGTAATTACAATAAGCAAGCCAGTGAAACTTGAATCCTTTTTCGATGGGCTTGCTTGGCATCATGTATGTGTCATGGGACTGCCCAGGAGCTTTTGTTACTCATTCATCCAATGAAATATGTGTTGAAGGCATGTGACATTGCTGTATACTTACTCAAAGTTGCTTCAAAATAACACGAACATGACTGTGCTATATTTGCCTTTCTGTCGGTGCTATCTTTGGGAGATCTGGGGAGAATTCATGGAAGTACCTTTCGATCTCTTCAAATTGTGTTTAGCCCATATATTCTCAGATAGTATGGGTAGAATTCTGCGGATCATACCCCCAGTAGTCTTTTACTGCAGGTGAACTAGATACTTCCATGTACAACACATTCCATAACCCAACCCCTAGTTTGGATGAAGAGACCTCCTTCCACTTACCACCACTCTCCAGCTGTCATTCACTAGCTTCAGCAGCAGCATATGCGTTGGTGTCGGCTGCCATATCATCCGATTGTAATTGTATCAAAAGTTGGCTTACAATATTGAAGATTTCTACTGGATACTGAAAACAGATTATGGTGCGAAGGGTATTTTAAGCGGTGTGTGATATCTCGGAAAGATAGAGTGAAAGGTGGGAGGGTCCTGAAACATCTCAGTTGTGGGGAATTGGATTTGGGGGTCTGCTGGGGTGGGCGAGTAATTTTTCGTAATTCGCAATTTTTTCGATTTTCGATTGTACTTCATTATTGTTGACAAGGGAAGTTCGCCAGCAGTGGCATCTCCATCCTCTTCACATAGTACAAGTTGGTAGGAGGTGTTGGGGTCCTGCTGTTACAGTATTCTTGTTGACATTTCAAATTTTTTGGATCACAAATCTAAGGATTACACCCCTACAAGAGCGGCTCTATTTATTACTCCCTCAGTGTGGCAGCTTCCCTAGAACTTGCCAGAATATACCTATAATATAATTAAATAGCTTTACAAAGTCTCAGGTCATCAGTCTATATTTTAGTTGCATCACCATGGTTTTAGGGTGGGTGAAGCCTGTTGCCATGGCCCAAACGGTCCGGTAATTGAAAGTTTCGATCCAAGGGATAGGTATGTCTCCAGGCTCTCTGCTCAAACCGTTCTATTACTATTTTGACTAACCCTGATATGGACATACTTAATGTGGGTTAGAACCGCATTGCCCTGGGTATACTAGAAACGCCGAGTCTGCGTATAACCCGTACCACTACACCATATGGAACTAGCTAGAGCTTGATTCGAGGCCAAATGCATACCCTGTATTGTAAGATAAATTATTTCCTGTGTTGGCGAACTGCGCAGAGATGCTGAATTGAGGGCTGATGTATGTGCGGGGATGGTGCAAGGAAGAAGTCAGTCAAATCGGAAACCATCACTAAATCGGACGAAGCCCGATCCATGTGCTGTTTTGCTTGCATCATGGAGAAACCGCTGCCAAATCACCCACCAATCGAAAAAGACTGGTTAATCTCAGTTCCACTCAGCTATCATTAGCGAGTGCGACTTAGCTATTTTCCTACCATGCAATTTCTAACCATAGTGGCGGGACAAAGGCTTGGATTAAATATTTAACGCGGGGCAACATTACCTTGTAGATGCATATGCAGAAGTCAAATCTGCATTCAACCAAAAATTCCTAGTTTATCGCTCCACTCGTTTTCCATATTATACATCGCCGATACGCTCGAGTATCAATGCCAATCTATTTGTTGGAATTGGGGCATTGGTAGGTTATCATGCAGTTTGAACAATGCCAAGATGAATGAAGTCCTTTGTGACAGATGCGACTCAGATCGCATTATGCAGTTCGCCTCAGAGCTGTGAACATACGTATAGTGTGTAGCCTTTAAGATTGAACGATTGAACAAATACAAGCGGTAGATCTGAGAACTTGCGACGCTACAAAGAAACCATATACTAGATACATCCACATTTATGTATGCCACACTTGACTCCATGCGCCCTAGCCGCCAAAGCGTTGACCATACTTGGGTTGAGGTTTGAGTGACAATATAGAGTGCACTCGGAAATTAACCTTCCACGGCATTTACACGTGAAGTTAATTGATAGGTGACACCTCCATTGCTAGTCCAAACTGGATCCGCAAGTACGTTCGCCTACCAATTTTCTAAAACATATCGCGTATTCAAGACAGCTCAATAGACCGGCAATAAATCAACTATATCGCAGAGCGGCAAAAGGTCACGACCCCGCTGAAGCCTGACGGTATTAACTTGACGTAAACCATGCACTGGGCGGAGATACAACACGAATTTCTCGACAGGCCACAACATACGAATCTTTCTTCAGCGGTGAAAGCCATAGTGCATCAAACATCGCAGTCCAGGCGAACAACATCACCTTTGGGATTCCGATAAGCCCGGAACATGCTAAATCCCCTGGAACTCCGGAAATATAGGGACTCGGCTCACTCCCGCCAATTCCCAACGACAGTTTTCTAAATTTGCAATCGCAGGCCAAATTGTCTAGCATACGCATGTAGATATCAAACTGGATCAACATGCGGAACCGGTAAACATTCCAGTGCAGCAGCTGTTAGTGAAGCTTGAACCGAATTCTGCCAGCTTTGGCCGATTACCGGTATGAACCAACTCAAATGATACCATATTGTAGTTTCTGAGGTCGCTCAGGCTGCTATGCATCTCATCGGGCATTTGGGATTTCGACTGTGGTGCGGAGTATCCATTAACGTAATTAACCATATCCGAGTGCTATCCCAGCTCATCGATAGCGGCATTTCTGCAGGGAGGCCAGCGTAGGTTTTGTTAAATATATCCAGGAGTATGGATGTAGTGTGAACATCTACACCACTGTCCACGCCTTGTTCGCCGCTGGTGATGAGCTCCACCGGAAGATCTTGCACTCCGGTCAGATTCTGTCTCAATTGCAGTTATGCCTACCAGCTTTAGCTTACCACGTAGGTTGTCGGTGTTAAGAGCATCAGTAAGTCCATTGACCCTAGTACTTCAATCCATCATTCCCATGAACAGACCGTGTTCTGGTGGTTGGGCTGCAGTGTTTTCATCTGCGAATATTCACGGGGATGTTTTGTTTCGGGTCCACAATGAGCCATGAGCCGCGTCCCTGCGCCCATTCGACTTCTATTGTGTACTGATATGGTGCACGCAGTTTTAAACCTACAAGTTGGAGGCTGCCGGAGGTGACATTATTGTGTGAACTACAGCTGGTGAAATAGAGAGAGATGTAATTATTCACTCTATACTGTGATACAGTACTTAGGTCTCTACAATTTTACGGAGCAGTTTCTGTTCTAGGGGTCTGGCAGTGAAGCTGCGGTGGTTTTATTTTATGTATACGGAAGAATGATGTTCAAGTAAAGTTTCAGCTTTCATGGTATGCCGGTAGCTTAGAGTTAGTCCATGTTCCCCGCTTGTTGGGCTCGAACTCAAAGGATTCTGGAGGCATATTCTAGTCATACAATTTTCGGGGATGTGAATTACAAGAAAACAGAATATAGAAGCCACAGAAGATTCACTAACGCAGCAATCGCTCAAATGATCACTAGTACTATCGAAGCTTAATTTAAGTCCGAAAACATACTCGGAGTTCAGAGTTTCTAGAAAATGGCGGTTAGTTCCTCCTGCCTCTGAGTTGTGGGTTTAAAGCTGTGTGTACTATACTACTGTGATCATAGGTATAAAGGTACCCCGATCCGGTTATCGTTTCTGTATAATCCGAAAACGAAATCTTTTGTGAGATATCCAGAGTTTTATTATAGAGAGACCCAACTTTATGAGTCTATGTCTCTTATCAAACCCCACCTTGAAGAAAATAAATGCACCACTAACCATATCAGGGGCATACCTTTTATACAAGTGAATACATCAATATTTTACCGAAAAAGGATCAATCGGCAAACAAACAAACCGACTATCCTAACCAAAGGTCCAGTTTATTGAATTAGACAGAAATGTAAGATGTAAGATATATATAATCAGTTGTCTCTTTGTGACCATTATCCGAACAGGACTACGTAAGTCAAAAACGTAGCTGATAACTAGCCAATTTCTAGAAACACTGCATCGCAACTTGAAGTTCTTAACGTTTTAATTCAAATGTAACGGTCGAGCATGTAAATTAATGGGGCATGTATAAGAGTATGAACCAAATTTTATTTGCAATCAACACCCATCTTAAGTCAGCTTAATCCATTTAAGCAGATTCAACAGAGTACAGTCTGCTAGTAGTGTGGGATTAGCGTGTGGTTTCACTCTGGTACGAGGGTTAATGCTCGAATACATCTGTTTTAGTAGTATGTTAATTGGGAAGTAAACAGATGTCGTTCTGTTAGTGGTTAGGGTCGCTGGAATTAGATCCGTTGCGGTGGCCGTTGCGCGACCGAACTCAAGTGGGTTCCGTCTGACACTTCCTGTATCCATCACGCAGGGCAACCTTGACCTAACCCTAGAAATCTAAAAGTATTGCATGTGAAGCAATTTTGCAACTGATCAACTGTGTGGGTCGTTCTTATTTTTATCCAGGGATTCACAAAATGCTCATTATCTCGTTGTACCGTATTACGAGTAACTGTTGAGGCAAAAGGAAGGAAACAAAAACAAATCCCATAAAGTTGGTTTGCCAACTCCTGCCTCACTCGACAGCGCTGCACACCCCGCTGTATCCCGTCCGAAGCCCATGTGACCTGTTTGCTGTTATCCGGTATTGTCCATCTGCTGCGCATGACCCCCACCGCTATCCACTACCGCGCGCAGCGCCCGATCCCTAGCATATAAATGTTTTTATCTGGTTGGGCTGCTGTAAGGTTTATATTCGACATTTCACTGGTGGAAACTAAACTGGGCATTAAGGAATACTACATTAGTGCGTACTTAGTACTTCGACTTTGAGAGGTAACATCGAATGCCCTTCCAAGTATATTTCTACCGTACGTGAATCATGAGTATGATGCAAACGTCCTTGAGGATCACAACAGCACTATATGTGCAAATGGGCAATTGTGTTCATTTCGGCGAGTATGTTTCACGTGCCATGTTGACATACGCCATTTAAGTGTATATAGAGTTACTCACTTTTCTACCGCTTCTATACCTCCGGAGACAGGAACAACAACATCCTGGAGGCCAAAATGTATTAATTATCGGCTGTTCAGAGGTGAGTTGTGGATAGAGTAACTGGCCTATGTCGATGATATGTGCTTCTGGCACCCCCACCAGAACGGCCGAAAGACAGCATTAATGGACTGAACTGGCTGGCAGGTCATCACCGCCACGTCGACGCCTTTTGTATATTGAGTGGGGTACTAGCATCGTAATCTGGCGACTGTATTGAGTGGCACATAAGTTTCCCAAATGCTGTGTCACGGAGCCAGAGCCTCACAACTGCATTGGTCTGAGCTTGATAAGTTTCCATTGCCCAAGCACTTTCAAGACCAAAATTCTTCCTGTCAACGACTGAAAATCGCAATGTCAGATCCAGATACCTTGACAACCTCACCCCGACGATGGTTTGCGTTGATTGGGATAGACTTCTACATGGCGGGTGAATCCAGACGCGACCATACGATGACTCCTATCGTTTTTCCTAGTTTACAAGGTTGTGTGTGTGATGTTTTAAAAGTCCAAGATTATATCAAAACACAGTTCACGGTTGGCTCTCAAATCATGATGCTTACCTCCACTAAGCCAGATGGTGGGGAGGAAGAGCCGAAGGAGGAAGCAACAAAACGGCCAACATATCAAAATATTGTTCGTTTATTGGGGAAGATAACTTCTGAAGCTCAGGCAGGCGACATCGTTTACATTCACTACTCTGGTCATGGTGCTCTATACGACACATCATATAGGGGAAAATCCCGGCTCTATAAAGCCATTGTTCCACTTGATATCGCTTGCGGAGGAAAATATCTACTCGATGTTAAGATTACAGACCTAGTCAATGAAATGGTCAGCCGGGGTTTGACTGTAACCGTCGTACTCGACTGTTGCCATTCAGGAAGCGTGGCGCGACATGAATGCCACGACCTATCGACGTTTCGGGGAATTTCACAAATCGATGTAACAGAGAGCATTAGATCTTACAGAGGGCGACGAAACACTTCAACATTAGATCCTACAGAGGGCAACGATCCTAGGACACCCCTTCGGCCAAGGAGGATAAACTCATGGAGTCCACAAGGCTACGAGTTGCTCGCCGCTTGTCGCGAAAACGAAAAGGCCTACGAACGCTGCTATGGGAGTGGACAGTGGAACGGAGCTCTGACATACCACTTGCTGGATTCGCTCAGAATCGGCGGTGGTAACCTCACGCATGGGATGATACATCGACGACTTGCTGCACTGGTGAATCAATCTTTCGAGAACCAAACACCGATGTTCAGGGGAGATAGTCAAAGATATTTCTTCAGTAAAGGCCGCATGGATGGCTCCTACCCTCCAACGATTACTGTCAAGAGAGTAGATGGGCAGAATCCAATTTTAGAAGTCGGTGCGGCGCAAGGGATGTTGCGTGATTTGGAATTGGCAATTTATCCCTGGAATACGAGAGAATTTAATGAATCCAACCTTTGCTCAAGGGTTCGTGTGATTGAGGTTTATGAACTGGAATCGAAGACGGTGTCACTAAAGCAAACAGCTGACGACAACCGAGTTGAGGCCGGCTTCCAAGCCGTGGCACTCAAACCTCCACGCCCGGAGTTAGCAGTTACGTTTCAGAGACGTTTAAATAGCTCCGACGGGGATATGTTCCATCAACTAGAAAAAGAGATCAGATTTGGTAATGCGCAGAATCTCTCGGCGAGTCTGGCTTCCGCAGTGAGAATGGTTTCGGTCACCGATAGATGTGCTGCCTACCATATCGGGGTCGAAAACCACCAGTACAACCTCTTGAACACCGCCAATCGGCCCATCCGCCACTTTCCCTCGTCGACAGATCCAAAACGGTTCCTTCGGAGTCTGTGCCATCTGGCAAGGTTCGAGAAGTGTCGAAGCTTGGAGAATTTAAATGTGCCGAGAAACCTGAAAGGGAAGTTTAGCTTCGTAGCAGAAGCAGAAGGATTATGTAAGAACTCAGTGCTTGATTTCAATTTACTATTTGACCTTCAACTAATTCAGTACCTCACCAACTAGCTCCATCAGCCAATACGATATATCATGTGAGCGCTGGAACATCGTTCAATCTTAAGTTCGAGAACAAATCCAACATACCCTTATACCTCACTATTTTCTATTTCGGGCCAACTTGGGGTATCCAAAAGGCATTTCCCCCAGACGCGGATCACTGTATAGTGAACCCCGGCAGTTTCGTAGACACCGAGGACTACGTGGAATTATACTTACAGGACAATCCGGACCCCACATCTCTGGATGTCGACTATTTCAAGGCTTTTATAACCACCCACGAAACGTCATTTAGATCTTTGGAGCTATCGAAACTTAGTCCTGATGGTACCGCGCTAGTGTGCGATTCTAAATGCGCTAGCCACGATCTTGAAGTGCTATTAGATGTTTTGAATGCCGGGAATGCTTTGGATTCTTTGGATTCATCTGATGGCCACGGCCGGAACATCCGAGTAACGGTGACACGAGGTTGGGTGACAGCCGAAATTAAAATATGCACCATTCCAAAAGAGGGCTACATCGATTGCCTCGAATCCGAACTTATGCCGATGCCGGGAAGCGGGATTGTATAGAGTATTTAGCCTGAAGGTGTGGGGATAGGCTTGAGCGGTAAGTCTATACATCTACACGAAAAAAGCCTTATATATCCTGACGTATTTCCAGATCTATCGATTGCACAGATTATGTGCTTAAGCGGTTCGGTGCATTTGGTCTAGGTAGGTGGGTTTGTATGGTTGTCGCTCGGGATTGGATATCAGGAGATGCTAGGTGATGAGATCAGATATGTTAAGATATTTTTAGTGTCACTATAGTCTTAGGTAGCTTCGAGATGATTTTTTTAACATCTTCTCCCTTTCTTGTTCGGCTTCCTCGTTGCATGCTACTCTTTCGGATATTAGTCATTGAACTTAAGGTTCTTTCCTATTTTCTCCTTGCTTCTGTGCTCTTTCATAACTGGGTATTGAGAATGGTCTCAAGTTTGTTCAAAATTAACAATTAAATATAGTCCTCTATGGTCTATGAATTTCCCAAACTATTCCAAGACTGTCCCTCAACTATCCAAAATGCTACATAATGGTAACCATCCTTGATTTAACGTGCGACCGTTTGTCAAAAAACCCATTTTTCTAGGTGGTATCTGGGTACACACATTTGAGTAACGCAGCATGTTTGGATGTGGTTACATACTTAAGTATATGTATACTCATATATTGTATATGGTTACACTATTCCATCCCACCATGAACGGACGTGTTCGTCCTGTGTTGGGTATTCGCGTAAAAATGCAAAATCTCAAGAATTGGGCCGTAGCACTTGTCTACTCTAGGGTCGGTTACCTGTTATGTACTTCGTAAGGCAAAACTCTAGTGCATATAACCTATATTTTGGTACTGGGGGTAGGGAAAAAGAAGAGGACACCGCAGTTATCACCAAAAGGGGCAATTGTCGAGAACGTCTGGCGAAACACCCGAGATGTTTATCAGAAATAGTAGAATTGTTGTGCACTGAGAGCCTCTGCCCCTTGGTCTTGACCTTGTTCTCTCTGCAAAAGACAATACCAAGTTTGAGCGGCCCATTTGTTTTCCCTACCTCGAGTATGAGTTTCCAACCAGAATTTGTGATAATTGATGATAGCGTGATAGATCATTGTGAAACTTCCTGGACGTTACACTAGATGTCTCACCTCAACTATCATAAGGAGATGATGATGGGGGACTTATTTACCGGTTTACCGGTGAAGCTATCTTAGGGAAGGAATGCTCAAAGAAGAGCTCAACACGAGGTCCACAAAAATGACGCGATGACGAAATGCACGGTTCCGCTCCCCACCATCTTCTACTTTACCCATAGTTGACGAACCATAGCGAGTCGCCCTAGCATAACAGCGCATTTCTTAAGCACTAGAACAAACTGCCGGGCTACCTTCGCTCCCCAAAACATTACGCAATTCTGTCAACTGCAATGTCCAATTTGGGAACACGACGCGTCTCACGGTGTAGAAGTAGATCCTAGAACAGAAATGGATAAATGGGGTGGGAATCGGTTTGACCTTCAACAATAGCCATTAGTTAGGAGATGTGGGGAAACCACGTCACACGCAAACAAAGCTACTATAATAATACTGACCATTGATGAACGAAACAATGAGATGCTTTGGAGCGAGGGTGGAAGATTCCACCCAACTAGAGGTTGAACACACGGAAGAACTAAGTGGTTTCCTCGCCGCATTGGTTCGAATGATTCTATAGTTTAAAGCTGAGAGCCTATAACACAAAAGCCAGGAAAGAACGCGTGAGGTGGAAGTCTGATAGTCTCGATAGGGTGCAATGGAGGGTGGGTGGCAAAGCCTCAGAAAGTCATTAATGTTATATGTCCGTGACTACGAGCTCGCTCTCAATGCTAAAGAGGTGGTATAATGAAAAATAAGAAATATATAAAAGAAAGACATTGTAACCAACGTTTGGGGTGAGGTAGTGTTGCCAGATGTTGCCCACTAGCGTGTACATCGTGTCAGAAAGGTGCGGCCACCGACCTAGAGCCAAGGGGTGGCAGCTAGCATGGAATACCGAACTAAGTACAATAGAAGGGCTAGTGTTTGACAAAGCAACATCGATTCCAACTGCGAACCATCGAAAAATATATCCAAGTGTTTACCTAATTTCTCGGGTAGCGTTTTTTACTAGTCTACCTATCCAACGATCCACACCCTCTAAAGCGTGAGTTTTTTAGTGTCACACATCGTTTTGATAGTGACGAACTGTTTTCATAAACCAGCCGCCAACTGACTTCGCAAGCCCCGAAATCTGTGGGGACAAGAGCAGTGATGAATACTGATATACACTGTCACAACATTGGCATCAAAGAAACGCCAAGACCTTGCTGTTTTCTAGACAAGAATCTCGGCTCATAGTAAAGACAAAAACGCTTTTAACAATCAATGTATTGACCTACGTGCTGAATATCATTGGCCTCGCCGCTGGCTGCACTTGTTGGAGCACAAATCTGAGAGTAGGAGATAAGCACTATTATTAGAACAACGCGATAACATATTATGCAGTGGCACGGTATATAAAGCTTATTCCATTTTGGGTTCATCCATTGACTTGACTGCGCGGTTTCAGTTTTCGGTACCGAAGTTTGGAGCCTCACAGAAGCGCAAAATGAAATTCATCCCTCTGTGGCATTGCGAACCACTAATAGCACATGATCTATAGCGTCTGTTTTGTTACTGTATTCCACGGTATTGAGTCCGCCTATTTTCGGAAGCCAGCACGTTTCGGACATCGATTGACCTCAAACCAAAAAGTATAATCGATGAATTGCCATCCGTAACGACAATACTGGAAATATATATATTAATGTAAGGAGTTTAGTTAGATGAGTAATTACTGTTTAGTCCGCTCGATTCTGCCAACCTATCGCTACTGTTATGCATTTTCAGTTCATATCTACTACAGTATACTAGAAACGACGGTTCGAGATCAAACCGGCATCTACGAGTCTTATGGTCCACCTGGGTATGTAGATCTGTGGGGGTTGTCAGGAAATCTTGTTACAGCTACCAATAATCGGGCAGCCGTATTGCGACGCTACTGCACATCTATTTAGCATCATTGTATCTATCCTACAAAAAACCCGTCCTACGCATGTTACTTTCCATGCGTAATAGACACTGGGTAGTTGTTATTCGTTATCCGCATATAATCTCATATGCAATCCAAATTCAATGTGTAGCTTCTTTATCGTTTTGGGATTTCATGCCGCAAACTTCATCAACCACACCGATCGTATAATCGATATGTATCGCGGGTTTAGAAAAAACAATATTTGTGGGAAGCATCACGAAGACTTTAGTTACGGGACAGCGGGTTTCATATGATATAAAATGTGATAACAGAGATTGTATGCATATGTTATATTAAAGTTGATGCTTTATTTAAACTTATACTTAGAAACATCAAACTTTTGCAATAAACAGCAATTGGACTAGTCTCCGTATAATTGCAATTTCTCTTAGCATATATATATATATCTACCTATGATATACCATTCTATCAAATAATTGTAATTCAGAGTTGTTTGAAATTTGACTGGATACTATCTACATGTATACAGGGTAAATAGACTAATCAATGGAAGGAAAACAGAATAGAAATTCCACCCAAAAACAATCCCATTTTTTTAAGAGGATGAAATTTGGGCCTCCAGTCACTGGGCATGGTATAGTAAGAGGACTCAAACAGATGCAGCGCTAGATACAAATGACATCACTTGGTAAAAATCCCAAGCAAATACTATGAAATGTAATGTCATTTGAATTAGCTGTATAGCATGTACACTACCAAGTGTCTGTGCACTATAAATAACGGAAATAATATATGTGATGGTTGGTACTATACTTAGTATATTTGGTATATCAGAAACTAATTAGGTGCATCGGCAAAGGTGCAAATCGATTATAGGCTGCGGTACACATGAACACTTACATGCACAGTTTTTTGCAAGCTTCCTGTAGACCCCTTTGTGACACGCAGCCTATAGTAAACTGTAGTTGAGTCAGAGATATCTGCACAGGGGTCTATGGAACTATATATAGCTGGCGGCTGGAAATGGACATATACCTGTCATTACAGCATGGCTGTTGTATGGGTACTGAGTCCACTGGTGGTCTGCTGGCACTTGAGAGCCGGCTTTAGAGCCTACATCACAGCCTGCTTGATAGCCTGCTTGGAAGCCTGCTTCATTGTCTGCTTGAGAGCCTGCTTGAGAGAGCCACATTTCAGGCAGAGTAGAGCTGTCAATGGAAGCTTTTGACTGATCGGAACCTCTGAGTTTGTGGAAGGTTTGGCTCACCGAAGGCTCTAAGTCTGTGTTTACTTTGATGCTAACATTGACATAGCCAACCTACTTGTCAATGTGCTTCTGATATTATGATCACTATCACTGACACCATCACAATCACCAACATCACCATGGCCTTCAACACTATTGTCACCAGGCCCGGATGAGATGCCCACACATACAACAACATTCGGTGGGAAAGAAGCAGCCAATTCTGCTGGAACATCTGAATCAGAGATCTGCTCTCCCCAAGATCCAATTGTCTGCTGTTCTTGCAGAATCTAAGGCTGAAATTGTCAATATCTCGACTGTGAGGCATCGTGAGATCTCATCTCTGTGGGTACACCAGAGTTATGCTTCAGACTATAATATCAACTGAGATTATGATTTCAGCCACAATAAACCACCCACAACACACCAGCCACTACACGCTGCCAGCCTCATGGTGCCTGGTGCCTGCAACTCAGCAACATTCTGGATCCAGCACCCAGGAGCATACATGGGAGCATATAATCAAGTGTGATTGGAAGTGTCTTGCCTCTTGAGAGTATACTTGTGAGCATACAGCCAAGCAGGCTTGAAGCATGTCATTCAGTGCAATTGGAAACATTCTTGAGAGCAAGGTTGCTAGTATACTCAAGAATATACTGGAAGGTGTACTTGGGAGGGTACTCAGAGTGAACTTCAAAGTGTCTTCAGAGCTTAATTGGGACCTTCAGTCATGTAGGCAGGGAGTGTACAAATGAGTGCAATCTGATGTGTACATCAGAGCATATGTAACCCCGGGAGATCCACCCTGAGTCCTATTCAATAAAGGCCCCTAACGACTTTCTGACTGATAAATAGATGAATAATAAAGCTTCACTCAGGATGCGTATAAGGATTACCACCCAAGGAAACAAGATAACTGTTCCGTTCTCTGCTTCCAAAAGATACTATTGACTAAAGAGTATCGTCACACGCTATCAGAATACTGATGTACATGGCTTAAGAGTTTCCTGCAAGAAGTATGAATGAACACACTATCGTGCTGCTCTCGGACTTCCTTCCGGATTGTTGAGTATAAACCCCGCAACTGGCACGTATACCCCAGGACGGACTGTCCTCGAGTGCAACCATTCCAAGTATCGACTTGGCTTGTAAAAAGCAGTAAAGCAGTTTCACCTCAGCAGATGGACTAGTGCTGACATAAAAGTATCCTAGCAGAAGTATTGTTTAAACCACCATGCCATCGGGCTTCTTCCTCAGACTTCCTTTTGACTCCAAAGTATCATCTTGCTCTCTTCCCAATCAATGACTCCCTTCGATGAAGGTACTAAGAATAACCAAGTATAAACTGTGAGAGATATATTTGTGATATAGAACTGAAGATGAACGTACAACTCATTACCTTAATGGAAAAGTATTCTTGGTGAGTTTGATATAGAACTAATAGATAATACACGGGATTACAGTTAAAGCTTAACCTCCAGGTCGAGAAGGTCAATAGGTATCTGTGGATTAATCTCAATGTAGATTGTATGTTTATAATAGAATGTTATCAATGTCCTTTCTCCATGTCGGTATGGCCGATATATATCAGGCGATCCATACCCCTATCAATCCGAATACTGCAAAAGCCCTTTTCAGAGTTCACATACGTAACTGCATCATCATCCTTGCCTTCTACCATTTGATAGTCGAGTTATAACTCCCAAGAGTATTTACTACATCATCAAGATAATGAACTCATATTGTGACACAATTGCAATTGGTGATACCTTGTATGAATACAAGCTTATCTGAAGCCAATTATCGACAAATAGGTTCGTGTCACCAAACGGCAGTGAGAGTGCCCTCTGATATAGCCTCTGGGTACATAACGGTTTAACAATCGCGGCAAACAACAGATCCCTTAATTTGAGTATGCTCTATTGGTAGTGTTAGCAACGGTTCCATATTTGGAATCGGCCGGGTTTATAGGTCTGTGTGGCAACGGCCTTACCCCATCAAAAATCGATGATTTTTTGAGCAAACTGCCCAATGAAGTCTACCAATATTAATCAGACAATTTAGAGCTTGGTATGTGAAATATGCAGCTTTGCATGGTGCATCTTTCAGTGCTCTCCGATTTCTGATATCTTCGAGACTCAGCAAGCGGTGGTGCAAAAACATCTTTTTCCGACCAAAAATGACTGAATTTTCAAAGCCACTTTCTGAGTTGTAAAGATATCAAACATTGGAAACCACCAAAAGATGCGCCATGCAAAGCTACATATTTCACTTACCAAGCTCAGAATTGTATAATCAATGTTGGTGGACATAATTGAGAAAACGGTTTGGCAAAAACCGGAACCGACCTGGCCACTTCTGGGTTTCATTGGAACTGCTATAGTAGAAACAGGCTGCAAATGGAACCGATGCTAACACTATCTGTTGGAGCCAAATATACAGTAATCTGCAACTGAGCTGTTTTGCCATATATTGAAAGGAGAGTATCCCATGCCACTCAGGACATATGTCCCAAGTTCTATTCGCTCTGACCGAGAAGGTGTGGTCGAAAGAAGGGTTGATTTGTATAAGTCCATTCGGTTGACAGGACTTCAATATATCAATTCTAGGTTATTGACTGATCTCTTATATGACTCTGCGTATCTTCAGATGCCATAGTTGTCCAATGTTGACAACACCTCATCTCATAAGTAATGAACAATTGAAGCATTAGCGAATAGTTGTTTATTTGGCAACGAGGAATAAGGTTTTCTGCCGATAAGAATTGACCATTGACAATAGAGATCCTACGACCTATACCGATGTGAAGATAATGCACATCGTATGTGCACTCGGCTTCATTGTGGCCATCGATCCACTGATACGAAGGTAGGGTAATGGCGATATGAGTAATTGGTAAACTAATCTGGAAGGTTGATCCAATACGAAAATCCGAATGATAATTCATGATTCCGGATCGAGTATACATATTAGGATTATCAAGTGATCCAATATGAACCAAGCAATATACTAGTAACACCTAAGGCATAACAGTATAGTTGGGAGCGGTCAATGAAGTGCATTTGTTGGCTTTATTGAGTGAAACATGATGTATAGTATCAAGCACCCATAATCACATGTGTATCATAGGTATCTATTCAACTTGCAGGTCCATAAGATCTGATTATTCGATGTCTCAAATATGCTATACATTACCAGGTCAAATACAGCTTCACTATGAGTTAGGTGTCACACAAGGCCATTTTTCCTGGTTTGAGGTTGACATATATAATGTATCTGTTATTGGATACTAAACTAGTGTAACTAATTATATTATATACTTTATATAATATACTTAAAGCTATCAGCTTTTGATTAGGGTACTGTATTGAAAGTATATTCTAAATAACACCAAATGCAAACCGATATGGAATATTTAAACACAATGAATATTTGCTTTTAAACAGACATCAAATTTGAATCCACAAAGAAAAAACTCAAATATTCAAATAGTACAAAATAGAGTAAGTTATACGAAATACCTAGGCAGGCAATATCTTTCTTTTCAATGTACATTTTAGAGATTACTAACCAAAACATTCTGATGCTTAATAAATTAATCACCATAGAACGTATTAAACAACAAACAAAACAATTGTTAATACTATTTTAATATATGGACTTTAACAAAACAAATAAATGTCAAAATATATACATTAATATCAAATCCCTTCAAATCAATTACATAACATGACCTCAGGACTGCATTATCTTTTTTAGTTCCACAAATCAACCGTATTACAAGTATACAGTATAATCAGTCACACTTACTGTACTTAAAGAATATAGTTATAATTTTTGTACTATTTGACACTCTCTGCTATTGAATGATTTATTCTGTAAATAACTTTCATAATTAGTCTGTTGGTGGCCATTATGGTGACCCTAGAGCTGTAGGTACTAGTGGTAATATTCAATAATAATACTGTTATTTGCTAAACTATCTTCCAAACTTGATAATTGCAATATTGAACATACTCTATATTGCTGAACTTTGAATTGTCATAATAACAGTAGTATAGCCAAATATTTATACCTTGTCTACTGAAAACCAACTTTAGTCGTTACATTCTGTAGAGGTTATTTTAATTCTGTTCTCACACAGTGTGGAGTTGAAGATATTGGCAATATTGACATCTCCATGTGCAATAATTAAGCTATTGCTGATATCACTAGTGCAATTATTATGACTGATCGTTGCTATCATTTTATCAGAATCAGCCAAATGGTTATTGCTTAGTAACTAAAACTGAATTGTAATGCCCAACAATATAATACTGCAATAAAGCTATCCAAATTGACAGATGTTTTCTTTTCAATAGAAAGAGCCTGAATACTAGTAGTAGAAATAATTGCCAAATCTATCTCTTAGAGTATTTGCTGCCAATAATCTTAATTAGATATATCAAATAATGAAATATTGCATTATTGTTCAACAATTTCTGATACAAACTCTCCAGTGGAATTGATAGTACTGGATCTATTTCCATCATATTGTATATTTCAATGGGAATTACTTTTATTTCCACTATTGAGACTCATTTCAATCTTGCTAGTACTATCATATCACATAAATGTACGTATTGTGCTATTACTATACTCATTGTCTTCATCAAGAACACATAAATACATGTGCGAATATCAACCAGCCTGTACAGCTGTTCAGTTTCAATTTGAGTTTCAGTTACAATAAGCTTTTTTTAAATGGATGTTGTTAGTTATAGTCTGTTCCAATGTATACCAAATGCAATGTATAGTCAACTACCAGTCAATACCCATTGTCTTACAGCAAGCTGATAAGGGCTGGAAGCTGCAAAATATGGTATTGAAAACTTTGGATACTAAAGTATTCATTGAAATGAGTGATACTGTAAAGTATGTTGATATTCACCTCAGAAATGTTTGGTGAAATAGACACCTCACTAGATTACACAAACTTTCGCTGCAACAGAAGACTTTTATATACTTGGGGAATTTTGTAAATCTGGTGTTTGCCATCTTTGCAATCTTCCAATCACTTGGAAAGTGTAAATCTGTGAAGTTGGAACTGTACTCTCCAGAATGAGAGTGTATCTTTGTATGTATATATTACCAAATTACTGAATATATTCCACTTTTCATTTCTGTATTGCATATTTATATTCATCATCTTTTGCATTTTGGTATTTCTGATATTTCTATTTATTAATTCATTCTCTGGTCTCACACCAACCAAATTAATTAAACTTCTTATATTTGTTAGATAGATCAAATATATGGGGAGTTAAATGAATGTGATCGGATTTCCCTGGACACATTATATTGGCACCTACTGTGAGTACTAGTCCAAATCTATTTCACATGTTTATCTTATCTAGACGGCTGTATAACACCACTGTTTATCTCATTGCCATTTTGGTGGCATTATGAATTTGTATAATACATTTGGATATATAATATATCTAGAAGATAATACAGTGGAAATGACAGGGTGGTAATATCATGGTGACAGCAGTCTGGCAGTAGTGATACAGGGGCAATAACATGACAGTAAGAATATGGTAACAATAACACATTGGTAATAACAGGGCAGTAATAACATGCCGGTACTCACACAACAACAATACTATAAATATGCCAATTGAATAGCCAGTGCACAACTTTATTCAACTATTCAACCCTCTACTTAGATTGTAACAGTACAAGTACAACTTTGATATTAGTTAATAACTTATTGTAAGCTACCAATAAATGGTGGATGGTAATAGTAATAGTAATGTTAACAAAGAGTGTATACTGAGAGATAACCTTATGTATATTAGTTTAATACTGGATAGTTACAAAGAAAATATTGTTCATTAGAAATGTGTGGGAATGACTGGCCAGACAATCAGTACTCCAGTGAATGATATATGCACCATGAGTGTATGGTTACTATAGACTCATAGAGTATTGAAACTTAAGTTAAATCCAGATTTTGCATTTGTAACCATGCCATACATAATTGTTCTAGGCTGTATTGGAGATCTAATAAACTGATAGATTAATTGTAAACTGAATGCAATAACCACCGCAAGTATTCCGAATAAATTCCCGGTTCATATTGTACATTAGAAAGCAATTGTCCAATTGAATCTACATCATGATTAAATTCAATCCTCTAGATAAGTCATTGAGTTTCAACTATTACTTATCTTGGATAGATATCTTTATTGTAGTTTCATTTTATACTATAATAATCAGAGTCGTAATTGTTTATCAAAGAATACGCTATAGTATATTGTAGATTGTCCATTGATTTTGAAGATATATTGGTTCGAATAACAAATCAGATGTACTTACAGAAGTCTATGTGGAAAATGTGTTATTGATATATTTACTGTGGTAATCCTACCAAGATGGCAGGTAATTTGGTATACAATCAATACAGGTGTCATATTGTTTATGAGGGTCTATCTGGACTAGATTACTATTCAATTACATAATCCTGAAAGTACCACCAGGAGATTTCATCTATAATTGAAATAATTCACAGGTATACACTGTAAGGAATTATAATTTGTCATAATTGAACTATCAACAATGAGGTATATATTCTGGTTATTTGATAGCTGTTGTTTTGTTTTATCTAGCATTATATTTCATTTGTATTAAGCAGCAATTGGAGTAATTTCATATGGTGATCATATGGACCTTCTTGTCTATAATACCACTGAGATGGCAGTTTATATATATTATTCCTTGGAAACTCTGATCGATAAGTACTAGATTCTCTATGATAATACTATTACTGATATTCTTTATCCATGAGCTTTTATTGATCTTAGTTTGTTTTTTGGTTCGCCAATCTAGTCAATAAATATTGCGAAATACAAGTGAGCACATTGTTATAAATAGTTTTTGAATTTATGCATTGGTAATGAATACTACTATAAAACAATCAACTGTGATAGAGTAGTATATCTGAATCTGCTATACATAAAAGGAGCACGATACATTCTGTTTGCATAGTGGACTTCATTTGTTTTATCGCTTGCTTCTATATTATGTTATGATTTCATGTCTAAGTATTCGGAATGTTGTGTATAGATGGACCTGCTTGTGAAATATATATCATATAACATCAATGTGGCCATTTGCCAACAAAATAAAGAAAAATACTCTATTGATATCAGATATTGTAAAAACAATATTGTTTGTATGTGAAACATACAGCCTGATTGCAGTCCTTATATTTTATTGTGGTGGTTATACTTTCTTAGTGTTAGCAACGGTTCCGGGTTACCAGGAAAACAGTGGTACCCAGCAGGTTCGGGGACGGGTTCGAACGGGACCATGGTTCCATTTTACGGTTCGTACAACTCTGGCCGCAATTAAGTATTTGAATTTTTGTCATATTGTAACATGATCTATACGTGAAATTTGCAGATTGATGCCCTTATTCATCTCCCATTCTCAGATTTGCGATCGCATCAATTTTCTTTGAGTCGCTTTGAAATCAAGCCGAATATCACGGCAAAATGCCCGGGTTTCCATCGCGACTCAATGACTATTAATCCGATTGGAAATCGGAGAATGGGAGATGAAAGAGGGCATCAAACAGCATATTTCATGTATATATTATGTAGTGATACGATGTGAACTCCAATACTTAATTGGAGTAAGAAATGTTGACTTTTGAGGAGTAGGTTGTGTGTGGAAACCAGTTGCAATGGTCCGGTTCAGGGTCAGAACCGGGCCCGGAACCGCACAGGGAGTTTGGACCCGTTGGTAACCCTATACTTTTTCCATCAATCCCCTTTCTGCTTGATCATCTCCAAAATGCATAATTAACACTGCTTTTCACCCAAAGAGAGAAGTGCATTCCCAGTACCTTTTGGCCCAAGGAATGAGAAGTATGCTTATTAATCAGCCTTGTAGGCTGCATGGACAAGGCAGATTGTATGGCTTGTGCTGATAAAGAAATTCTTTTGAAGCTGGAATGCACAAGAAACTGCGCATTATTGATGGACTTAGAGTCTCCTGAAAGTTTCGTATAATAGAAAGGCAGAAGTACAACTGTTCAACTTTACAGTTCTTGCCTGCTGGAAGGTTTGATGCGAGTACAAGGCAATCAAGAAGGGCTGTCCTTAGCATCCAGTACAACTGTAGATATCAATTCTGTCTGCCAATAGCTTGGGGAATTGTTAGCATTGTTGCCAGGTACTCAGGATGGCCAGCTGGAGAAGTACTGCTACTTGACGAAAATAGTCACATTTGAATGCCAATATCGTAAGCCTCGATGAATGTCTGTTGTAGAATTGTACACACAAATAGATATGATGCAGTGGGTCTTCTGACAGTGAGTCTTGCCAAGTCTGGGTACAGGTGGTTATCCATACTTTTGAAAGGTAAACTCCATTTGTTATACAGTATTACTTACATTAATCACCTATTAGATCAATATGAATTTGAATTGCCAGCAGAAAATGTATCTGCTGGGCTGTAACTGGCTGTGAGAGATGCTGCCACTCCTTCTCTGGCCCAAGAAGGTGCTGTTGGGAATAGGATTTGGTGATGGCTATAAGGTGTCCCTTGATAATGAAGAGACTAACGATTTGAATTGGAGTAAAAGAATCCGTTTGCGACAATGAGGTGGGTAGTTAGTACGATCATTTGTGGGGACGCACAATGTACTATACAGAATTACATCTGGGAAGCTCAGGAAGATCTGATGAATATTGGCATGCTTATTAGAGTATTGGCATATGCCACTGGGCCAAGTGATTAGCTGTGACTAACTTGACAGGCTTAATGGATGTATATTCTACAAGGCTACAAGTATTTTGAAGATCGAACATTACGAGTGAAGTATCAGTAATAGGTCACATCACGTCAGGGATATTGACAGATTTGTGCTGCACCACTGTAGGTGGAAGTGGTAGTCTGAAGGAGCAGCACTTTGGCCAGAGTGGTAGTCCATGATGCAGACTCTGGCAGGTGGTATTTCAAAGTTTTGGATGAGAATGGTGGAGATGAAAATGTCAGTGATAGAGGTAGGCAGTTAACATTATGATTTCAAGGTCAGAGGGTATCTCTGGTCCTAGTTGAAGTGTTGTGAGAGTTGGGAAGTGGGAAGGTAGTTGCCACTAGACTGGAGAATGGTACTTTACAATCTCCAATGTACTGCTATTTATATGCAACTCAGTACCCCACCATTTGTCACACTGCCACAACAATTCTGAAATAGAAGCTTCTATTAGTAGTTTTTAAATTTATAATAGTGTAGGGGGGGGGTTCAAAAGAGTGGCTGTGCTGTGGTAAGTAACTAGACACAGCAAAGGCCAATGTATACTATTTTTTAGGTCTGCTGCCAGCAACAGGATAATGTTACTGTATTTCTAAATATCCACTCAATTCATACCATTTTCATATTCAATAGTTATATTCTGTATTGTGCAACTGCCCATGACTGGGTTAATACTTATATATATTCAGTCAACATATCAGCTCTATTGATATTCAAAGACAATATACCAAACCTGGTAAATTTTGGACACTAAGTTCTAATCTTGTTTTATAATTTGCAAACATTTTAAAGATGTCTGGAAATAGTGCAGGATTAATAGTGATCTAAAATTGAGTATTTTGTAGTGTAAATATATACTGTTATAAACTCTACTGTAAATGTAATAGGCAATTATATTTTAACTACTCTATGTATACTATCTAAATTATTTTATTTATTCCAGACATAACTTGACCAAATTGCATAGTAGGAAGTTGGAAACTATATGTGCTATATATATAGCAATTGTAATTATGTAAATAATACAATTTTATAAATATTTATATATATTCAATTCCATTTATACTGGTCAAGTACTGTACCTTTGATAATATACCAAATTGCACAATACAAAGATGAAGTATCAATTAAGCTTGAATGGAATAAATAACAACCGAAAGTAATAATTTGGAATTAATGCAATACTAAAATTATATTGTAGTAACTTGTAAACAAACTATACCAATATTTGTGATCTAAAGCTAATTAGATACTGAACACACTGATCTCAACAAGAATATAGTTATACCTCATGTCTGGAATAAATATTGTTGCAGTATTAGTATATATTTATTATTTTCAATCTATTCATTATTGTAAATGATTCCCCAAATGTGTAATATTTCACACCACTTTGTGACTAATACTATTGGTACTATCTGTATTATTTTATATTGGAATATGTGTTACAATAACCAAATTTTATTTAATATATTGATTTAACTGCTAACTAGCAATTTTGGCACTTTCAAAAGGCTATAAATTTAGGATTCTAAGTGTATTACAGATTAAATTCAAATGCTAGTGACAATTATATGGACAACCACAAATACAACAACTTATGACACATTCATTTCACTTAGTAAATCGGACTTTAATTGAGTTAGAGAATATACATACTATACTTATTTAAAATCACTTGTTGTATTTATAAGATTATTATGTACAATATTTAAAGATAATTTATTATAGCTTCTAAATATTAAAATTGTTATTATAATCAATGTAACATATATGGGTAATATTACATATACCATGAGAACAGTTATGACCACATCCACAATATAACAGTAACAAATAGGAATATATTAGACAAATATCAGATTTACTTAGATAGATTATTCCGCATGTTTCCAACTTATTATATCTGTATTTGTATATTTCCATATAATAGTTATAATCTATTAATTATATAGTCAATCTTTTGAAACTATTAAGGTAACCTAAATTGATATTGGATAATAGTACTTACTTTTGTAAAAATATATCTCAGGTTTAAATCTATATAATATTAGTTGTTCCACAAATGAATATGCAAATTAGCTTGGGATAATATGTTATACATACTAATTATGATGTAACATGATTAGCAATTATTCTTTATTGAACACTGAATGGGGTAGACTCTAAGAGTCATGCAATGGGTACTATATGGTATTACATTGGCTTTGATCCAATATCTGGTTATTGGTGGGTATACTGCAAAATCCATTAGCAGGTAATTACGATCTTGGAGATACAGCTGCTAATATATCAGATTGGAAATTAAATCCCTATACTTATTCATATTGATTGCTATCTAGCTGGTAGGTTATTTTTTGAATTTTCAATGTGGATTGATATGTGGCTCATGTTTAGTAGTCTACTTGATTTAGTTGGTATATTACCTTTCCTGTGTATCAGTTGGCTAATTGAAAGAGCAAAATTTTGAAAAAATTGACTATGCTATAGCAGTTAAATAGATAAATACAAATAATATTAAAATTATAGAAAATGTGGCTGATAAGAAAGCAGTATTCATAGATGTAGATAATGCAGCAGTACCTGTAGTCATTCCAGACGCCACAGTTGATGAAGTTGATATATAGACAGTATGCATAGATGTGATTGCAGCAGTAGTCAATATGGTTCATATAGATATAACAGTTGATGTGGCAGATATGAAAGTCATAGTAATGAATTGGAATATGATGGTAGTAGTAGATGTATAGAACTTGGGCTTTGAATTTTTGACTATTAACCGATCTGAATTTCAACACATTTTGACTATTTTCCTGCCCACAATTGATAATATCTATCTGGTTGAATGATTTATAGTCTATATGATAGTAAATCTCAATCTTTAAGACCTCTGACTAATTTAAAATTGAATTTTTAATGCTAACAGATATGAAATATATAGCTAATATAATATATTTGATATAAATTAAGTTATATAAAGTGTTATTTGTGTGATATCTATAATGTCACTTCTAATTGCACAAACTACAATTCTGTCTAGAATAGCACTTATAAAATATACATTATATCTACATATAACTTCTTTGGAATTCAGAATACGCTGCATTAGTATGTCATGATGTATACACATTGATAGTTATTTGGGCATGTATGTGCTGCTATCTGTTAAGAGAATACAGAAACATATAATTTACAATATAGAGTATAAATAAAATGTGGTTACATATGTAAACAGAACAATTACTTCTATTAGACTATGATTCCATATCTGATATATTTCCAACAGTATATTTACAAGATATGTTCGATTTCTCTGTTGAAACTAATTCCCTATCAACATTTACCCTAATTTGTGACTCATTGTACTGGTTTATTGCTTTGGTTCAACACCTGTTATATAATTCCATTAATAATTCCATCTTCTTCTTGATTGTAATTGGATTGAACACAAATTCAGTATATAATAAAACTGGATAACCGAATGATTTCACTTGAAATACAGAAAGTAAGTGCTAATTAGTATTTGGATTATTATATGTTTCGTAGTAGTAGACTGGACAAATATGATACTAGTGAAAACTATTATTGATATATTTTTTGGTTTATAAATATTGGAATATGAGAGTAATATTTGATAGCTCTTAAGATGTAATGATTAGTTTGTTCAGTTGATACTGAGTGTATCCTCTGCCTTCTCGTCCTTCTTATTCCCTGGATAACTATACTTATATTCTCTATTTAACTCCAAATTCTTCATGTTTTATAGTTCTACTTGTTCATCCCTTAACTTGGTGTGGTGAATATTGTATATACCGGTTCGTGAACGATTGTATTGTGATATTGGAGATATTGTGACAGCTGTCAAATTGTACTATAGCAATAGAATATAAAGTATTCTTAACACTGAATCAAGTCCATTGCATAATTTTCGATTGATAGGACATTCTGGTGGAAGTATTCTATATAGCTGGGTGTGAATAACATTATGAAAGACAATTTGCAATTGGCATTGGAATGCTGAGTACAATAAAGGTAATAAATCTTAACGTTGGTAGATAAAAGATAATTTACCGCTATTTATATATATCAATTTAACAAATTGTATCTCTTATCTTGTGAATAGTAGTCTTTGGGTTATTTCTCAAGCATTATGTTGACATTCACATTAGCTGCTTCAATTTTCACAATATATCTTAAAGCTGGTATTGATAGTCCCTTTATTGAATCACTTTTTATAACTAGTGTGAGATACCTGATTATGATTTTATTAGCTGTATATATTCTTGTACCATTGGGTCAAAACTTGACAATGCTTATAGTTTTAATTGTAGTATTGTTATCATTACTCAGAAAGTATTTTGTACTAAGTTGCCAGCTTTTGATCACACAGCAATGTTTATTGGATTTCTGGTTACTTTTTACAATATGTAACGTACATTGCCATTTTGCTCGTACACCCTCTATTTCCTGCCTTTTCCAGAATCCACCATCATTCTTGTATTACCTGTTCTTCAGTACCAGATGTCATTTAGTTAAATATTCCGATAAACTATTGCTTCATTTATTTTGCATTGAGTTGTTATAATGTATAACTTGGAGTCTGTAAACAGAGAAAGTTACTTTACTAGGTATAATGAGATGGATAAAGCTTTCTTCCCCGTGAATCTGTCATGGTGTTCGAACATCCAATTCCATGATCCAGCATTTACTTTGTTATGACGTTTAGGCTGAGGTAATCTAAACCCAATCCTTCTTAGTCTTCTTTATCGTCAGTATTCATATCAACACTGCTGCATCCACTGCTAGCTATTGCAGACCAGTCAGGTGTATGGCAACTTTGCTGGTTGGTCAATAATAGACAACTTTGATGCAATACTAGCTACATTCTCAGCAGCAGCTTGCATTATAGCCATATCTGTACGTGCGTTGACATTATGGATAAGATTGAACATATTATCATTTTCAGTTGAAGTGATCTTTTTGGTAGTTCTGTTCTCAGTAATGTTAGCCTTAATTTCATGTTTGGACCTGTGATGAGCAAGGTGCAACAACTATCGAGTTATGTCTAACATATTCTCTTCATTCACATCATTCATGGTTGGAACGTTTTGTAGGGTGAGCACCATGTGATTTCTGGGGTATACAGATACTTTGGAATTCCTCTGTACAATAGACAGTGCTGATATTGAGATATACAGAAGCGAAGAAACATTGTTGGAGTTATTTATATGAGGGTATTAATGAAATTGTATTTCTTACCTCCAGTATCACATACAGTCCAGTTCTTTCCATTTAATTCCTCGTATGAACAGCTAACCACTATGACCAATAATTGTAATTTGTTCCTTTAGGTATGTGACAGTATTGCATTTCTTGCAATTTGTCTTCTTTATTTACTCAATAATGCAGTTAACATATATGCAATTCAATTGTCTCTATGCTAACTGGAATTCTTTGGTTATTTGGCTGGCAATTATAGCTATTTGCAGCCACTTCTCACTGGGTTCAATAACCACCTGGAATTTTGTACAGTTTGGTTTTCATATGCTGCAGGTCTTTCAGATTATTGAGCACTTGTGGCTTCTGCTTCCAGATACATCGGAGGTGTTTGATTGTCTCTCTTACTTTGCTGAAACTGTCAAAAGCCTTTTGATAGTTATTATACCATTTGTATGTTAACTTCATCCAGTGCAAATTTCTGTGTCAAATATTCCATTGTCATGCAACCAGAGAATCCGGAGTATTGATAATAGTCTCTAGCCAGGTGTAATTCATCACCATGCAGTCATCATGGCTTTTGGAAATATGGTTCCAAGTAGTAATATCCAATCCTTTATCAAATACTCTAACATCGATATTCAATTCACAGCTCATTGTGAGTAATCTGATTGTTTTTGATACAAGCAAGAATGTAGAAAGATAGTAAGTAATGGTAAAATTATCTAATAAGAAGATATACATGTTACAGATAGTAGTGGTAGTGGTAGTTGTAATAAGAACTAGCTGCTGAATATTTGGAATTTGTTGCAGTAGTGGTACCAGTTTTGTATACCTACATTTTCATAGTATTAGTAAGTGCTACAACAATATCATTAATTGATATATATATCAACTTTAATGAGCGTTGACGATGCATGTCACTGATATGGCACTATTGTATATAGTAGTTAGTGCATAAAGAGACCTACATGATAGTGTTTATTATTACTCTTTTCTTTGAAATATGGAATGGAAAAGCTACTTGGACACCTGGAGGGGTATCTTGTGCCAATTGTCTATAAATGTACATTTCCTTATAGTTAACAGTCTGTTTAGTGAATTATCCATTGAATTTGCCACAATGATTATATATGTTCTCCTGCTGCTTTCCCCATTGATATTTACTGTGTATTGGTTTGTAATCATGTTGCATTCAGCCTCTTAGTGGCCATGGCATATCCCATATATATTTGCTCTCCATCTTGCCTGTATTGTAAATAAACCAAATCACAGCCACACATCCTCACTAACAAAAACACACAACAATGACAAATCACCAGGACCAATTTGAGTCTACAGTATGGGTTACCACATCTTGATCCAAGTTTTCTTCATTCGCTAATATCAGTGCCAAAATGGCAATTGAACAGTTCTTTGGAATATTATTCTTCTTCAAATACACAAGACAGTTGTAAATGAATCTTCAGCATCTTCATAATTTTGACAATAGTCATAGACACTTCTTCTCACTATTACCCATCGATCCACAACTCTTATCATTCTTTCATGCCTATTACGTTCAACTTCAATAAGTAATCTCTTTATTGAAATTTATATCTGCCCAACTAGTACTTTAGATCGTATCTTTTTCTGATTTTCATCAGGTATTGTGCAATGAACCCTCGTCCTGATTTTTACATGTAAAATATTACAACAGGCCACTTTCATGCCCTCATTACCAGATAATGCCCTTCACTATGTTAAAATCATCCCTGTAACTGTTCAGAAATTCAGCGCCCTTCCCATTTATTGCTTGTTTACACTCTATGGACCTGATTCCATTTGTAGTTTGACCAAGATAGGTGAGAGAAAGGTAACCTACACTCTTAAGCAGATTTTCCCTCTTGGTAATCCATCTTGAATATTAATCTGCCACTCACATTGCAGATTATTCTGAGTTTTTATTCCATTTCACTCTGTTGTATGATAGTACCCACCAATACTGTACAGAAGTATTTTGTTCAAAAATTAATCATTCTCATCTCTGTAGGCATAAGCCAACCCTCAGATGAAGACCTAGGTTGTCTAACCATGCTCATTTGAGTACCTTCTTGAAATCAGTACTGATTATTACAGCCAATATCACTCAGTTTGTATGAATATCTCTGGTAGTCTGATGTGTGTCTGATAATATATACATCTCAGCATCGAATGCCTTCTTTGATTAGCCATAGTATACTCATCTTCAATCCCATCCTTCATCCTTTCATAATGCCAGAAGTTGCGTCCAGTGATTCTCTTTTCTTGATCCATTCATTCAAAGAAATAAGCACCATTATTCTGTATCTGCATGCTTTCAGCTGTTCCATCTTCCGGTATGAACACTTGGACTCTGATGCTTTGCATAGTTCCAGTAATATAGGTATTTCAGATAATTCCCTTTTGAAATACCTCTCCAAGATCAACTCACCAATTACGTTCACCTCATCTGCCATTTGACTTTCTTGGTGACAAAGTTTTCCTGTATCTTAGATCTAGGACATTTTCATCAGTCTCAACAAAGATCTTCTGTTACAATTGTTCTGGAGGGACCATGCTGCAATAAGCTGAGCCTAATGCATTACCTCTCCTTGAGGTGTCAATTTAAAGCATCAGGGTATTCTATCACTATGTTTATTTCACACTTTTTACACCTCCTGCTCTTGATTCCTTTGCCCTTACTACTTCAGTCCTGCTTTATGTGACATCACCACTTGATGTGTCCCCAATTGGATGTTTTGACTACATGCCTATATCAATCCTTGTTTGATTATGAAGAACATCTTACAGTGTTGGGCTCTGCTTCCATTTTCACAGGTTATTGTTCTATTGTCACTCAGATCATCTATGTTATCCTGCTATACTCATGATCACCTGGTTGCATCTCTGTTATGTTGAATCTTATTATCTCTATCCTGTATACAGGTATATATCTTCATTTCCTCATTACTTCTCATTTTATTAAGCAATATCACTCCAGATTTATCAACCTCATAGAAAAGCACTTTTCTTCTCTTTTATTTTTGACATTGTGGTACATTTCTGCAGTGTTTGTAAGCAATCCCCCACATTCTTACCATCTACCACTTATGCCACATTAAAGGATATTCACTGGACTATACTGTCCCTTGCAATATCTTTCACTGTGCAGATTTACATTAAAAGGTAAATTAGAAAATAGGTTTGCAATACAGTTGACCCCAATGGATCTCCTGCCTCTTTATTCATCCTGACAACCTCTCTTCTTCCCATCGACATATTCACATGTATTTCATTTGTATAATCTTCCATATATTTTTGCAAATCTGCTTGAAATCCCATTGCCCCCACTCTTTGTATAAAGTTCCCTGTTACAATATATTGGAGGGCTCATTATATCCACTTCAACAGCACTGCTGCAATGTTCCATATTGCTCACCGGTTTACTACATTCCTTGTAAACGTTCAAGCTTGTGTTTGTGTGAGTCTTGATGCCCTGCATCAACCCAGACCGTTGTGAAGTATCTATGTTCACTTCCACTCCTCTGCTATTATGTTGTGTGTCACATTCTCAATTAGTATTCCCAGACGATTGTACAAGGTTGTCAACTGATAAACAAAGGCAATGTCATAATCTGGCTGACGTGGTTGCGATATAACCACTCACATTGCATTATTCTAACCCCATTGGTGAATTGCTTACCCCAATGTCAATTTTATTGTTTTTATTATTCTGCTAGAGTCCAATTGCAATATTGTAAGTTGCAGTTGGGTATATTGAGTTCGTTGCTTCTGTTCCAGGAATGGAATATTCTGCCCATTTCTGTGGAAATTGTGGTATTTTGGATTTGAAGGTCACCTGAAGGTTGGGGAAGAATAATTGGAATTTGTGAGTTAATGTCAATGGAACTCAGCCAATTGAAACAGTTCTTGCACCTTAATCTTGGATATCCAATGGATGGTATATCCTTAATATCTTCAACCGTGATCTCCTGTCTGTTGTTCACTCTGACTTTGCTGTAGTCTATTCAATTGATGTACCCTCTTTGACCAATTTGCTCCTCATCATTAATCAGTTAGATGCTGTACCAGTACCAGATGTACAACATTTCATTTATTGATCAACTTATTATATATATTCAAATCCTGCACTCAGTGTCAGCACCCATTGGCTCAATCGTTTAGCTCAGCATAATTGGGATATCGTATGTGTATAGAACTTCTGCCTGCTACCGTTACGAAATAGAATTTCCTAAGTTCATCTAATTTCTTTTCTTTTGCATTGGTTGGTATATATATATTACAGGTGTAGTATATATTTGCTTCATATATAAAGAATGTCTTGAGTTAACTACCATCTATCACACCAATATACACTCAGCAACTTTCCTCTACCAGATGATTAGTCTCTAGGTTATGAGATATTTCTTTGATATTGTGGAGTGCTCACCACTTGTGATCCAGTTTGGCACAATGAGAGTACACTCTGTCGAGAGTTTGTGGAATAAATTGATTCGAAAGCTAGTCATCTTCAGCTTGGAGGTAAGCAGTACTGTAAATTAAAATTTGTGCAGTTATTTCAACTCAATTCAATATTCTATGGCAACATCAATAACTTCTTTCTGCTATTGCTGTCACCTCACTCTAGACAATCTTCCCAATGCTGTTTTGTCAATTTTCTGTGTCTAGTTTTGTGATTCCATGTTAATTTCTCCAGCTCAAACACCAGTATGACATGACAATGAACTATCATGCAAAAGAGCTAATATCTGGTTAAGTATTGGACAGTTATTGTCTCAGCCTAAAGAAGTTCTTGGGGAAAATCTACCCACATCTATGTCAATTTGTTGAAGCAGACCTTGGTTCAACTACATTATCAGCTATCAGACTACCATTATATTTGATTGCACTACTACCAGTACCATCAATGCGGGTCACAGTGATTTTTCAGATATTGTAACATGTTGGACAAAGGTCAGTGTATTTCTTGTTCTCTGCTTCTTCACGCCCTACTACACTGTCTATTATTCCAAACCAACAAATAATCTGGTGTTCAAAGCAGTCTGACATCTTTTCGAATATATCTAGTTTTAGTAGTCTTCACTGCTCACCGACTGAGATAGTGCAGAGCAAAACACACCAGGTGGTACCCATCTTCTATTTCGGTCATATACATGATGTTCATTCCTACTCGCTAGAATAGTTACCGAACAGTTCAGTTGTTGTTGAGCATCCTATACTGGAACGGAGATTAGTAATAGTAGTGCTTGTATATTTTCACTAAGACTTGTTTATTGATGTTTATTTGAAGCCATTACTACCAGTCAACTTCCAATCACAATCTCAACTCCCTTTACAGTACCAATTAAGTTCTTAGGCATTATTATTTGCTTTCAGTCTCATTTTGGTATCCGTTAATATCTTCATAGGCTGTTGATTGTGAATTTAACTCTAGTAGTATCATTCTTCTGAAATGTAACATATTTCAATCTTGTACTGGAATTTCTGTATTTTCTTTTGATTATTTTCCTTTGGCCACTTAAATTTCCCTCAGTTTGCCATATCTCCTTCAACCTCTCTATCTATTCATCCACCAGTTCTAACCCCTCAGCTGTTTCATACCCTATCTTCCTCTTTATTCTATTGTCTATTTCTATTACCCTTTTTTCTGCAATCTGTATTGCACCTATATTATCTAAAAACTTACTTCAATTGTTTCTTCTCAATTATTATCCTATTCTGGTCCATCCATTTCATCTCCTTACCATTCCAAAGTCAAACCACCCAAATCATTCTCAATCTCCAGAAATATAATTCATATTGAAATGGAATAGGTATTCTCATATAATTGAGTATGTAACTAATGTTGATTAATTTTCATTGGTGGGTAAGTTGAGTTGATATACAAATAAATCGGCTTTTGTTTCCCTTAGAATTCAGACCCCATACATTTACCTATGAATTATTTTCAGTATGTTCATCTACCAATGGTATGAAAGATAAATAGTCCAAACCAAATCATCATTACTTGACTATATATCTTAAGGCATCCAATCTAAATTGACAATAAATCCACACTTTCAACTTCAGAACACGATGCCTAGAATGGGTAACTTTGATGGTGTACCTGGTTCTGAGGAATTTGAGTATGTATGTAGATGTATATCATCTTAAAACAAGTAAATGTGATCAAAAGGTTTAACCAAAGAGCAAAATTCCATATCGATGGAAGATGGCTATCTACTTTGCAGTCCCTAAAAACCTTATACTTTACAGCATGCAGTCTACCTTACTAATTTGTATATCTCCGTACACAATACTCCACTTTAACCTCTTGTGAATTATCTGTTTTGATTCAGGTTATGGCTTTTAGCAATTGGTTTTTCCACTGTAGTATTTTCCCATCAGGAATGGCATTTCGATATGATTCCCCGACTTGCCTCTGTGAAATTAGTGATATTCGTTCATAATTTGCCTAGTATGTAAAAGGATCTTCCAGCATTGTACTAAGCTGATATAATTTCTGACAGCAATCAGCCTGTTGCTATTACTAAAACATATAATATTTGATGTAGAAACTTTACAGACATCAGAAACAACCCTAGATTCGGTCAGAAATACCCGGGTGTTCCAGTTGGCTCTGACAGGTCTCAAGGACCTTTGTACTGTGGGACGGAGAAATACACGCTTTCCGTTGCCCAGGCTATGGTTCATATTGCATACGTACCTCCTTTACCTTGCACCCAGAATGTTGTGACGTATACGCACCATCGTAATGGCACGTTTGTTACACTTTTTGTACGGGCTGCAGTCATCCTGTAGCTTTTTACACAATGCATGGCGATGTTTATGCCTTTCTCCAGCCGAGTGCCATATTTTACCTCTCTGCTATGGCTATATATTGGATGCCCCACTCTGCCCGTATATGTTTAGCTTTGAGATGTGTTCACTTATTACAATACAGACTTCGCTTGGGTTACATCACTTGCCGTTGCATTTGCCTCGCTATTATCATATTTTACAAGTCTGAAATATACTGTCCAATCTTCACACTCCCTGGTACTCTGCCCTCAGTCCTCCACATTCTGCGTTGATTCATCATTGGCTTGCAATGCTTCTTCCTCCTCATCTACATCCACATTGTCGCCATCCTCGACCTCATACCCGTCGACATTACAGGTCTCTAGGAAAAACTGACTCTGCCCTCGGTCCTCTACATCCTGCGTTGAATCATCATTGGCTTGCAATGCTTCCTACTCCTCATCAACATCTGCATCGTCGCCATCCTCGCCCTCATATCCGTCGACATCACTGGTTTCTAGGTCAAATGTCCCGAGTTCAGTCGCGGCCCGTCGTCACCGGCTGCCGCTGGGGATGGCATCGTGTAAATCACCTTCATCAGCTTCATTGTTATACTCCCCGCTGCCCCCTGGCAACCCGAAATGCAGTGTGTCATGCATGGCATTGTTGTCTATCAGGATGTTTGGGTCAGTGCTTCCGATCTCAGGTTCCTCAAGCGCCACTTCTGAGGTCAAATCATCAAGAAGATAAGCATTGTCAACATGCGGTGCATTCACGCTGATGACAACGGCAGGCGTTGGGTACTCCGCCAGTTGTATCTGGCGGTTGACAGTAGCAAGAGTGCTTTTATACACCCTCTGTTGGTAGCTCTCATGTAATGCATTCCAGGTAGTCATCAAGGATGTTAATGTGTCTGCAATGCGAGGCGTGGTTAATGACTTGCAACCTGTTGCAGCACTGCAGGATGCGATCTTACCAGTGTCATTCGTGTGGTTGAAGTAGTTCGAGCGATCAGGTCTCTCCGCTTTGAGCTTTTACTTGCAAGCTTTCGGATAAACACGTTTGTTCTTTTGCCGCTCCAGGAAAGCATGGCGCAACGTGGTGCAGGAAAACATGATCAGTGGCGAGGGTATATGACTGTCCTTGTCGTCAATCATGGAATTATGGAATCCATCAGCATACTTACTGTGATTATTCGGCTGATGATAAAATTTGATCTAGATACACCATGGGATTGCTTCCACCAGGAAGTAAAGTGGACAGTAGCCATTCATTAGCAGCTTTCGACTCTCTCTGCATTGGATTTTTCCTGTGTACACCACCTTCCACATGCTCTGCTACAGGAAAAGGATACTTATTGTCTGCCAGAATGGAATCAATGAGTTGCAAACGCTGTGCAGCAGATTGAAAGCGGTGGAGATCATAAAGCTCTGCTATGTTGTCCCTCGCTGATTGAATGAAATGGGATTGAACCTTATCGACTTGTGCTCGAACCTGCTACCAGTTTGAGCTTGTAATATCCAATGTAGGCCGGTGCTTCAGCATACCTCTTAGAAGATCTCTTGAGTGCATGCCTCGAATGCTATGGAAGAAATGTTGTTTTGCTGCATAGCGCTGTTCCAGTACGTCTCAATTATCTGCCAGTCTGGGGCTTCAGCTAATGCTTTCGCAACCAGTCGCATTGCACAACTTACGATCTTCAAGTCGCTTGCACTCATAAACGGCCATCTGTCCCACATGAAGAGCTCCAGCAGTCTGCCCGTTGCAAATCCAGGAGAACTCACACAAAAAAAACAAGTCATATGAGGACGTTTCTCAATTGAATGGGAAAGAGATGAAGGAAATGAGCCAGTACCTGCTTGCAGTTGTAACCCAGTCACTACGTGGCGGAAGCCCCACTCAGAGTCCCAGATTCAATCGTGCAAGTGAGTGTATACGGGCATTGTTTGAATACTATATATATGCTTGATATAAATCTCACGATGATGCAGTAGTGAGCTACTCAGAGGATGCCTTGCGTCGTTTTCACACCTTCAAAGGTATTTTCCTACTGGGGCGAGCCGCCAAAATGGCGAAGGTCAAAGCCAATGCCCTGAGAACGGAAGTCGTGAAGAACCAAAATGTTGAGGAGAAAAGAAATACTGCTAGCTGGATGCCGTGCAGGAAGCGGCGCGAAATCAATGCCTGGCGCGGCCATATCAGCTACAAGATAGATATTTCCAAGGAGTTGGATACGGACTTCAACTTCCAAAGATCCACTTGATGTCTCATTGGGCAGAACACATTCATCGATATGGAGCCTTGCAACAGTATTCTGCCGAGAGACATAAACAAGCACATAAAATGAACCTCAAGGATCGTTGGAACCCCTCCAATCAAAATCTCAACTACCTGCCTGAAGTGATCAACTTTCAGCGTCACATTCTCTGCTTCGGAATCAGAGAGCTGGATCTCCAAGCCCTCGCTCAGTGTTGGGAGAACAGTGCTGTTGCCTGCCAAGTCTTCCCTTCCGGCGCTGATCTGGCTGCCCCCCTCAGGTCCCAGTCATATGCGACGGACAAATTCATGGGACCCTAATCCTGCTGTGATGGAAAGCATCCTGATGCGATGATCTCAGACTTCGGAGTATTACTTGACAATATACCACACGCAATGCACCGCGTGGCAATATACAGCGGCACGTGGGAGTTTATCACACATAAGTGTTATAACAAGATGTATATATCAGATCAACAACTGCATTCAATTGAGCTCTGTATGTACCTTGGTAATAAGGTTCAAGTTGAGTGTTTAGAAGGTGAACTCATATCTCAGATGTGTCGATGGACAGGAAGCCTGAGCTGGTGCAGAGAGGATCGATGGAACGACGGGGTGTGGGTAAAGCAATGCCCGAGCAGGTGTTATGGCACGTTCAATGGGCGTCTCCCATGGCAACTGCCACCACTAGTCAATATCAATCTCTCAAACAAGGATTGAGCTTTCGTTGAGTACTGTTAAGACCTGACTCTCACCACAATACTTGAAACCTCGGGTAACAGGGATCCCATTGTGCAATTTGTATAAGTGTGAAAGCACTGGCAGCCGTTGTGGTGCGAGTTTTCAGTATGGGAAACATCATCGGCTGCGTGCATGTAGATTGAGAGATAGCAAGAAGTCCCAAAGCAAGAGACGGACAGAACAAGCGATGGATTGTCCATAGCCACCTAGATCTGGTGACTTGGAATGATGGGTATAATTAGTAAAGAGAGAATGGCATTTTGCGTACAGATAGAAGGAACGTGAGGAGAGATTTTAGCAACATCACCCATCGCATTGCAATCCTGATGCCAGCAAGTATCCAATGAACTCATTCTGATGTGTCGTCACAGTTGGCCATAACCCCAGAGTGTTTGTTTACGATAAGAGATCAACAGAGCAAGGACAAACAGCAAAACTGCGATCGGAAGTTGAAATGCAATGTGAACCATGGAATTGACGCCGGGCATGGAGTAATACGCCACCAGGGTGCATGTAACTTCACTGATTGAGCGCGTCCACTCTGACGAAGCCATTCCGCCCGGACGGAAATACATGTAACTGATGGTGTGTATTCAAGTAAACTGTAGATATCATTTGTTCAGACTCCTATCAAAACCCAATATTCTGCCACAAGATCTTCAATTGGATACCACTTACCTTTATATACTCAGTAATCCATAGTAAATATACTTTACCAATCCCCAAAATGCCTTAATGTGGGTGCAGATTGCACATATGAGCAAATTGTTGTGTCCAGTTACCTTTCACACTTGCAATGAGAGTTTGGCCTCTATACAATACAGTGAAACTACATTGATCAATTTCCTGCTGCAATTAAAATCCTCTCCAAAACTGCTGACTCCAGCTCTTTCTACCTTAGCAATTACATCACTGAAACTTTTGATATATACTATGAGAAACCTTCAAATTACAGACACTCTATGTCACTTTTCATCTTAGTATCAGCTATATAAACCCTTTGCCCCAACAACATTAATGAATATATCTGTTATTTACCTCTGATATATACAAAGCAATATTCACAAACCTCCACAAAATAATATCACTGATATAGTGTCTAGCAGTAGCAGTCTGAACACTTAAACCATACTGTGAGCAGTAAGAAAGACGATATTGTACCAACTGCTGCAAGGCATCATATTTTGGTTGTATCTGGACTCTGGAGTAAGGCCATTGGGTGAAAGACTTGACAGCCTGTCAAAGACTTTTAAAAACTGTTCAGCTTTGGGTATTATTCCAGCATGTTCTGGTGTATTCAGTTTTCCACTTATATGATAGATGATAATCCATTCATTTGGATTTATATTTCGTAATCAGAAGTTAGCATTCCTGTTCAGTCCAAAGGTTAGCTCCAATGTACCCTGCCAAACTCATTCTTTTATACTCTCCATTTCCATATAATAACTTTAATGGTAAAGGAAATACACAATCCTTTCAGACCTTGTGATCTCTCCCCTGCCAATCAATATGGGGTGATTCAATCTTGATACCAATTATTGCCAACCCCTTCCATTTCTCTGACCAAGCATATTGGATATTTCACATCATATTCAGAAAAGTTTCCAATATCTTGGTTTATACTATGTTAGCACTTTATAACTGTTGTACTGTCTTATAAATCAAACTTTCACCTCTTCTTTTAAACTACTCTGGAATGAACTATTAATTATAAAGTCCTAGAATGTTTACCATAAAGATGAATGCTCTCTATCGTCACCTAGGTTCTGTAAACCAGGGAGATGACGTTACGCGATGCGTAACTCATACAGAAGCTGTTTCTGCGGTGTTAATCCATAGCATATTTGACGCGTGGCACCATGAGGTTCTATGGACATGTGCGTTGACAAGATTACTACGATACACATGTGATTATGTTCGCTCGATAATATACATCATGCTACATCCAACAAAACTGCCACATACACTTCATTGCACGCTCCTGAGCTATTAAGACGCTCTGAAGCACACTCCCAGCCTGAATGACTATATCCTCCCAAGTAAGTTCACAAAATGCTCTCAAGCACACTCCCGAGTACACTCTCAAATACACTCCCATTTACACTCCATGGCACACACCCAGCCTCCTTGACTGTACGCTCCCAAGTAAGCTCTCATGATGCTTTTAAGCACACTCCCAGCTTGCTTCACTATATGCTCTGAGGTAAGATCACAAAATGCTCTCAAGCACTCTCCCGAGTACCCCCTCGAAAGACACTCCGAATTGCACTCGATGGCACACTCACAGTCTGCTTGACTGTACGCTCCCGAGTAAGCTCTCAATGTGCTCTCAAGCACACTCCTGAGCACACTCCCAAGTACACTGTCCAGCTGCAAGACACTCCCAATCTCACTTGACTATATGCTGTGATGTATGCTCCTGGGTGCTCGATTCAGAGACTGGCTGAGTTGCAGGCGCCAGGAACAGGGAGGCAGGTGGCGGGAGGTGGGAGGTGGGAGGTGGGAGGCGGGAGGAGGGTGTCGGCAGCCGATATCATAACCTCGGTCGATATCATAGTCTGAACTTCACTTTCAGCTTGGACACTGCGACCAGATCTCACGATAGCTCATGGTTATGGTGTTCACAATTACATCCTGAGATTCTGTAATAAAGGTAGACAATTGGATCTTGGGGAGAGCAGATCTCCAACTCAGATTTTCCAGCAGAATCTGCTGCGCACATCCCACCGACAGTAGGTGTATGTGTGCATATTTGGTCCGTGGCTGCTCTGCACTTATGTGCACGCATTCGCGGCTGGTGGTGATGATGGTGATGGTGATAACGGCGATTGTGATGATGGCGATGATGATGGCGTCAGTGACAGTGATCATGGTACTATAAGCACTAAGACATGTATGTTGGCTACATCAACGTTAGCATCGAAGCTTCCACAGACTTAGAGCCTTCGTGTAGCCAAAGCTTCCACAGACTTCGAGCCTTCTTGTAGCCAAAGCTTCCACAGACTTAGAGCCTTCTATTAGCCGAAGCTTCTACACACTCAGGGTTTTCCATCGGCCAAAAGCTTCTCTTAGAAAACGCTACTCCTCCCGATGCGAGGCTCTCTCAAGAAGGCTCTCAAGCAGGCTTCCAAAGAGGCTGTCAAGCAGGCTTTCAAGCAGGCTCTCAAGAAGACTCTCAGGGATAGTGTATAGTACTGGTACCACAGCGAAGACTGCAGGCAGTGAAGACTGCAGGCAGAGAAGACTGGCATAGGTCCATCTCCAGCAGCCAGCCGTATATAGTTCCATAGGCCCACATGCAGATTCTTGTGAATCGCCTATAGACGACTGTAGGCTGCGCCTCACGCAGCGGTTCAAGGGAAGCTTGGTATGCGCGGTGCATGTGCGCGTGTGCGAATAGTGCAGTCTATAGTCGATTTAGACTTTTGCCGATCTATATTGTATACTTCAATCTGAAAACAGAAGACACTGTGCCTTCAGAGCAAAGCAGTAGTATCAATTAACTGTGCTAGCTGCTTTGGTGAACTTATGTCTCTGAAGCTTGGCAAAGCCCCCAAACAAACATGAGTATTGAACTTGTAAAGTTCTCATGCAGTGTTATTTTTAGAAACTCTCAGATTCAATAGCAGTTATCCTCTATTCCTTCATCAAATTCATGTCCTTATCAATCACTTCACTACCACTTTCTTTTGCCTGCACTTTCCAACAACCAGCTTCTTCCCCTCCTGGCACTTGTCTTTTCAGTTCACACCTCTTTCCATCAGCTTGCCATATACCATCACTTGTACCTCTACTCCAATTACCTGATTTATACCTTTCTTCAATAATTCCTGCTCTTTCCCCCACTGTGAAACCTCCACCTACATGGGAATGCTATATTCCATTGTTATCATTTAAATAATTCACATTTCTCTGTATTCTATCAGAATCCTCCATCGATCACCCTGTTTCATACTGGACCATATTGATTCTAGTCACCCTTGCTCAAACTAGGTATATATGTATTGCTATTTGCTAGGATATAACTCTTGCTAATCTCCTTGGATCATAGCAATGAACATTATCTACGTGTAACCATCAATACTGCAGGTGAATCTATTCTACTCATTATCCTCCTGATTTCAGTTGGACAATCTGGCATATGTTTTACAGGGGTGGCCCAAGATATGCTGCTCCATTTAGAATTTTGATCATAGCATATATTGGCAATGAGTAAAGAGGATGTTAAGCCACATGCATTCCATCCAGATACTTTGTTCATCCTCTACAGTGCTGCTATGATCTGCCAGGTTTCAGGTTTTCCCACCCCCACCTGAAGGTTAGCAAAGTGCTTGGGTATGCATCAAGGGGATTTGCAGATGCATCTGCCAGCACCTGCAGTTATCAAAGTTCATTCACATTGCTCTGAAAGAATACTTCTAGGTGAGTCAAATTTGATAACATTTGACACCTCAGTGCCAGACTGGAAAAGATTGTATACTCGGTGTTGTCTACTGAGAGCAGTGGTTCTATAGGTCCCAGGTATGATACCTCCAATTCATTCTGAGTATCGTATTTATAATTGTGGGACATTTCTATTCGAAAATTGCAAACCGATTTGCTAAATCAAGATATGGTATGTGTTGAGTCTAACTGATTTCATCACTGTAGGTATATATGATTGATCTGGCTGCAGATGACACTCAAGTGCAAATAAAGGAGGATATCAAAACCGTAATCAAGTGAACTGAGCCGTCAAATCAAAGTGTGAAACTATGAATATGTTAAGTTGTAGTTTGAAGTCTGTAGTTGAGCAAGTTTGGAAATACACTTGTAGGCCAGATTGTTCAAGTATAGAGATGCAGCTGGAGGCTGTAATCAAGTGAGGTTGAAAAATCACTGGGAGGTGGTGAGCTAGAGAGTTTCGAGATAGAATGGAGGTAGTGTGTGTGCATATTGGGAGATGTACTTCAAGGCAATAATTCAGATAGTTATTCATGCAATTGGTGGCCTTGAGTATGGAACTTTGGAGATGCACTTGTATACTGGGATCAAGTAAGATTGAGGATGCGCTAGTATGTTGTGATCAAGCAAGATTGAAGATATACTTCAAGGTAGTGATCAAGTAAGTCAGAAGTTCCACTTGTAAAATAATATTCTAGCAATAATGGAAATTCACATGAAAGCCAAAATTGGAACAGTTTGAAATTTGATTGGGGACCTTGGAAAAGTGACCTCAGAAATAGACAAAGAGGGGGTGATCAGGCCAGTCCGCAGTGGCTGGGGAGCATGATTTCGGATATTAGAGTCATTACGTTGTGGCAAAAATGGAGCAATGTTCAGAATGTATGAAGAGGCCATTTACAAGCTGGTTTGGTAATAAGGGTGGCCATTATCAACCAGGTTAGTAATGCACATGGAGGACATGATTGAGATAATCCAAAGATGAAACTCAATGGGATGATCAAGTGGATTTGAGGATTCAAGAAGGGGTGTTTGAGACAGTATGTCAATACAGATGGAGGCTATCATTCAGGAGGTTGTTGAAATACTCAGAGGCAATGGATAAATGAGTTTTACAAGTGTCGTAGTGACCATGACCAAGTGATGTTGTAGAGACTGAAGAACGTAATCAAATAAAGTGCTAATCTACTTTGAGAACATAATATCGTTAACTGAGACACTAACTTGAAGGATGTATCGAACTGGTATTGACAGTGAACCCAGAGGTGGCTAATCAGAAGGTTGGTATAATACTGAGAGATTCACCCTAAATCCTAATCGATAGAAGCCCCTAAAGACTTTCGGTGTAATAAGGACAAGAATAAGTAGACTTCGCTCTGGATGGATATACAGATTACCAACCAAGAAGACACAAGGTACCTACTTCGTTCTCTGATTCAGATAGACAGTACTGACTAAAGACTATTGGCCTATGATATTGGTATACTGAGGTACATGACTCAAAAGAATATTAATGAGAAGATATTCTGAACTAATACACTTTGGTCCTGGGGCTCAGACACCCTTAGGCCTCATGAGAATCGTCCCAGCAACCAGTACTTACCACACGACCTACTGTCATCGAATGTGACAACCACATGTATCGGCTTTTTTTGTGAGAAACTGCAAAGTAGTTTTGCCTCAGCAGAATGAGTAGTGCCCTCTCAAGAGTATCGTAGCAGAAGTATCCTCTCGACAACCTTGTTATCAGGTTTGCCTCTGAGTTGCATTGGGCTCTGATGTATCCTCTTGCTCTCTTCATGATCAACCATTGGGTTCGACAAAGGTACCCACTGAAAGCTCGAATACAGAGTGATAGATATATCTGTGATATAGACCTGAAGAATGAACATACAACTCTTGACATCAGGAGAGAAGTATACTAGTTGGCTTCCATACAGAAATAATGGATACTACACGGAAATAAAGTAAAGGCGTAACCTCCAGGTCGAGAAGGTCATTTGGTGTCCATAGACAATTATTAATGTTGATTGGATTTTCAATAGTAGGTTTTCAACGTTATTTGACCATGTTGGTATCACTGATCTATATCAGACGATCCACACCTTCAACAATTCTAACAATTCCGAAGCCTGTTTCAGAGTTCACATACGTTACGTTCTCATCATCCCTAACTTCTACCATTCATAGTCCAGTACCAACTCACAGCAGTACTAACCATGTCATCAAGGAAATGTGCAGGTACTGCGACACATTTGCTCTTGGCCATACCATGTACAGATACGAGCTTATCAGAAGCCAATTATCAACAAATATTTCCATGTCACCAAGAGCCAGTGAGGGTGGCCTCTCATATACCCACTGGGTATGTTACGGTTTAACAATTGCGGCAAACAACAGATTCCTTAATTTGACTACGCTATATTGAAGTCTAATATACAGTAATCTGCAACTCTGCTATTTTGGCATATATTGAATGGAGAGTATGCTGTGCCACTCAGGACATATCAATCCCAAGCCCGATTCGCCCAGCCCAAAAAGTTGTAGTTGAAATACGGGTTCGTTCGTATGATTCCATTCGGTCAACAGTGCTCTGATATATTTCTTAATCGTTACTAACATATCACTTAAATGACTCTACATATCTCGAGATGCCATGTTGGTTTGATAATCACGACATCTCGACTCGTCATTGATCAACCAATGGAGCATGACTGAATAGTTGTTTGTTCGGCAACTAGGAATAAGGTTTCATGCCGCTGAGGTAGTGTTAGCAATGGTTCCAGTTTTGTACCCGGCCGGTTTTATAGGTCTGCGTGGCAACCGCCGTACCCCATCAACAATCGACGATTTTTCAAGCGAACCATCACATTAAGGCCACAAGTATTGATCAGAGAGTTTAGTGTTTGGTATGTAAAATATGTAGCTCCGCACGCCGCATCTTTTGGCCCTCTCCGATTTTCGATATCTTCTAATCTCAGCAAGCGGTATCCCAAAAACCTCGTTTTTGGGCCGAAAATGGCAATAATTTCAAAGCAGCTTGCTGAGTTTCGAAGATATCAAAAATCAGAAACCACCAAAAGAGGCGCCGTGCAAAGCTGCATACTTTATATATTAAACACTAAATTATGTGATGAATAATCATGGACTTAATTAAGGGAACAGTTTGGCACAAACCCGGACCGAACCGGCTGGGGCAGGGTTTCCTGGGAACCACTATATTCAAATGAGTCCGAAAACGGAACAGTTGCTAACACTACTCTGAGGTATGACCATTGTTAATAGAGATCACACAACGATTACCAATGTGAAGATGATGCACATCTTACTTGGTGTTGTTCTAATCTCTGTCATTCAGCTACTGATACACAGGTCAGCGAATGGCGAGGTGACTAATCAGTGAACTTAACTTGGTGGAAGATCCGATACAGACATCTGAGTGAGAATTCCTGATTCCGACTTGAGTATTGATATTTACATCGTTTAATGATCATATCTGATGCCCAAAAAATACCTGTAATACCAAAGGTGTAACAGTTGGAGCAACAGCAGCAGAGCTTGTATTTGATAGTTTACTCTCATTTCAAAAGATATGCAGAATGCAGCAAAATAATATATACCAAGTGATATGACATGAGAGTTGAGGGATGACACATCTGAAACTGGCTGATGGTAGGAGACAGTTGATCATTGGTCAATGCTGTACTAAGTATTACCTTAAGATCATGGAATAGGCAGAAGGAAACAAATAGCTTAACTTTGGGTTCGTGACTGATGGTACAGATTTAGTTGAAAAAGGAAGATATTTGAGGAGATTCAGAAAATCCGGACAAGAAACTAGAACTTCAAAGATTATTATATCCACATCAACAGCGAACATGAGATATTGCAGCTATGATAATGAATATCACAGGTATGGAAACTGATATACAGTATCCTCCATACTGTCATGCTTGTTGTAACTCAGATTTCTGTTATATGTTTCTGTATTTTTCTCATTACTCATTTTAATATTCAATTTCCACAACTTGAGAATTGGTGGAGTTTATGAAGTTGTGTCATCCCACTGAAACCGTTCCTACCATGATAATGACACTGAACTGCGTACACCAACCACGGAATATTGAATAACTCCTAACAAAATTCATTTCTTTCTATGATTGTAAGTTAACATAGTTATAGCATTAGCTTCTTGGATTCCTGTGTACAGATCAACTCCTCCTATCCAGCTCTGCATAACCAAGGTGAATAGTAAAGGCAATACTGATCACATAGAAATAGTCACAAGATAACAAAGCAATATCATCCCAGCTGATATGAAGCCTGACTACAAATTGACCCCATTCTGATAAATGGTTTTGAGAATAACCAATTCAGAATTAAGCATCACCAGAGATTGGGGCTGTACTTGTCAGTCCACAAAGTATTCGCATGTGCAATCAAGGCAAACCACACACTGTGCATAGTCAACGATCAGCTTTCTCAGGCAGCCATTTTCTCATAATCAATTAACATTATGAGTTCTGGGGATAGCCCAAATTGAGTAGTAGTATGTCTGCTATAACTAGCTGCAGGCTATGGGTTTCAATCCCAGTGCCATCTCCCCAACGATAAGTCAGGAACATCCTTATCCAGACACCAAGAGAACGATAAGGGATGTAGCAGAAATGGTAGGTGGCTGGTAGAGAGAGGAAGCATGGGTCAAGGTCGGGGAGGTCCCCCATCTGGCCAGTTTATCCACAAGGGGAGGTGATTTCGGTACTGTCACACTTTAAGTAGAGTGAATACAGACTGGTTGAAACCAAAACACCGCCATTTCTACTTCTAACAAGTCAAGCATCAAGTCAAATTAAAGACAACTAATAGGAGAACTTCCTACAAAAATGAAAAATAGAAAGCGATGCAATATGTGGAAGTGACAAATAAAACGGTGTGTGGGATCACATAAAACTTGTTAATAAAAACACCTGCAACCAAGTATGATGAATATGAGAGCTGGAACTTCAGAAGGATAAGTAGTAAGGAAAAAAGAGATCCGTCAAGGCTGCAACAAAGAAAATTAAGTAGAAAAACTGCATGTATAGTAGAGCTAAAGTGTAGATCTAGAATGGAAGCTGTTGCCTCTATTGACAGTAAGACAGTGGAAGACAATGGCATCAAGTTTGTCAATCTTATGGTTAATTTCCTCCACTGTGTCATTTCCTGACTCCTTATATATTACGCAATTCATATTTGTAACTGTTGTAGCGCTGGCTGATGTACTTTGCTGTTGTATTGTTTGATTTAAATCGGTTTAAATGAGTTTATTAGAGTTAAAGTCTGGACTGATGGAAACCAAGTCAGACTTGCAAACACCTTGCATTTCACATTCCTGGTTGGGATACTTTGCCGTATATCGTGATGCAACATTCACCCTAAGAACACAATCCAGGTTCTGTTGTAGCTGATGTTGACATACAGGCCACATCAAAGATCTTGCAGCAGACATGACATAGCTCTAATCTTCCGCTCCCCATTCATGTTTTCCCTATTGAGCTTTTGCACTTTTAACTTCTGACGGTGACAGATTAAAACAAACTTCTCCATTGGTTCTCATTTTTTCTCAGGTTGATGTTGACACTGCAGTTGTATTCTCCCGAAGTTGTAATTTGTACCTTTTCGCTGAATTTCTCCACATCATGATTGGGTTATCGGCCTGCTGTTCCAACCTGGTATTTTCAGGAAGTATCTCACTCTCTGCTTCATTCATCTCTTCATCGATCTCTGGATCCCACACACGAAGAGGCTCGTGCCACAGATAGCCAATCAGATGCCAACTTATTGCTCAACAGCCGGATTATTTTTTGGCCCATGTGTAGTCTGGATGCCATCATTCTGCTTTATCCCTTCATAAAAATTAAATGCCAAATGCACTGTCAACCTCAATCCGCAAGTCATCTGTTCTGCTTACTTTTTCCCACTTGCTATGAAAACTCCATTCTGTTTTCTTGTTGCACCAATTCTGTAAGCCATCAGCCTAAATTTCACTCGGCTGTGTCTTGGCCAACAGGTGCCACTGACCACTCTCTATTTATTATTATTCTTGGCAAGAATAAACTTGCATCGGTTTACCAAACTTTTGATTTGATTAGTATGTACTATTTTACATATAGCACATCTACTATTATGACTGAGCCGAAGCTCTAACTAAATTTCAGTAAAAGCCATATATCGGATTATCCAATTCCTTTCAACTGTTACTCGAACATAATGTTGTTCTGCATCTGACCGTACCTGAGGCAGTCCACTGCATTCCTCGGAGTCAAAATACTCAGTTCTTATCAATTCCTTCAGTAGTGTGTTATCTTCACCCAATGCAACCCTTTCTGGGGTGCAAACCTCTCAATCTCTTCTTTCACATATCCTCTTGTCCTTGCACCCTGTATTATATCTAGCAGCCTCAGTCTAAACTTGGCAATTTGTGGTTGCATTTTTGTCAGCATACTTGTAGATATTGCCATACATTGACTCAGGAACATTCAGGATTGCTGAAATCTTACTAAAAGATAATAGGATGACCATACACTGTGCATAATGCAGGAGAACAATGGCTGTATGACAATGGGGTGTAGTTTCCTAGCCAATGTAATTCGCTTGTGTTCCACCAGATACAAGTGAAATGCATATCTCTTTGTAACTCTGGCTGCCATGCTGCAGTGGTGAAGACACGGGAGAAGATTAAGATACAGGCATAATACTGTCTAAGTACCCCTTGTGAGCCATGTATTCAAATCCTTGCTGACATGACCAGCACAGATGTAATATCATCTCTCATCACATTCCCACTATTGGAAGTTCTCCAAGATTTGAGTTGGACTTCCTGTCACACCATTCTTCTGATTAATCACCTATAGTTCAACTACATTTCAGGACAGCTCTATGTACACCTCCAAACTCACCTTCATATACATCTCCAATTTCCCTGGGTTGCTGCCTACCAGTACAGCTCTGAGTTTACTCAAATACAATTTCAAAGTTAGCTGAATTATGGCCTCCAAGTGTATATTCAAACTGACTCCATCATGGCCTCCACGTGCATCTCCAAACTTACTCGATTGTAGTCTCCACGTGCCTCTGCATTCTTGTGCGATCATGGGACCCAACTGTAACTTCCAGCTCCGTCCAGCTGCATCTGTGAGTGCACAGCAGATTATTCGTACAATCCTTTTTCATTGAGTACAGATCGAACTCTGTTTTGATTGATAGATATATTGATACATAGATACATAGACACAAAGATACATAGATACAAAGATAGATTTGTACACTGATACATCAATGAGGATATGCTCAAAATAATTCAGCACAAAATCCTTAAACAACAAGTAATGTCTACCATTTCCTTGTACCTCAACTGCGATGTGATATTCTCCCAAACTTCCCCCTTATATTTTGAAATACTTCCAAACTTGTGGCCATTATTTTCAGGTGATTCTGGGATTGGTGCTAGTCCTTCTGTATTCTCACTATGTTTTAGCCATAACTCACAGCTATATCATAAGCCCAGAGTATCGGTTCAGTCAACTCTCCATCTTGTATCAGAGCACCTGATGGTCCATCAGCAAAAAACATTTCCGTCCGGGCGGAATGGCTCCGTCAGAGTGGATGCACTCCGTCAGAGCCGTCAGAGAGACCCCGGTGGCGGTATAATCCGCGCCCGGCGTCAAGACCACGAGTCGCGTCACATATCGCCCTCCAATCACCGTTTCGCAGTTTCTTCTCGCTCTGTCGGTCTCCTATTTTAAACAAACACTCTGGCGTTGTGGCCAACAGTGACCATACGTAGGAATGGGTTCATTGGGTACACGCTTGCATCGGGATTGCAATGCAATGGGTGACGCTGCGAAAATCTCTCGTCGCGTTCCTTCTACATTAACCTCGAGGAGCGTAGAAAGGTGAGAACATATGATACTACCCGGCCGTGAGGATCCACGCAATTGCGTGGATCTCGGACAGAGCGAGTGAGACCAAAAGTTGAGAAAGATAGAGTGTGAATTTTCATTGTATGATAAGAGGAGATGGAAATGAGATGATGTCTATCTACTCCGGGGTCTGCCAAATATAGACTCCCCGTCACTCTGTCCACCTCCGTTACCCCTGTATCTCCGTACAACCGCCGTCGCTCCTTGAAGATGTACTTGATCAAGCGTGTTTGAGATGCACTTGGAGACGGAGATCGAATGAACTCAGAGATGGACTTGGAGGCCGGGATCGAGCGAGTTTGGAGATGCACTTGGAGGCTGAGATCGAATGAACTCAGAAGATGCACTTGGAGGCCGTGATCAATCGAGTTTGGAGATGCACTCTGAGGCTGTGACCGAGCGAGTTTGGAGATGCACTTGCAGGCTATGATCGAGCGAGATTGGAGGAGTACTTGGAGGCGGTCGATTTGGAGGGAGGCGCGAAGGCAGCTGAGACTCTATTCATTGGTTACCTTGTAATTGTGGGAATGTAGAGAGTTGAGTACAACATCCACCGAGAGATGAGAATACAACATCCGCCGAGAGATGAGAATACAACATCCGCCGAGAGATGAGAAACTGCCTGGGAGCGGGAGACTGTCAATCTTGGGATGATGCTGTACTTGGTGTATGCTGTACTCTGTGTTAACTCATGATTATGGCATGGAGAGATAGAGAGGGATGACTTAACTTCGTGTTCTTAGGTGATGGTAGAGTTGAGCACAAGAAAGTGAGAGATCGGGGGAAATCATCATGAGAAACTGGGACTTAGAGAATTCCTTGTGCGAGTCAATTGACCATCCCCGATACGGCAGGTATGAGTCGCGATCTGGCGCGAATAAACACCGATACGAGGTCTTCCCAACCCAATCAGGCAAGTCGTACCCCTGATTTCTCATATCCGCTGGTATCCTCCATATCATTCTCATCTTCATCCCCCATGTCTCTCTTTCTCGTCCACAACTCAACCATCATCGCAGAACACAAAGTTAAGTCATCCCTCTCTATCTCTCCATGACATGATCATGAGTTGACACCAAGTACAGCTTCCACCCAAGATTGTTTGTCTTCCCTTCATTCTCATGATTACGAGTTGACCCCTGAATGTAGCTTCAGCTTCCGGTGTACCTCCCTACACGATCAACCGCCATCAGCCAGCTCTCCATGAGAGCTCAAAGATACAGTCACATTGTCACATTCCCACGGTTGCGAGTTCACTAACTGATGAATAGAGTCTCATCACCCGGTGCGCCGTCCATTGACCGCCTCCAAGTACTCGTCCAATCTCGCTCGATCACGGCCTCCAAGGGCATCTCCAAACTCGCTCGATCACAGCCTCCAAGTGTATGTTCAAACTCGCTCGATTACGGCCTGCAAGTTCACACGAGCATGGCCTCCAAGGGCATCTCCAATCTTGCCCGATCACGGCCTCCAAGTGCATCTCCAAACTCGCTCGATCACGGCCTCAGAGTATATCTCTGAGTTCACTCGATCGTCATTTTCAGGCGCACCTCGAATCGCTCTCAAGCACCGCCTGCAGCCAGTCCAGATATAGTGTGTGTAGATGGGTAGCTATATAGATACATAGATACATAGATGAGAATTCAAACTGAATACATGACTGTGATTCGAGGTGCTCCCAGACATGTCGCCGGCGCTGCCAGGTGCTCCCAGGCTTGTTGCCGGCGCTCCAAGTTACTCTGAAGGCCGGCAGGAATGCCCTCCCATGGTCTGATACTCTCCTGAAAAATGGCTTCAGCATAACTGCAGCCCCTGCGAAGAGTGTAACACACTTGTCGTTCTGATGATGCGTATACGTCACCACAAAGTGAAGGAGGTACGTATGCTACGCGACCCGTCGCCTGGGCGACGGGCAGCGTGTAATTCTCCGTCAGAGTGTACGTGGTTCCGTCAGAGCCATCAGAGCCGTCCGGAACACCCGGGTGTTTCAGACGGAAATTAGGGTCGTTGCTGATGTCACTCTGACAATCAAGTTAATTTCAAGATTTGACCATTGCAGGATTCTGGTGGACAACAAGTTTTTCAGGCTTCCAACAACTCTAACAGGCAGAAATACTAATTCTGATGTTGATTTGACAATGACTGTTTCTGTGATATTCGCCAGTACAAATTATTCCATCATTACTCAATCATATTGATTACTATATATACTAATTCTTTTTCTATTTGAATATTTCCATTCAATATACAACTCTGGTTACTTCTTCACTTAGCATATTAATCTCTGACTTAATATAGTAACCAAACATTGCAAAGACAGTTGTATTAGTCCAATAATAATTGGAGAGGCACAGGTATGCTGAAATTTGACATTTTGAAGATTGCTGTTCTTGTTCCATAGATAACGTGTATCATCCAAAATTGTCATGGAGCAGCAGGTAGTGCGATAGTCACTCATGTGATTGTCAAAACTGGGATCATTGTAGTGACTTGAAGTAGTTGAAGGTCAACTCACTTCTTTAACTTCACAAATGAACCTGGATTATAACATTTTGCTGGTATTCCTGATGAAATTTATAGATGGATCAGCTGGTCAATACACACAACACTCAAACAAAATCCAGCCAAATGTGTTTTGAATCCATACAATTTATCAAAATGCAAGAATATAAAAAATCAAATTCCATTGAGTGTGAAATATAAAGCCTCATCACAGTTCTCTTACTTTAAATCAATTTTATGCCTTCTCCAGTGTTACTGTAACTTCTTTTTCACCTGCAAACGAAATAGTGTACTCTACTCATCATTCTCTGTGGGAAGTATATTTCTTATTGTATTCAGCTGGGGGGTAGAAGGTGTTGCATGTCAACCATACAAATAGGTTGTTGAGGGGAGAAAGATTGAGTGGCTAGAACTGGGAGACTGATTGTTTATAAAGCCAGAATGTATGAAGTACTGTTGATTCATAATGGACATCCTGTCTACAGATGACGACAATAATTACCACCCAAAAGGCAGGAATATTATTTTTCTTACTATTGATGGGTGGAAAATTTTACTACATTATATCGCTATTGATGATAACTGCTGTTACGATCCAGTAAACAGATAGGTACCAACCACCACTGATTACAAGTGCTATATCAGTGTAGGTAGAGTACTAGTCAGTTACATCATCAGTTACCATCTGCTCATTGTAAATATCATCATTAATAGCCAAATCATACTGGTTTCATATTCTGCATGCAAGAGGAATGAATTTACTCTACATCGGGTTATAACCATATTCTCAGAATACGTTGCCATTATGCATACTTGTAAATCGAAATCAATTTGATGGTAGACTGTAGGCATTATATAACAAAGGTGCTGTCCATTCTAACCAAGCTTGTAACTCAATGTCATCAGCAAAATGTAAATCAGTCTGGAAGTCACATGCAAACCTCCCTGGCACCCTGCTCATTCTCATCAGTGCTCCGGAATACTTCCAGATGCTCCTAGGTCCCCCTGGATCTAAGCAACATGCTCCCAGACTCTACAAAAGCATGCTCAAGTGCTTTTGAAATGACCTGCAGTTACGGATGGGCATTCAGGATGCTTCAAAATTTGACTTATAGAATTTTGAAATTTTGGAACCGATGAAACCTCGGGGCAGATCCACAGGAGACTACAGGAGTAGCTGAGACCTCGGCACAGGTGTCTAGGAGACTACGAGAGAAGCTGAGACATCTACACAGCTCTGCAGGAGACTTGGTCCCGCATTCTTACAGCAAAAGCTTTTGGAGTTCAATAACCACAAGGCATTTTGTCTATCATATTTGTCTATCTTGCAGTTTCCAGATTCGCTACATCATAATTTGGGATTTATTTTCTAAGTCCTTCTACATGTATACATATGGTGAATCTGGCGGCAGACAGTACTTGAGCGTAATCAGTGGAGCACTTGGAGACGCCAACTGAGAGAACTTTGAGATACACCTGGAGGCCGTAGTGGCGGAAAAATTGATTTATCACCACTTCCATCCAGTTCAACGGCGGGAAGCCGACAGGGGGGGTACAGAGATACAAGAATAATGCAGTCGGACTGAGCAACACGGACTATATATCTGGGATGCCCTGGGGTAGATAAACATCATCTCATTATCTCAAATACACCCTCTATCATCATGGCCGGGCATCCCACCATATCCTTTTACACTCTTCCACTGCTCATTCAGCCAGAATGGCTCAGTCTCAAGAATTCCCTGCGGATGCCATCTGAGGTGCGCCGGAATGTTCTAGACGGGCTGTTTGCCTTGCAGCTTAACTATATCACCACATTTTAATTCAGTCAACTTGGTGATACACTCTGAGGCCGTAATTGAGCGAGTTTCGGGATGCTCTTGGAGGTCATACTGGTGCGAATGTGGTGATACACTTGCAGGCCAGAATTGTGCAAGTTTCGAAATTCACTTGGATGCTGTGATCGAGCTAGATTGGAGATGCACTTGCAGGCCATAATTGAGGGAGATTGCATGAGTACTGGGAGGCAGAGAATCTGGACGTGGTAGTTCAGGAGGGAGGCAGGACAGGAGCTGAGACTCTATTGATTTGTTACCTGGTAATTGTTGGACGGTAGAGAATTGAGTATAATGTGGTTTGCGGAGAGACTGGCTAGAAGCAGGAGACAGTCGATGTTGAGATGATCCTGTATGCGGTGTATGTAGTACTCAGTGTTTGCTGTACTTGTGGATACTGCACAAAGTATATGCTCTGTTCGGTGTGAACTCCTGATGATAGCATGGAGAGATAGAGAGTGATGACTTAAACTTGTGTTCTTAGGTGATAGTGGAGTTGAGGACGAGAAAGACAGAGTTGAGATGAGAGGGGCCATGTGATCACGACAACCTGGGATATAAGAGAATTTTGATTAGGAGTCAATTTGTGGTCCCCGATAGGGGATGTACAAGTCGCAATCCGGTGCATAATCCGACCTAGTATATAAGGTTTTCCCAACCGAATTAGGGAAGTCGTACCCCTGGTTCCTCATAGTTGCTCACATCCTCCACAAAATTCTCATCTTCATCCCTCATCTCGCTGTTTCTCGTCCACAACTCTACCATCATCCCAGAATACACAGTTTAGTCATCCTTCTTTATCTCTCCCTGTCATGATCGTGAGTGCTCGCCGAGTACAGCATATATCGAGTACTGCATGCATCGAGTACAGCATACACCGAGTCCAGAATGCACCCAAGACTATTTGTCATGTCTTCATTCTCATGAGTATGAGTAGACCCCTGAATGTCCTATCGGCATCCTGCATGCCTCCCTTCACTATTGAACAACATCAGTTAGCTCCGCATGTGCGCATTGTGGTGAAGTCACCTTGTTACATTCCCACATTCGCAAGTGAACTACCTGATGAATAGAGTCTCAGCACCCAGCGCACCATTCTTTGAGTGACATCAGGTGCCAATCCAAGCTGGCTTGAATATGGCCTCCAAGTTTGCATGATCGTGGCTGCCCAGTCTGCATCCAGACTCGCCTGACTGTGGCCTCCAAACACTCTGAATCTCGGCCTCCAAGTGTATCTCTACACTGACTCGAGTACAGCCTCCAAGGTCATATCATCATGAGCTCCAAATGGTTATCGCAAAGCTCGCTCGATCATGGCCTCCATGTGCATCTCTGTCCTTGCTATCTCTCATCCTACAAGTATTTTTCCAAACTGGCTCAATTACAGTTTCCAAGTTTGTACGATCATGGTCTCCAAGTGCATCTATAAAATAGTGTGATTCCACTCTCGGAGTGCATTTGTAAGTTCACTCAATCCCGGTCTCCAAGTGTAGGACTAGATATGCTCAATTCCTGCTTCATAGTGCACCTCCAAACTCGCTCAATTACGGGCTCGGAGTGGATCTCTGAGTTCACTCGCCTGTCAAATTTTGGTGCACCTCAAATTGCCCTAGCACTGGCTGGAGGTAGTCCAGATATACTGCGTGTAGACAGGTAGGTATATTGATACATAGATGAGAGTACAAACTGAATACATGAGTTTTAAAAGTGTGTTATACAAAATTCTCATCCGGCCAAGGAGGGTCATAACTAGCTTCGATCAAATCATTAATGATTTTCTGTGCATCTATCTTTTCAATGGCACTGGATTGAGTACCCTGTGCCTTTTCTAATACTCTGGCGTTTACTGCACACTCTGGCAGCAGTATCTACTACATCCAATAATCCATCAGATGATCTACAACAGTCCAGTGATACCACTCCATCTGGATATTGATATGCTGTGTTGCTGCACCTGTGAACAGATCGAAGTTCATAGACCTACCTGTTTCAATCACAATTCATTTGTACAACTGTCCCAATTAATAATGCAGACTGAGTCACTTAAATTGATATTATTGTTCAGGGGAGTGCATGAAGACAAATAATCTCACAAGACAAACCTTCTACTGTTGATGGCCATCAATATATGGATGCCAACAAAGCTAATGGATCATTTCCAACAAGCATTCCACCACTTTCAATATGTCATCATGCCCGACACCCTGCGGTAACCCCACTATGAAATCTATCAATATGTCATCTCAGATGTTCTTGAGTCATTGTGCACTTTAAATGAACTACAATAGTAATTCATAAAATTTCTTGATCCACTGCAGCTATAATGCAAAATGTTCAGTAACAAATTTCTTTGCTCTGAAACATCATGTAATGGCAGTCATGATTAGGTTCTCGGCAATGGCACGGACGTGTCCAGGGCCGGGTAACCGCAACCTTATATAGACCAATCGCGATCTCTCTGAGATCGCCAGCAATAATGTTACCTATCTACTAATCTATTATATTACCACATCCACGGGTGCAACCGTATCCTTCCATATACTCACTTACGCAGCCATATACGGATATACGGCCTTACACTATTATCGCTCTTACTGAATTCGATACGTTTCACTCACGGGATCTTGCGATTTACCCCTTTCGACGCGTCGCCACAAAATCACGCGTTTTATCAATAAACATGCCTCCAAAGAAGTTTACTAGAACTCAATTGCGCATCGCGGACATCCATGACAGTGATGACATTCTGCAGACAGCGGTATCGATAGGCGAACGCGCTACTCGAGCAGTTTTACCGGAGGCCGAGATTGATGATGAGGATGATCTCGACGATGACCTCGGAGATCGAGGAGACAAAGTTAGCCCGATCGCCAACTATATTGGTGATCTCCGTTCCCAAAGAACTGATGAAGATCGTCTAGACGTGGCGACTCAAAACCGGTTGATGCTGGAAATGCTGCTCGAAAATCAAGCCCAGTGGAAAGCCGAACAGAAACTCGCACGGGAGAGGCTGGCGGCCGAACAGGAACGAATGGCTGCGGTACGGGATCAATCGGCTGCTGAACCCGCCGAACGCACCGAACCAAGCATCAGAGGCCCAAGGCCGAACATCTACACGATGGTTGACCCTGTACGGTACTGCGGCGGTTCGAAAGAGCTGGACCCATTTCTGGACGCGTTGCGCTCGAATTTCAACTCCCACGGCCACCTATTCCCACCCGGTGGACCCGATCACGTCAAATACGCGAACTCTCATCTGGACGCCTGGGGCAATCACCAAAACCCGGCACTCAGACAGATCGCGATGACAGACCCTTCGGAATGGGCGGGCGACTTATCTGCAGAATCCGGCCCATGCCTACAAGACTTCGACCTCTTTTCACAGGAGATAGCCAAGGTTTATGGGGATAAGAATCAACGTCGCGTGGCGGTGATTACGCTCATGCAGGAATACATACAACTTCCACAAGAATTGGTCAGAGCCTATGCGAATCGTGTGAAAGTTCATTGGAGACAGGCTGGGTGGAATCGACAGAAGCATGAAGAAGTCCTCTACGATATTGCCTGGGCAGGCCTCCGAAACTCTCTCAAGAACAATGTTGGACCGATGACGCCCAGCTGCGGCAGATATGACACCTTGGATGAGTTCTTCGATAAGGCCGAGGCCTCGGAAGTTACACATGCTGAAAACACGAAGCCACAGCAGCAGGAACAACAGCAGCAGCAACAGCAGCAGAAACAGCCTACGGACTCATCATCCAAAGGCGGCAACAGAGGCTACCGGCCATCCATCTCCGAGCCAGCCGACACCACTGGCGGCGGCAAGTCCGGCCAATCGGGAACAAACACACACGGCAAATCAGGCGGCGGAGGACAATCGTCAGGCTTCCCGCCACCACCATGGGTCTCAACGGAAATCTTCGAAATCCGATGTTCTACCGGCAAATGCTTACGCTGCGGATCTCCGAACCATAAGGCGAGCTTCTGCCCTAAATACTCACGAGGAGGTAACCCACCACAGCAGCACCAGACATTAGCTTCAAATAGGGACGGAGGACACCAAATCAAGCGACAGAAGTCTTTTGACAATCAACAGCCAAAAAGCTCATAGGCCTGTCTCGGCATCTGGCCCGACGGGAGTGGTTCGACGAGGCGGAATTGGGTTTAGAGAGGTTGGCAATACAGATATTGATGGCGACGATGGACAGCATACAACCGCAACGTATCGCTTTGAAGTCAAGGGTGTTGATGCAGAGCCCAAAAGCTCACATGTCAAGTCAGTACTTACGTGGCACATCCAGATCGGACACATCCCATATTATTCACGAGGTTTTTATAAGGAATGGAAGTGGCGGAATGCAACCAGTGCGAGCTCTCATTGATTGCGGCGCGACGAGCATCTTTATGACACCGAGACTGCGAAAACGGCTTCGTCAAGCGGGCAAACCAGCATACGTCACGACTCTAGGCCTCAACGGCCACGTAACGGCTCATGCGAGCGAGAGTCGAAAGGCAATGATCACAGTTCGGTATATTGAGCACTTATCACCGGTTCAAGAATCGGAGGTGCTAGTTGTGCCCAAGCGGGCTTACGACTTAGTTTTGGGATTGCCTTGGTTACTGTCCAGGAATCCAGACGTCGATTGGCAAAGCGGTCGACTTTTGGCTCTGCGAACCCCAGCGGGAGCGGACGTGGTGGCAGTGGACCGGGTAGACCATCAGGAATGCCCGGGGTATGCACCAGGATCTACGGCTAGGGAGGAGGCGTGTTCCGAAGGAGGCGGCGGTATCCCATATATTCAAATACTCGGAGCAACTGCCTTTGACGATCTACTGGCCAGTGAGCTGGTCGTCGGGACATTCTTCCTAAGAGTGTGAGATTGTACAGGGCTGCTGGGAGCGACCATGGAAGGCATCACTGATGGTGAGTGAGATAGGCCCCAGGCGCTGGACAGGCGAGCAGGGCACAGCGGCGGCAACGGCTGGAAAAAGGTTCCCAAGCATATACTCGTGTAAACGTTGCCGGCTCGCCGAGACACAAAGGGAGTACCGGACGGCGGGGCTTGGCCCTATTGTGGCGAACCATTTTTAATCCGGGCTCCTGGATATTCCTTCATACCTCTCCATATCTATTATGAATTGAGAACTACCGTGTGCTGATGGAGCCGGCACAACAACAAAGATGGTGCCTAAAGATGATGGAGGACATATCCTGGCCATATACGGGGAATTCGTGGAGGTTTTCAGCAAAGATAAGGCGGAGACACTCCCGCCGCATCGGTCAACCGACCATGCAATTGACTTGGTGCCCGGCTCTAACTTGCCATATGGGCGGATTTCCAATCTATCGGAGTTCAAATTAAGGACGCTAAAGGCTTACATCGAGGCAAACCTAGCCAACGAGTTTATTCAACGATCATCATCGCCGGCGGCGGCGCCAATCCTCTTTGCAAAGAAGAAGGATGGAGGGTTAACGGTTTGTGTTGATTACCACGCGCTCAATCTAGCGACGGTGAAGAATAGGTATCCGCTTCCCTGAATCTCAGAGATGCTTGACCGTGTGTGCGAGGCCAGGATATTCACGAAGCTGGATCCCCGCGGTGCCTATAACCTCATCCGGATCGAGGAAGGCGATGAATACAAGACGGCTTTTCGACCGCGTTACGGCCAATTCGAATTCCGGGTCATGCCATTCGGTCTAACAAACGCACCGGCTACGTTCCAGTCTTACATCGATGATTGCCTACGGCCATACATTGACTCCTTCGCGCTATGCTACCTTGACGACATACTCATCTATTCGACAAACGAGAAGGAGCATGAGGAGCATGTGCGCCAAGTGCTGCAGCGACTTAAGGAATTCGGCCTCTATTGGATAGCCGAGAAGTGCCAATCTGGAGTTTCGGAAGTCACTTTTCTGGGGTTTGTTATCACTCCCGAAGGAGTCGGCATGGAATCGGACCGGATCTCCACAATCGAGGACTAGCCAACACCAAAGTCTTTTAGAGATGTCGAGGTGCTCCTCGGATTCACGAACTTCTACCGAAGGTTCATCCAGAAATATGCCAAGGTGACTCTTCTGCTTACAGAACTACTAAAGAAGGCAGATATGCCTGGCGAGCCACCGAAAGGCAGACCTCGATGCCAGAAGTCAGAAAACTGCGGTAAAGGCAAATGGGAATGGACGCGGCAAGCCGTATTGGCATTCCGGAAACTCAAAAGGACCTTCACCAAGGCACTGATCCTCCAACATTGCGATCCGGCCAAGCCGATCATTCTCCAAATGGATGCGAGTGGATTCGTCATTGCGGGCATTCTCAATCAGTACGATGGTTTCGGGGTTCTCAGGCCGGTCAATTTCTACTCCCGGAAGTGCTCTTGAACCGAACAGAATTACGACACTTCAGATCAGGAGCTATTGGCCATCGTGGATACACTAGAACAGTGGCAACACTACCCCAAGGGCGCCAATCACAAGGTTTTAATTTGGTGTGACCACAAGAATCTCGAATACTTCCAGACATCCAAAGTGCTCTCCTGATGACAAGCCAGGTGGTCGGAGACTCTCTCGGCTTACGACTTTGTCATCGAGCACCTGGAAGGTAGCAAGAACCCGGCCGATGGTCCGTCCAGACTGCCCGACTACGAGATCGGCTACGAAAGGCCTGTGGCCCAGCTATTGGCAACCGTCTCAGTGGAACCATACGACGACCTCATGCCAGCAATCATCACAGCCCAGGCTTCCGACCCTTTGGCTGCTGACGTCTCAGCGAAGCTAGTTGACAGCCCAGTTGCAGTTGGCACAGAGACTGCAGAGGAGGAAAGCCAATGGAAAGTTGTCGAGGGAGACTTGACTTCCGAAGGGGGGACATCCGTTCCAGCGGTCGATTCTCTGCACGGAACAGTGATAAGTCTATTTCATGACAACCCCGAGTCCGGTCATTTTGGAGCTCTTAAGACTACTGAGCTGGTATCTAGGGATTTCTATTGGCCAGTAATGGACTCGCAT